>Ga0182004_10002680_pt1 | contig 13947 bp, 4 predicted proteins | sample Sormic07211540_1_FD_120479 | JGI IMG/M metagenome (GOLD analysis project Ga0182004, IMG submission 120479) | Endophyte microbial communities from Sorghum bicolor roots, Mead, Nebraska, USA - 072115-40_1 MetaG | ecosystem: Host-associated > Plants > Roots > Unclassified | place: USA: Nebraska...
ATCAAAAAGTTTTCTAAACTTATATTAAATTTTATTTTCCCAAAATTTATTTATTATATTTTTTTCCTATATTTTATGAGCACAAAATAGCAAATTAAATTATTTTTCATCTATTTCCAAAAGACAAAATTTAGGGTGTTACATGGAGCATACCTTGGTAGAGCTCAAACGATGACTAGGGTTGTATTTTGGCAACCAATACTATAAGATACATTGACACGCCTTTTGGACTTTGCCCTCTCTATCCTTTGCTCTTTTTACTTATCATGTTTATTGCTTCCACACGTGCTTTGTCTTTGTGACCTTTAATTTCCTAGATTAGCTATAGATCAGTTGTAAGGATTGGCCATAGGTTGCTAAGCTTTTTGTGGGTTAAGATAAGAGCACATTATAAAAACCTTAAGTGCACATCATGCTAGGGTAGTTTATGATTTTTCTAGTGGTAGTTTAATTTGAGCTCTAGTTTTTAAGTTTTTATTAGACACCAAATTCACCACCCTCTTGGGTGCTCATGAGACTTTTCAACCCTTCTATGGCCAATCCTTCCGTATCTAATAAATTCCATTATGAATTTGTGGAATCTATTGTGGTAATCTTTTTTCTGTAGGGGCTACGACATCTAAATAGAGAGTGCCCTTGCAAAAAACCATTTAGGCCCCTTTGGAATTGGAACACAAGAAGTTCATAAGAATTGTATAGGAATGTCACATGAATCAACACATTTTCATAGGAAAATCACAAGAAACATGAAATTTTTCTTCATTCCAAAGGGAGCCTTATGTAGCAGTGGTTCTTACAAAACTAAGACGAAAGTGCATTTCCACATACCTGTTGTTGATTTGTGATGTAGATTTCAGTTAGACGAATGTTCTTATTATTTTCTATAGAAAAGCCAAGGGCTTAGTATCTAGCAATGTATTCACCCACATCATCTATCTCTGTAAAAGGTAACAATGTACCTCGTGGCTACAATTTTGTTAGGCCATGGAACACATAGATAACATGAGTCATGAAAAATCAATTTTGGCACATAGAGAGAATAGTTTGATGATCTTCTACGCAATACATTTTGCTACTTCACTAGAATAATATACAGAACTTCATTTCACACTTTATTTGTTGTTTTATGACCAAAAAAGAAAATGCGATGGGCTAAGACCATCATAGCAAAGGTGCACATAGAAACATTGATTCAAATACTTTTTCATCATATTAAAAAACAAGAGAGAAAAGCACAATTTCCCCTCCTTCGGCACCTATGACTTATACTTTGCGGCCCAGTCCCTTCATATCCAACTAATTCCATTATGAAGTTGTGGAATCTACTATGATAGTAGTAAAGGCTAGGACATCTGAATAGAGAGTGTCTCTTGGAAAAACCATTCATGTAGCAATGGTTCTCCTTACAAAACTAAGGCAAAAGTGCATTTCTACATACTAGTTGTTGATTTGCAATGAGGATTTTAGTTCGATGAATGTTCTTATTGTTCTTTACACAAAAGCTAGGGCCTTAATATCTACTAGCATCTTTGCCCATATCATCTATCTTTGTAAAAGATGATAATGTAGCCCATGGCTACACATAGATAGCATGGGTCGTGTACAAACCAATTTTAGCACATAGATAGAACCTTTCAATGATCTTGTATGCAATGTATTTTCTCGCTTCAATATGAATATAATAATATATACAAAATTTCATTTTACATTTTATCCGTCGCTTTGCGACAAAAACGAAGGTGTGATGGGCTAAGACCATCAAAGCAAAGGTGCACATGGAAACAAACATGTAAACAACCTCCATGACAAGATATCCGAATCATTCCTCTAACAAAAAAAAGAGAGGACTCAAGACAATGAAATACCTTTTTCACATCAACGATGGAAAAACACAAACTATGAAATATCTTTTTCACAGCAACAAAAGAAAAACAAATCATAAACTAGTCTATAATTATCCACTCACAATTCTCCAAAACAAATACTTTGTGGAAATAAATGTAATAAATAAACCTAAAAGGCTAAAACTATAGAGAAATTTGTTTGGGTAAGAGAGGGAGCTGGGATGGGATGGGAGATGCCAAAAAGCCGGGCTCAGGGGAATCAAATCCCAAGTTTGACCGGGCTCGGATGCTGAGACACACAACTGAGAAAGGAATGCCTTTTCCTATCAGCCCCTCGCAGCAACCCAATATTATTCTTCTACTACAGCCTCGGCTAGACAAATGGATTAATTTTTTGATTAAACAATCCGGCCCCTCTTTCCCGGGCTAATTGCCGTCGCAAGCAAACAAAGCTCGCCGAGGTTTTGTTAATCCGAAGTGCCAATGGCGGGGTTCAGTAGCTGAGTAGAGCAACCTTTCTCTCTCTTTCCCTCGTCCTACTTAAATACTCTCAAGTGCCTCTGTGTGTGCCCTTCTACTTTTCCTTCTCTCGCTCCTCCTCTGCCCCTTCTTCTCCCTCCTTTTGTCTCTTCGTCTCCAATTGCTGAAGTAGTAGTAGTAGGTTGGTTGGTCTGTTGGTGGTGTTCTTCCATTCTTGATGAGGGGTTGGGTTCTTCGCTTGGCCAAGGTGAGCAGCAGCCTCTCCTTGGATTTGCTTGCGTGCCAGTAGTGTAGTGGTTTCGGGCTTGTTCTTGGGTTGAAGAAATGTTTGGCTGTTCATTTCGGTACCTGATTTTTCGGTGGCTTTCTGGTCCTCTGGTTTATATTCGCACAACCTGATTAGGTTCGTTTCTTTCGTCCCAAATTGGAGTTGGTTTTCTTCTCTTTCCGGTATAGTTCACCATCATGGCTTCTTTGAATTTTGGAGGAAAACTACCTCGGGGGTTTGGTGCGCAGTTTGTGCCGATAATTTCGCATTTGCAACAGTATGACTGACTGTTCTTGGCACGGGCGCTTTCCCTTCCAAATTAAGATTCCTTGTGCTCTTCTATCGTTTTGCTTCTTCTTTGCTAAATGATTCGAGAATTTCCCGTGCGAATTTGCAGTGAGGTCATCGGTTCCACAGTCATGTGAAGTTGTCCAAGAATTCGGCAGGACGCAAGAACCGGAGGCGGCCCTTCTTCTCCATTGTGTGCTTCTCCTCTTCTCTGCGACGAATCGACGCCCGCGAATTGGAGCCATGGCCGCCTCAACGACGGCGGCCGCGTGGTTCCTTGTGGCGGTGGTGCTGGTGCTGCTTCACGCGACGGCTCCCGCCATTGCTGGCGCAGAGGACGAGGCGGCGGCGCTGCTCGCCTTCAGGCGTGCGTCCGTGGCGGACGACCCGCGCGGCGCGCTCTCGGGCTGGGCGATGGCGAACGCCACGGCGGCGGCGCCGTGCTCGTGGGCCGGCGTCTCGTGCGCGCCGCCGCCCGACGGCCGCGTCGTGGCCATCAACCTCACCGGCATGGCGCTCGTCGGCGAGCTCCGTCTCGACGCGCTCCTCGCGCTCCCGGCGCTCCAGCGCCTCGACCTCCGCGGCAATGCCTTCTACGGCAACCTCTCGCACGCGCACGCCGCGGCGTCGGCTTCGCCGTGCGCGCTCGTGGAGGTGGACATGTCGTCGAACACGTTCAACGGGACGCTCCCCGCGGCGTTCCTGGCGACGTGCGGCGCGCTGCAGTCCTTGAACCTGTCGCGCAACGCCCTCGTCGGCGGGGGCTTCCCGTTCGCGCCGTCGCTGCGGTCGCTCGACCTGTCGCGCAACCACCTGGCGGACGTCGGCCTCCTCAACTACTCCTTCGCCGGCTGCCACGGCCTGCGGTACCTCAACCTCTCCGCCAACCAGTTCGTCGGCCGGCTGCCGGAGCTCGCGACGTGCAGCGCGGTCTCCGTGCTCGACGTGTCGTGGAACCACATGTCCGGCGCGCTGCCCGCCGGGTTCATGGCCGCGGCGCCGCCGAACCTGACGCACCTCAGCATCGCCGGGAACAACTTCTCCGGGGATGTCTCGGCGTACGACTTCGGCGGCTGCGCCAACCTGACGGTGCTGGACTGGTCCTTCAACGGCCTGAGCAGCAGCGAGCTGCCGCCGAGCCTCGCCAACTGCGGCCGCCTCGAGATGCTGGACGTGTCCGGGAACAAGCTCCTCGGCGGCCCGATCCCGACGTTCCTAACTGGCTTCTCCTCGCTGAAGCGGCTGGCATTGGCCGGCAACGAGTTCTCCGGCACCATTCCGGACGAGCTCAGCCAGCTGTGCGGCAGAATTGTTGAGCTGGACCTGTCAAGCAACCGGCTGGTTGGCGGCTTGCCGGCAAGCTTTGCCAAGTGCAGGTCACTCGAGGTGCTTGACCTCAGTGGCAACCAACTCTCGGGGAGCTTCGTGGACAGTGTCGTCAGCACCATCTCCTCGCTGCGTGAGCTGCGGCTTTCGTTCAACAACATCACCGGGCAGAACCCGCTGCCGGTGCTGGCGGCGGGTTGCCCATTGCTCGAGGTGATCGACCTCGGTTCCAATGAGCTTGACGGTGAGATAATGGAAGATCTCTGCTCGTCACTGCCGTCGCTGCGGAAGCTCTTCCTCCCCAACAATTACCTCAAGGGCACAGTGCCGAAGTCGCTGGGCAACTGCGCCAATCTGGAGTCCATTGATCTGAGCTTCAACTTCCTTGTTGGTCAGATTCCAAAGGAGATAATTCTGCTGCCAAAGCTTATTGACCTGGTGATGTGGGCGAACGGCCTGTCCGGCGAGATCCCGGACATGCTTTGCTCCAACGGCACTACGCTGGAGACGCTGGTGCTGAGCTACAACAACTTCACTGGAGGCATTCCCCCTTCCATCACCAGATGTGTCAACCTCATCTGGGTGTCGTTCTCCGGCAACCACCTCATAGGGAGTGTGCCTCACGGCTTCGGTAAGCTCCAGAAGCTTGCCATCCTGCAGCTCAACAAAAACCAGCTGTCTGGCCCTGTGCCGGCAGAGCTCGGCAGCTGCATCAACCTCATCTGGCTGGACCTCAACAGCAACAGCTTCACCGGCATAATACCGCCGGAGTTGGCTAGCCAGACAGGGCTTATTCCGGGGGGCATTGTGTCAGGGAAGCAGTTTGCATTCCTGCGGAACGAGGCCGGCAACATCTGTCCCGGTGCCGGTGTGCTCTTCGAGTTCTTCGGCATCAGGCCTGAGAGGCTGGCTGCGTTCCCAACTGTGCACCTTTGCCCATCCACAAGGATATACGTCGGCACAATGGACTACAAGTTTCAGAGCAATGGGAGCATGATCTTCCTCGACCTCTCCTACAACCGCCTCACCGGTACAATCCCGGCAGGCCTTGGGAACATGATGTTTCTGGAAGTCATGAACCTGGGGCACAATGACCTCAACGGTACAATACCATATGAATTCTCAGGGCTCAAGCTAGTTGGCGCCATGGACCTCTCAAACAATCATCTCACTGGCGGCATCCCCCCGGGGCTTGGTACTCTGAGTTTCCTTGCTGATTTGGATGTATCCAGCAACAACCTGTCTGGTCCAATTCCTTTGACTGGCCAGCTCAGTACGTTCCCGCAATCCCGGTATGCCAACAATCCTGGCCTCTGTGGCATCCCTCTACCTCCCTGTGGTCATGATCCAGGGCAGGGAAGTGTGCCATCAGCTTCATCTGGAAGGAGGAAGACCGTTGGGGGAAGCATTCTTGTTGGAATCGCGCTCTCCATGCTCATACTGCTGTTGCTGCTGGTCACTCTCTGCAAGCTCAGGAAGAACCAGAAGACTGAAGAGATTAGAACTGGGTACATCGAAAGCCTTCCAACATCTGGCACGTCTAGCTGGAAGCTTTCAGGTGTTCATGAGCCACTAAGCATCAATGTGGCCACATTTGAGAAGCCTCTGAGGAAGCTCACCTTTGCGCATCTCCTCGAGGCCACCGATGGCTTCAGTGCTGAGACTCTCATAGGCTCAGGGGGGTTTGGTGAGGTGTACAAGGCCAAGCTCAAGGACGGCACAGTTGTTGCCATCAAGAAGCTGATCCATTTCACAGGCCAAGGCGACAGGGAATTCACAGCAGAGATGGAGACCATTGGCAAGATCAAGCACCGCAACCTTGTGCCTCTGCTCGGATATTGCAAGATTGGCGATGAGCGGCTCCTTGTGTACGAGTACATGAAGCATGGCAGTCTAGACGTGGTGCTGCATGACCAGGCCAAGGCTGGTGTGAAGCTTGACTGGGCAGCAAGGAAGAAGATCGCCATCGGTTCAGCAAGGGGTCTCGCCTTCCTCCACCACAGCTGCATCCCACACATCATCCACCGGGACATGAAGTCAAGCAATGTGCTTCTTGACAGCAACCTGGATGCCCGTGTCTCTGACTTTGGGATGGCGAGGCTGATGAATGCACTAGACACACATCTGAGTGTGAGCACACTTGCAGGTACGCCTGGATACGTGCCACCTGAGTACTACCAGAGTTTCAGGTGCACGACCAAGGGTGATGTATACAGCTACGGTGTCGTGCTCTTGGAGCTTCTGTCAGGGAAGAAGCCGATCGATCCAACCGAGTTTGGAGACAACAATCTTGTCGGCTGGGTGAAGCAGATGGTCAAGGAGAACAGAAGCAGTGAGATCTTTGATCCTACTCTGACAAACACAAAGTCAGGGGAAGCTGAGCTCTACCAGTCTCTGAAGATCGCTCGCGAGTGCTTGGACGACAGACCGAACCAAAGGCCAACCATGATACAGGTGATGGCCATGTTCAAAGAGCTGCAGCTTGACTCCGACAGTGACTTCCTCGATGGATTCTCAATCAACTCATCAACGATAGATGAATCAGCAGAGAAATCCTCGTAATGATCCTTGCAGGTTTTGATTCTCTGGAGGGATACAATACAATACAATACAACAGCAGCAGCTAGCTCAATCATTTTATTTAGATCCTTGCCTCCTTGGTAGGAAAAAGGTGGCCTCCTCCTCCTCCAATTTAGTAGGAAATGTTGTGATTTTGATTCCAGTCACACTCACTGTAAATAGCACACAAGCATGCGAATAGTAGGGCACAATTGCAGAAATGCTGTTCTCTCCTGTTGGAGAGACCGGCGTGTATTTTGGAAATCAATCAAATTCCCAGCATTTCGACATCAAATCTTGTTGAGGATCTGACGCAGATCCACAGCTTTTCTGCACTTGTTTTTCCTCAAACATCATTTTGTTGCCTACACCTCATGTTTTCCTACCGTAATGAGTCTTTGCAATAACTACCATTTTTTTTAGAGAAGTCACAGTTTCCTTTGTGACTTATATTTTCTTTAATTTCTTGAGCGCAGCTTTCTCTGTTTGACAAAACTGTTACACAGTTGCCAAGTGCCATAGGCCATAGCATGTTGGTTGAGAAACCTGATCCTAAGATTTTGTTGACCGCAGACTTATACAGACAGAAAAGAAATCGTGCTTCTCTGCTCGTCGAATGATTGGTGGGTGTGGCGTGGTGGATGTCATAGCTGAGCAACAGAATGAGGGTTCTCAGTTGTGCATCCCCCAGACCTGGACTGGATGGCCGTCTTTTCCTTTTGCTGACATGGTCAGTGATGGATGTAGTAGGTATGGTACCTGCCTGTCGTCCTCGTGCACAAGACAAACACCCTCACCAGGAGAAGTCGACAAGATAAGGCATGCTTGGCTTGGGTACATCTTCTTTCTGCCTGCGTGTATGAACTGTGTACTCATCAGCCTCTAATAATTAATCGATCAATCATCTTAGCATCGATCCAGCTTACTGATGCGTTCACTTGGAATGAGATGAGCAGCTGACTGAATAGTTGGGTTGCTTCCTTAACCTCAATTCTCAGGAAGGACCCTAACTTTCTCACTGACCAAACAAACACCTTTCCTTTCTTCAGATAGGTAAAAAAAAAATGAAATGTCTGTCTGGCAGGCGGGTGAGGTGAGGTGGGCAGAGAGAGAGGGGCAAGCGTCGCTTTCAGTAGTTTCTAAAGGATTTGGTATCTGTTAGCTGAGCTAACCCAGGATGAGACAGCACGGCAAGCGTGCGGCCGCCCACACGTGCGCTCCCACACACACGCGTCGCCTTTTTCGTTGTCAAATGATCTCATTCATAATCTCATCTGTGTTGAATAGTCGAGCATCAAGTCAGAAGCGTGTGATGGCCGGTAAGTGCGACGTGATTTAGGCAGGAGCATCCAGACTTTGGAGACGACCCGTGCCTTGCTTGGTCACTTCTTCAGAGTAGAACGACATGATGAACCATGAGATGAGACCAGCAGCAGCAGCAGCAAATCTTGACAGGCAGCCAGTCACCTCACCTATGATGCCGGAACAAGCCGGATTGGCCCGGAACATCCGATAGGTTCAATTTGCTCACCTTCATCTGAATATCTGAACCGTTGATCCACGCATTGGACGGTCTAGAACGGATGTCATGGGTGGCTAGTGCTTTTGGCATCCCGGGGACAGTGGTTTTGCTCTCTTTTGATTTGGTGTCACCATCACTTTGCATCTAATAAAGGGGCGCTCTTTGCACACTGATCTCAATTTGGGGCGCCCTTTACGTCCAAAAAGGCGCACAGATAGCACTCAGGCAGCCAGCTGATTGGGCAACGTGGGTGTCGCGAAAAGGTCAAACATCATTTGCGTGTGCCTTTGGGTTTAGGATCTTTTAGTAGTTGGGTAGTAGGGATACGCTTAGAAATGTCAAGTGCCATGGATGGGGATGCTTATACGTTGTTTATCTACTCAACATGAAGATTTGCATATATGCAATACAACTCAAGTAGTAACTTGGTCTTTTGAGGTGCCGTCCTGCAGATGCAATTGGGTTGTATGATGGTCATCAGATAAATTACCTGCAAATGTCCATGTCTCGTTGTCTCCTGCTCTGCCTAGCAATTCTCTGCTGTTGTTTGTTTAACTGACGCTTGGTAATTTTCTAGTATATATGTTTGCTACATATACTACATAGTCTTCACCACAACATTGTTTTTTGTTTTTGTTTTTGGGTTTCTCTTTGTCCTCTTTCAGAGCATGATTCTGCTCTGGCAGCCCCTATCTGGGCCTAATAACTACTGCCACAGGTGCCTGTACAACCTTACACAAGTATGTACACATGTGCCAGGCTTTTCCCAGCGAGCTGGCTACAGGTATACCAAATGAGGACCTGTACTTGTCTTTATAGGCAAAAAGAGAGAGAGAGAGAGCGCACTGATACTGGTCTTTGGACGTGTATTTCATTAAGTAGAAAAGAGTCCAACCTTAAACAGGTAACAGAAAACAGGGAGTTAAGGTAACCACGGTTACCGTTGCAAAACGCCTCACCCCTCCACTCACATAGGCAAACGTACTACATTGCAACAGATTTGCTGCCCTTTACTACAACCGATCACCTAGCTAGAAGCGCCGCCAAACTGATAAAAAATTTTCATCGGGTAATTCAAAGTTCGGCCTTGTTGGAACCATGGCTCCTGCCTCCTCGTCTAACATATAACTAACCTAATCTTGTATCCAAGGAATTCCATTCCTACTAGTTGATCGGAAAAAAACAGCTATAAATACCATGGAGACAAGGAAGTGAAGCACAAGCACACAAAGTGACCTGATACAGACAGGCCAAACTGGCCGGTTGGCCATCAGATGCAACCATCTCGAAGAAGAAAGAGCAACCTATGACTTTCTACTGCTCCTGCAGATGAAAGCTGGGAGAAGGTAAACACCAGAAAGCAGGCAGGAGCGTTGCAGAACAAGTATGGTCACGTTCAACCAACAGTGATGGACCTGATAGATTCACCCAGACATATGCAAAGTTTCAGAAAGGTGGTAGACCTGCAAGCCTCTTCAGTAAATAACTTGTGCCATTTGGAAGCAGTGGTTGAACAATATGTAACTGAACAAATTGAAATTTGGGTGTTCAGACCCACATGTCTCAAATTGAAGACCAATGGACTGTTAATGGAGAACGGAAGCAAACCACCATCTGAATTATAACATCTTCACAACATACAAACTGCTATTGGTTTCTTGGCAAGGTTACACATGGAAATTCCATGGCCACATATGCAATTCAGGGAACAAAGTGTAAACCAAGGTTTCGGCAAAGAACTCAGATTTATCCAGCTTCAAAAGTACTGTACACACAGAGAAACTTTGTTCTGAGAAGCTAATATAATTTACACAGCCATCTGGGCTCTTAAGACGGTGTGATGATCTTTGCAGTGGCCACCACAGGAAATCAGCCAACTTAATTCTTACAATGTCCTGACGACCTTTGCAGTGGCAATATTGTTCGGTGAGACAGAATCAGCCCATTGCGTACTTCTGGGTCCAGGCCCGCGCAGTTTCCTCATAGCGCTGCCTCTGGTTCTTGTACATGTGCGCGATCTCAGGGACAAGGGGGTCGTCCGGGTTGGGGTCAGTGAGGAGCGAGCTGATGGAGAGGAGGACTTTTGATATGGTCAGTGCAGGGCTCCATTGCTCCTTGAGGATATCAAGGCAAATGCTCCCATTAGAGTTGATGTTTGGGTGATAAACCTGTATTTTTTTTCGGTGAAACAATCAATTGAATTAGTTTCAAGGGTAAATAGCTTTACACAGAATCAGAATTGTGGAACAGTTCAGATTGTCTCAGTATGCAAGTTTATATACAAAGTAGTACCAATGAAGGTGATCTACTAGAATGGCAGATTCTTTTGACTAATAACTAAGAGAAAATTTTCCATGCTATTTTTATTGCATTAGATTACGACCATTCTGCCCAATATATCAGAAATACTACTACAAACTGTTGGTAACTATTTTTGTGAAACCTGTTGTACTCTAGGCTTCAAAACTTTAGGAGGAAACTCAAGGAAATCAACATTATTTCAGCTGCATATAGCAAGGCCAGTGAACAATTGCTGAGAGCAAAACACTTTCATGTCTGAACTTCAGGATGCTAGGAAGTACTCATATTTGAGTTCTGCCACATGACAACTTAATTATCCATTGCAGTTCAAGCATCACTAGGACCAAAGTTCAGGAAGAAAATAACTCTATGGAACTGCTGAAGAAAGTAAAATGGGGTTATTACGAATAATTTAAAGATTCAGCATGATCTTAACTATGTACTTCACATTAGGAAGAAAAACCAAAGTTTTGAAAATAAAATGGTGATATAGGGAAGAACCTGAGCATGTTTTATTTTGCACAACAGAGAAAGAGTTTTCACAATTTCGATATGATTTTGGAATGGGGGCTTTTCATCATGAATTTTAGACCACTCCTATTGCCTAGTATGTCAATAACAACTTCATGGGCAACCATGGCTATTGGCTACAGAATAGAGGTTCAAATACTTGTGCAGGATAAAGGAATATCAAAAGGGGAAGGAAATCATATTAATATGACCAGCTCACTTTTGTTTGGAAGTTCACTTTTGGAGGCTTAAAGGGGTAGTCAGGAGGAAAATGGATATTAACAAAGAAAACCCCTCCTGCATAGGGGCTGTCGCTAGGGCCCATGATTGTGGCCTGCCAGTGGAATAGATCCTCTCCAGCAGGCCCTGCACTGCATGATGTCGGTGGGTCCTTCTGCAGATCCATGAGTTCCTTCTGAATCCTTTTGCTTGCCATATCTGAGAAAGAGAATATAGTGATCAAAAGAATGATGAACACGGTCAGAAATGACTTTGTGGCACAGCCACTGTCGGCTTGAAGTTTTAAATGAATTTCTTGGTATGAACTCTATTATCACAAAGTCTGAATAAATTTATATGAATACAGAACATGCCATAGCTGGATAAGCAACAGATATTTCAGGCCCTAAATAAACGCGGACACTTAAAAATTCTGTTGGGCAGGCGGATTTGCATCTCTTACAACCCACACAATCTTCTGTTCTTGGCGCGGAAGCAATTTGCTTAGCTTTACTTCCATCCCAAGGTATCATTTCTAATACATCTGTCATGCAAGCTCGTACACATTGAGTGCATCCTATACCGCCTGCAGTATACAAAATAAACTTGGTAGCCCTATTTATAGAAGAAAAATTCCATTACCATCTCACTCTTCATCAATCGCTACGGATCAATCTAGCAATCATGGAATCCATATTCTGTTTACTGAATCACATGAAATTCTAGGGAGCTCCACATACGTATTTCATACATATGAATAGAGATGATTTCGACGAAAGTTCGAATTAGTAGGGATCGAAGTGGAATAAGAATGAATTGATAAAACAGTCCTCAAAAAAAATTCTGCCCACAAACTCCATCATGTACAAGGAATGCTGAACTAGAGTTCAAACATATCCATGCTCTAAAAAAGAGTTCAAACATATTTACTAGGAGGTCAATGACCATTTATTCATTTTCAAACTTTTTCTCTTTTGCAAAGAAGCAGAGACAGTCAATATTTATGGCTGTTCAAAGTGTCACATGGATCACATGAGTCATGGAAGAAAGATGTTAAAGGAGCTTTTGGCCATTGGCCAAATTCATTAATTAATAAGAAGTGATCACTGTCAGCAAAAAGCATAAAGAAGCTCAATACTCCCCCTCCCACCTTTCCAAATTATAGATCACTTGAGATCCTATATCTTGATAGTTGCATTTATCTGAACTTCTAGATGTTACATCGTTTTTCAAAAAACTTGGTCAAAGCTAGAGAAGTTTGACTAACGACAAAGCTTAAATGACCTATAATTTGGAAGGAAGTGCCAATAGAGATTGAAGATAGACTGAATCATATTCTCGAAAGTAGCTGTTATCACTTGACATCTTGCTAGATTTGCAGATGTCCAGTATGACACCATTGCATTCAATATTGACATTACCAAAACAAGTTCAAAGAAAGATTGTTTTAGCACAAATAACATGAATACAAATGATTAGCCATACTGTTCAACCATTAGAACGTACTTTCACTAAGCATATTATGACTGCCGATGTATATCCAAGTCTAGGCATTCCAATCCAAGCAGGAACCATTCAATCATTGCAGTAAATAAAAAAGACACATCTTCTCGTCTATTCTTTCCCTCAAAAGTCAAGCTGTTTGCATTTCCCCTAAAGATGTTAGCATACAAGATTTGAGTTCTTTTGGGGAAATGGTCAGTATATCAAAGATCAATGTAGAGTGAGATGGACAGCTGTTCGATAAAATTCAGGTAGGGGTTATGGAAACTACTAAGTCGAAGTTTTGAATGTAGATTTTACAGAAGACCATAGTCCTGTGCATTCAGAAACTAAGAGACCAATCAACTAATCATCCATCCTAAGTAGTTAGTGCAGTTCTACATTCCTAATCTTTTATCTGAAATTTCCCGATCAAAATCTTGAGGTACCTTTCCGGATATTCACAAGCGGGCCCCTCTCAGAATTTCAAGATACTATGAAGGTAGAAAAGAAACAGTTAAGTTTCGGCGAAAAGGTTTCAATCGTCAGTTCCTTCCCCCTTTTCCTAACAGTCAACCCCAATCCTAGACGAATCAAACTATTGACTATCGTTCTCAGGCACGAACCAGATGAATTCTTGCATCCCCTGGACCCAAGTAAACCTCACAATTAAGCAGCTAGCCAAACTGAAGCATGTCAGATCGCACTGCATCATGGACCCGACGAGCAAGAAGTAGATTCCAATGAATCAAGAGAGATGTGAAAGAAATCGAAGATTACCTGGAGAATTGTTGTCTGTGCTGCTCTGATAAGTATATCTGGAGAAGGAGGGGAAGAATCTCGATCGCCGCGAGGCTTTGAAGGAGGGGAATGGGATTATAGGCGTGGGAGACCAGAGATGGAGTCGTCGCTTCTCTTGATCGTGCAATTGGCTGCTGCGTATTATTTTAACCGATTTCTGCTAGGCTCACTCGGTTTAGGCCTTGTTTAGATCCAAATTTTTTTTGATTTTGACACTGTAGCACTTTCGTTTTTATTTGACAAACATTAACTAATCATAGAGCAACTAGGCTTAAAAGATTCATCTCGTGATTTACAGTTAAACTGTGCAATTAGTTATCTTTTTTATCTATATTTAATGTTCCATG
>Ga0182004_10002681_pt1 | contig 13944 bp, 11 predicted proteins | sample Sormic07211540_1_FD_120479 | JGI IMG/M metagenome (GOLD analysis project Ga0182004, IMG submission 120479) | Endophyte microbial communities from Sorghum bicolor roots, Mead, Nebraska, USA - 072115-40_1 MetaG | ecosystem: Host-associated > Plants > Roots > Unclassified | place: USA: Nebraska...
TATATATGATTTAGCTTTATAGGATTCTGAATCATCACAAGACTGTTTCGTGATAGCAAATGCATGATAAGGAGATCGTGAAATAAAAACAACAAACAAGTATTGCTGATAAACCTGTTGACACAGGGTCGGTTGTCATCCGCAGCGCTCCCAGCCTGCCACCATGCAGGCTGCCGGACACCATCAGCAGCTACCATAGGCAAAAGGCAAAGCACCGCGCAATCGCGTGCCGGCCGGCATCCTCTCAGCTCCGCGTAGGGGCAGGCCACCGTCCGCCGCCCTTTCTCTTCGAGCCTTCGGATCTGCTGATGATGCGAGTAGGAAGGAGGAGGCGCCATTGAAGAACCTTCACAGCCTCCCATGCATCGGCTCTTACACCAGGGGTGGGAGGAGGGCCAATTTCCTATTTGAGTTTTTTATTGAAAAATTGCTATACCATTTTATTGTAATATATAAGACCTTAGAATTTATTTATTTGACTTAAAATTGGTCCATGTTTAATTAAAACCAACAAAAATAGTTAGCTCATGATCATCGGTACAAAAATAGTTCGATTTGGGCTATAGTGGGCTGGCTGCACTCATGATATGGGTTTTATTTCTAGGCTGCATACCACGAACAATTATATGTATTTTATTCTTTTTATATGTATAAGCACTATATGATTATTAGACACTCTTGTAAAGTAAACACTCTAATATAATTATATTCATGTACCCAAAATACTTTTAAACATAATAGACTATATATATGTCTCTTTGTAGTAGTTTCACAAATTTAAGAACCGATTTACTATTTTCTATCGTTTAAATGAATTTCAGCATGCTTTTGAAAAATCATTGCAACTTGAACTACACGCCCTATCTAACAATGTCCAAAAATTAGAAAAACATATATGTAAGAAGACATGTTATATTTGAGCTTTCATCCTACAAATCAATGTCAGATGAAGTGGTTTGCTAAACACTACTCGAACTATTATTTTGGTGACTCTGACAAAAAAAAATCAATAATACCATAAAATGGTCTAATAATTCTAAGAATTGGTATGTGGTCATCATATGGGTATATAAGCTTCTCATAAAAAAATTAAATCATTTTGACAAAGTGAGACTATATGTTGTTTACAAATAGATACATCTCTCACATAGTTACATAACCATGAGACTATGTTAGAGATTTAGCCATTTGTGAGTAATGTATAGTCCAACTTTGTTAATATGATTTGGAAATTTTATGGAAAGATAATACAACCATATTATGATCTTATGCCAAATTTTAGGATTTTTAGACACCTTTTAAGATATTATTATTGTTTTCAGTTAGAGTCACCAAAATATTTATAAGCATTTCATTGGGTGTCAACCTCCAAGAAAATTCAATAGCCCCCATGGAAATAATAATTTACTCGACAATTTAGAATAACACTCAAGGAAATAGGTATTTTTCTTGGTGGTTGCGAATAACACTCAAGGAAGTAGTAGTTTCTTGACTGTCTACACGTACACTCAAGGAAACGAGTTATTTCTTTGGAGGTTATTGGAAACCGCTAAGGAAACACCCAAATTTCTTGGCGGATTACTTAAACCTCCAAGGAATATATGTTTCCTTGAGTGTAGAGTAGCCCCGCCAAGTAAAATGTCATTTCCTTGGCGGTTTGATTTTGGCCCCTAAGGAAATTTGAGGCTGCCGAGGGAATTCTAGTTTCCTGTAGTGCATAGTATAACAAGTTGTGTGTTTCATGATAACGCAAGATCCATTGTCGCCGGAGATTGAAGGGAGTAGGGATCTATTGTTTCTAATAAGTTTTTCTTTAGTAGATCGAGTCTAGGGTTAGTGTCTTTCCATGCCAATTTTTTTGGTATTGGAGTTTTATCTTCTCATTCTCCTCTCCGGCGACAGTGAAGGAGAGAGGTGGAATCGACTTCTCTATGGCGGCTCCGTTGAAGATAAGGACGACAACTTCGGCGTCAACATCTTCATCGACATGACGACATGGAGACTTTTATTTCCGGACAGAGGCATCAAGGCGGAGATGATGTTGCCGCCATGGAATAATTTTCTCCAGTCTCTTCTCCGTTTTATTGTGGTTAGATCTAGCCACAATAAAGGACTAGGAAGAATAATTTTCAGATTAGTCATCCTCACTCTTCGGTGGCAGAAAGAAGAAGAATGACAACACTAGAAAGAAGAAGTTCCTCAATTCTGCCTACTGGAATGTTGGTCGTCGTTCGTTGGGCATTTGTTCTCAGGTCATTTGCCGAGTGTTTGCCTATGTGGTCATCCATACTACAAAGCATCTAACAGGTTAGCTTTTGAGTTGTGCTTTACACAGTTTGAGTACTATATTGTAATCCAAAGTGCCTGTAACGTATTTGATGCACTCAACTTATCATATAATATAATTTTTTTTTCATCGAAAAAATGATAACGCAAGATCATTTTTACTAGTAAATAGTAAGTTATAAATAATAACTTGTGGAAAGGTCGAAACCCATCATATATATGAATATATCCATAGATCATGGACCTAGGCCTTGTTTAGTTCACCCAAAAAAACCCAAAACTTTTTAAGATTCTCCGTCACATCGAATCTTGTGGCATATGCATAGATGAAAATAAAAACTAATTACACGGTTTGTCTATAAATCACGAGACAAATATTTTAAGTCTAGGTACTCCATGATTAGACAATGTTTGTCAAATAAAAACGAAAATGTTATAGTATCGTTTTTCTAATTTTTTATGAACTAAACAAGGCCTTAATAAGGTAGTAACAAGCTACCACATGACTATATATGTATGATAATAAGTTCACTACCAATACCAATAGTAATATATCATATCTCTATACCATATCAATCCACATGGTAAAGCTAGTCGATAGCGTGGACGAATCGAATATATGGTCGGCCGGGCCAAAACAATGTGCATGATGCAATGATGAGGGTCCATGTATCTCGGCTGTCTATCTTAGTTTCTTAATTTTACTGGTGTTGTGTTGAGTACATAAGTAGTACCTCTCTCTCCAGTCTAGAAATACTACAAGTGCGTGCATGCATCTACATCTCAGAGATGGACCATGTGCGCGTTTGCTAGCTTACCTACTACTAGTACGCCATTTGCTTCTCGATGCTACTAGCTTAGCTGCTGATCTTGATCTCTGTGGTACGGTACGGCACCTATGGCTGCTACCTGCTATGTACTAATTTCATGCATATATATATATATATATATATATATATATATATATATATGCAATGCAAGTGTATTATTAATTATTGTGTGCATATATACATTATGTACCGATAGGGGAAGTAAAAAAAATAACTTCCCATCCAGACAGTGAAGTGACATGCAGGAAATAATCGACGGACGGGGTAGAGTGACAGAGAGAAGTGTACTGTTGTTGATGGAGTCCACTACCATGCATGTATTATATATGACGGAGCTTAAAGTGTTGTTAGCTGGCTGCGTGTGTGTGTGTAATCCCGTGGCAGGAAAAAGCAAGTTATGCCCATGCCATGCATTGGGGGGATCGGAGAAAAAGAGATCGATGCATGCATGATGGCGATAGATGATGGTGTAGTGTAGCAGGCAGGGGTAGGCATGTGCGCGGCACTGGGGTGGGGTGGGGTGGGGTGGGCAGGGAGATGCGCCGCCAAACCCCAACATGGCAGTGGCAGTGGCAGGCATGTGTGTAGCAATGCATGCAATGCAAAAAAACAAACACACCACACTGCTGCATGCCATTGCCTGCCTTCCTTCCTTTAGCTAGCTTGCATTATATACTGGATGGATGGATGGATGGAGGAGGAGTATGTATTGTCTAGCTAGTACCTCGATCGAGCCCTTGCGTTTCAATTCAATTCATCTCTCCCTTGCTTGGCAGGAGTAGGTAGTTGGATCGGAGCAGAGCAAAGAAAGGCGGCCGGGCATAGTTTAATGGGGTCCCTGTCCTCGCTCTCCTGCCTGCTAGTGGCGGCAAGGGCCGCCGCCGTCTCCCTCCTGCTGGCCTATTGCGCCGCCGCCGCCGTGAACTACAACACGAGCGATGCCGCCGCCTTGCAGTGGGGCAACGCCAGGGCCACCTGGTACGGCCAGCCCAACGGTGCCGGGCCCTACGACAACGGTATGTATGTATGTGTACTGTCGTATATATTATGATCTGTATGCGTGCATTTGTTGGTTGATTGATGGCTCACCGTCACCGGACCGCCATGGCTGCTGCTGCTCCATATATATGCAGGCGGCGCTTGCGGGTTCAAGAAGGTGAACCAGTACCCGTTCATGGCCATGACCTCGTGCGGCAACCAGCCGCTGTACCGCGACGGCAAAGGCTGCGGTTCCTGCTACAAGATCAGGTGCTCCAGCTCCAAGCACGCCGCCTGCTCCGGCCGCACCGAGACGGTGGTGATCACGGACATGAACTACACCCCGGGCGTGGCGCCCTACCACTTCGACCTCAGCGGCACCGCCTTCGGCAAGCTGGCCAAGCCCGGCCGCAACGACGAGCTCCGCCGCGCGGGGATCATCGACATCCAGTTCACCAGGGTGCCCTGCGAGTTCCCGGGCCTCAAGGTCGGCTTCCACGTCGAGGAGGGCTCCAGCCAGGTCTACTTCGCCGTGCTGGTCGAGTACGAGAACGGAGACGGCGACGTCGTGCAGGTGGACCTCATGGAGAAGGGCAGCAGCCGCCGGTGGACGCCCATGCGCCACTCCTGGGGATCCATCTGGCGCCTCGACTCCAACCACCGCCTGCAGCCGCCCTTCTCCATCCGCACCCGAAGCGACTCCGGCAAGACGCTCGTCGCACGCGACGTCATCCCACTCAACTGGAGGCCAAACACATTCTACAGATCAATCGTCCAGTACTCGTCGTGAAACTCATCCATCCATCATTTGGCATTAATTTGCTGCTCATTCAGTTCATATCTCTCTCTCGAGTCTCGATCGATCGATAACTATGAGTATTGATGAGCAATAAGCTGTATTATCTGTCTTACACATATGAATGTACATGTGTCTTCATTCCATCTTTGTTTCAACATACATAAAAATTAATTTTGATTTGGTAAACTTGAAAACATAATATTAATTGTACACCCTGTTTATTTGGATTTACTAGCTAAGGTTAGTATTGCTAACTACTACTGTATTGTTAGCATCTACTATATACACTGTACTGCTGCTAGTAATACCTTATTAGTGCATCTACTGGTGTGGTGGTACGGTACATGATGGAGAGGAGTATGTTTGGATCTACACTACTAATGGCCTTGTTTAGTTGGCAAAATAAAAAGTTTTCGGACACTGTAGCACTTTCGTTTATTTGTGGCAAATATTATCCAATTATAGACTAACTAGGCTCAAAAGATTCATATCTCTCGATTTACATGCAAACTGTGTAGTTAGTTTTTATTTTTAACTATATTTAATACTCTATGCATGTGCCGCAAGATTCGATGTGACATGAAATCTTAAAAAAAAGGTTTTTGGGTAAACTAAATAAGGCCTAATGCTATTTTTGGCTCAGCAACTACATACTGTGCGGCCTTGTTTAGTTCACCCAAAAATAAAAAACTTTTCAAGATTTCCCGTCACATCGAATCTTGTATCACATGCATGGAGCACTAAATATAGACGAAAATAAAAACTATTTGTATAATTTACCTGCAAATTGCGAGATAAATTTTTTAAGTGTAATTACTCTATGAATAGATAATTTTGAAAACCAAAAAATTTTCAGAAACTACACGAGGCCTAGTAAGGCCTTGTTCAGTTTGGAAAATTTTTTGGTTTTGGCTACCGTAGCACTTTCGTTTGTTTGTGACAAATATTGTCCAATTATGGACTAACTAGACTTAAAAGATTCATCTCGCGAATTACAGGTAAACTGTGTAATTAGTATTTGTTTTTGTCTACATTTAATATTTTATGCATGTGTTACAAGATTCGATGTGACGGGCCTAAATATGATAGGATCCGAACACGCCCACCTAACCCCTGCAGCTCTCAGAAGTGCCGCGCTCACAGCATATAACTATGCATGTGCTCTCACTGCTCTGTTGGAACCTAGTGGCAGTAGCAGACTGCATTCTTTGTCGTGCACAAACATCAATACAAAGCACGGAAGAACATTGACCACGAGCAGTCCACAACAGTTGATCATGAACCAGGCGCGCGAATCTAGACTTCGTGTTTAGATTGAGAATGAAAATTTTTGGAATGTCACATCGTATATGTCGAAACAATATCGAGAAAGGTTTTAGAAACTAATAAAAAACAAATTACATAGCTCATCAGGAAACTGCAAGACAAATCTATTATGGGTTACTGTAGCACTTAAGACTAATCATGAAGTAATTAGGCTTAAAAAATTCGTCTCGTGATTTTCAACCAAACTGTATAATTAGTTTATTTTTTATCTACATTTAATATTCCATGCATGTGTCCAAAGATTCGATGGGATGTATGAAAAATTTTTGGGTGAGTAACTAAACAGGGCAACCGGTCTTGTCTAGTTTCTAAAAAATTTCAAGATTCTTCGTCACATCAAATATTACGGTACATACACACATATTAAATTTAGACGAAAATAAAAACTAATTATATAGTTTGCCTGTAAATCGTGAGATGAATCTTGTGACCCTAATTAGTCTATGATTGGACAATATTTATCACAAACAAACGAAAGTGCTACAGTATCCAAAATCCAAAATTTTTGCCAACTAAATATTGATGAAAATAAAAACTAATTGCACAGTTTGTCTATAAATCGTGAGATGAATCTTTTAAGCCTAGATACTTTATGATTGGACAATGTTTGTCAAATAAAAACGAAAATGCTACAGTGTCAAAATCCAAAATGTTTTCGGATCTAAACAAGGCCTTAGTTCCTGAAAAATTTTGCAAAAAAATTTTCAGATTCCTCGTCACATCGAATCTTTAAACGCATGCATGGAGTATTAAAGAAAGACGAAAATAAAAATTAATTGCACAGTTTGATCAAATTTGGAGAGATGAATCTTTTAAGCCTAGTTAGTCTATGATTAGATAATATTTGTTAAATATAAACAAAAATATTACTGTATTAATTTTCTAAAAAATTTTGGAACTAAACAAGACGTTCATGTAAAAGTTCACCGACTAGACTGAAATGCACTTTTGACAGATCATGGGTGAGATAGCCCAGAGCGCAAAGCTTGGGAATGAGATCAGCTAACTTCACCTCAAATGAGACTGCGCTGTGCAGTCACGATATCTATGCCGTCAGCCGAGAATCGAACGATAGCCACGCTACTCTCCTAAACAATCTATGTTTTATGAAGCAACAAATTTGCAAAAAAAGACATTCAGGTTGCAGCAAATGTCCATGCTACTAGAAATCAGCTACAACATCTTTTCCTTCCAATGGCGTGGTGGATGCTCCCATGGACCTCTCGTATTCATATTGGAAAGCTTCAAAAATAATTGGTGTGTACAACTTGCTAGCTTGGAATAACATAGGTGTCCTCATTTGAGTCTTGGTAATTTCTTTCTTATTCAAATTCAGCATGCAATTCATTATTTCTTTTATATTCCACAACCCTTTCATAATGCTTAAGGAATCGAATGATATCAAAATCTGATTTGAAATGTCGCTTCAAGTCACAGTTTAGACTCTCACTCAATTGTGTACTCCTCATCCCCAGTGTGCAGATATTAGTCATATAACATTCAACCCATTTTTCTTTTACCTTATATATGCTATCCAACCAAGATTATTGCTTGCTGGCCTTTGTCCTCGCGATGTTAAATACTTCTTAAAATGTTGCTTCATCTTCATACTCATACATACATGCACTAAAATCTGCGAGAATACTTAGTTCTTCCTTGTTGTCTTCACCCTTTCTTTTTGGAGGAGTACATGATTCTTCATCGTCAGCTTCAGCTAGATGCTTAACATCATTCTGCATAATATGAAAAGTGCATAGACCATGCCAAGCTTCTAAAAAGACCTCCTTAACAACCTTTTCCATTGCTATATCTTGATTAGTATAGATTGTTTTAGATTGCTTGTCATTATGTGCTTTTAGAAAGGTCTCAAACAACCATTTCAAAGACTCAAATGTCTCATCATACATGAGAACAACACCCAAAACCACAATTTCTCTAATATGATTAAAGCCAACAAATACTCCAAAAGGCCGACTCTCCTTGTTTGTTCTAAAAGTACTATCAAAACTGATAACATCACCAAAATATGCATAGTCAGTGAGCATTTTAGCATCAAACCAAAAAACGTTAGCTATTTGTTCTTCCTGGTCTATTTTCAATGCATATTGGAATGATGAGTTCTCAACAATTTTTCTTGAAAATACATGAGCATGCTTCCAGCTTAACCGTATGCCATCTCATGTTGGCGCTTGGCCCTTAAATAGTTCTTATAGTCTCGAAGAGTGTAACTAAGATTAAGTGAACCACCAACTTGGATGGAAGCCAACTCATGTGCAGCTTTAGGCCCAATTCCTGCATCATCAACCGTCTCAATTTTCTAAACCTTGTAACTCTGAAATTTTCCTTTGAGAGACCAATAAATGTGAGGTTTCTGGCAACTGAAGGGTGTGCTTGTGTTCCAAAATCAGTTCAATGACTTTATAATTTTCCTTCTCTTGGTCTAGTATGAGACCCATACGAACTTGACAATCAATTCTTTTTTCAGCTCTCGGACACTTTATTAAATAATCTCTTTTATCTTTCAATATGTGACCCTCGTTCGCACAACAAATCTACATGACCTAACCTTTCCATCAGATTTTTTTTTTATTTGAGTACCTTTTTCTGACCTCCAAACCTTTTTGACCTCCATAGCTAAGCCAAAACATCCAAACTTCCTCTGTACTAGTGAATTCCATGCCAACTTGAGGTAAGAAACTAGGAGAAAACCCATCCCTATAGGAAATAAAATATTTAATTTGGTGGTCATATAATAAGCAATTAAAATATGTCTGATCGCTTGGGTTACACACCTCTTTGCTTCTATCTCATATATCCTGATTCGATTATGTGATGAACACAAGTTGACGTTTCTTTAATTAATTAAGTCCAACACGAGCTGACGTAGTAGAGGACGACAAACAAATCAGAAGAATATTGATGCAAACTAAATAAATGTGAAGAGGCGGAGATGCTAACATGTTCCTGCGGGCGGCCAACACAGGAACCAGCCGAACTAAACAAATGTGAAGAGATGGAGATGCGGACCTGCTAACATGTTCTTGGCAACCCACACAAGTACCACCAGACCGTCGCCGCCTCGCAACCGCGGGAAAAAACAGACGAACTGGCGCCAAAAAGGAAAACACCGGCGGCAACAAGGGGAGCGGCAGACTTGGTTTCGGGCTGCGGCCCAGATTGCCAGCGAACGAGTGTGGCTGAAAGACCAACGCACAACGTGCACATCTGTTCGATTCTTAGCTGGCGACATAGATATCGTGACTGCACAGAGCGCAGTCATTTGAGGTGAAGTTTGACAATCTCATTCCAAAGCTTGAGGCCTGAAATAGTCGCTTTAATAGTTCTATTAAATTGAAACTAAAACAGGTATTTTAAAATTTTAGGAACAAAATTGAGCCTTAAATGATAGTGCAATGATCAAAATGACTATTTCGCCAAATATATGTGCCAAACCAAAATTATGGGAAAACAAAACTAACTAGCAGCCTAAGAAAACTGCTACATGCCGTGCGTTTGGTAGAGAGAAACATTACAAATAGAATCACTAGAATTGCTATCAAACACCTCAAAGGGAGAAATATTTTAGGGGGAATCACTTGAAACCGATTCTCATTTTTGTGTTAGTCTTAGTCCAATGAAACACCTAAAACTTGGTTTCTCCTCACATTCTAATTCTAGTATCAATAATCTAGCGAGTGAGCCAAACGGTTCCACATAGTAATTCTAATCATCATCTAAAATGTTTCTTGGGAGAATCTTGATCCGAGCCATTTCTACAAGAATCTATATCCTTCAATTTCTCAAGTTAGCTCAAGAAACCCAAACCTTTGACATACATCTACCCCAATGCATCATCGTCCTTAGATGCTTGGTACCAACAGTTTATTCCAAAACTCCCTTGCGTCATCCCTCACAATAAGGTTTTCCATGGTGGTGCGCTCCACAAGGGTGTCACCGTATCTCCTTGGGTTCCATATTTTGTAAGCATGTAGATGCACATGGGTATCAAAGCAATTTGTTATGACCATTGAAAATCCACACTGAATGCTTCTTTTTTCGCGGAGACAGAATGAAGGACGAGGTGCTAAAATAAAATAGTTAAATCTCATAAAAGATATTTGGAAGTTTCAAATAAAAAATTAAGGTCAGGAAGAAAGGAATTAAATTCCCAAAAATTCCTAGAGAAGAACGAGGAAGATCTCTCTCCTTATGTATGCTGCTGCGTGCACCGTGTTGTTTCCTTTCCTATTCTTTTCCTTGATTAATTATATTAGTACTAGCAAATATGCTTGTGCGTTGCAACAGAGAAAAATATCAAATGGTTATAAAAAGTGACGACATAATGTTACATATATATTATATGTATCCTTTTTATAAAATTTAAAGTTCATAATTTATTTTATTGATAACCATGACATCTATGATATTAGATAGTTAATATTTACAATAATATATAGCTCGGAGACATATTTGTTTAATAATAAAAATAAAAATTAGTCAAACCTTCTTACTCTAATATTACCTTTTAATATACCTTAGTATTATATTAAAACTTGAGAAGTTTGTTGCTAGCTTTTTTTATTTAGATTAGGATTTCTATGAAATATGATATATCAGTTAAATGTATGTAGATTATGAACACATGAGCTTATAAAGTGTTCATATGACATAACAACACATCGTGCAAAGGTAGTGGAAGCATTCACATAAACTTAGGTAAATTGGTAAATCAGTGAGATATGCTGGAATGGTGCTAAAACTTTTACCACAAATCAAGCATCACATTAAATAGGCTACCATAAATTTTTCATAATAATTAGAGCAAGATAATTATAATTTCAATTTTACACTAAAAAGATCTGCGGACAAAAAATTTTACAATTATATATTAGGGATAGAAGCATAGGCAAGTATCTCCAGCAAAAGAATGTACTAAAATTTATGATCTTTTTTGTTTACCGCATGGATCTGCATATGTGGAGCTGAACAAAATTTGTTTTATAATTTTTAGATTTTTCTATTAATTTCTACATATTTATCAATTTTCAGCCGATCAATTTTACACTAAAAAGCATTTTTAGAAAAAAATGTATTAAAATTTATGATATTTTTTATTTACTACATAGATCTATATATGTGGAGCTGAACAAAATTTATTTTGTAATTTTTAGATTTTTCTATGGATTACTACATATTTATCAAATTTTAGCCGATTTAAAGAATAAAAAAAAAGTAAATTAATACGACAAAAACTTTGCACTTAGGTCTCTATATTTTTCTTATTTTTAATGTGCTCTGATGTTTACAGAAGATTTTACATTAAGAACCCTAAAAAAATTTCTATTCTTTTTTCCCCTCTTCCAGCGTTAGCCACCAGCTCCAACTCGGATTGCGGAAGGAGACGGACCGATTGTCTTGGCGGTGCACTGAAATTTTCATCTTTAAATATTAGGAGAAAAAAATATACTCATTTCATCTCAAGTTATTGCAAGAGTCTTGGAGAGCGAAACTATTTTAAGTTTAACCTAAATTATAAATAAAATTATAAAAAACTATGACATGAAATAGATATTACTATGAAAATATAATTAATAAAGAACCTAATGATACTTAGTTATTTTATCATATAAATTTGGTTAAACTTAAAATATTTTGACTTTCTAAAATTTTTGAAATAATTTATAATTAAATAGAAAATAGTTTTTTTTTTTAAAAAATAAAAAATAAACACAGAATATTATAGATCAAAGAATATATGCTGTCTTTGTATTTAATTGGACAGTACAGGAGTGCGCTGCACTGCAGACTAGCCATGGGGTCCAGGTCCATGCAGAAGCAATCAAATCAAATCAAATCAAATCAAACACGTGTACTGAGCGAGTGCGGCGGCGGCACCCGACCCGACACGAGGGAGGGGATGGCCATGGGGGACGCGGCCTGGGCCGGGCCCAGATCAGCCCAGCCCAGACCAGCCCAGCCAGGTTCGAATTGGGTTCGGGGAGTTGGTCTGTCTTGTCTTGTTCCTCCGTCCCGTCGTCCGGTGCGATCCCATCCATCGTCTCGCGTCTGCGGCGTGCAGGTGCAGGTCCAGTGCGTCGCCTCTCGATTCGATTCTTTCATGGATGGATGGTCTCCGCGCCAACCCTTAGCTTCCTCCAAATCCATCGATCGTCACCATCCCGACCCCAATCCCAGCCCCGCCCCGCCCCGCCGATGATGCAGCAGCACCAGCAAGAGGACGACCCAGCACCGCCACCCGCAGTCGCCGATCCCGACCCTCCGCCGCCCCCCGACCGCGGTGATGCCGCCGCCTCCGCCTCCCGCAACGCCTCCTCCAAGTACGATTTCGTCAAGGTCAAGGTGTGGCTCGGGGAGAACGCCGACCACTACTACGTCCTCTCCAGGTTCCTCCTCAGCAGGATGCTCACCGTCACCAAGGTCCACACTCACTACTAAGCAATTTCCTCTTTCCTTTCTTCTATCTATCTATATAGTAGGAGTACGTAATACTATCTCTATAATATGTCAATCAATTAACCCGTCCATTGTTCCCCTTACACACACACACACACACACGCAGATTCCTAATCATGTCGCCATCAAGATTGCCCTTGAGCTCAAGAAGCTGCTTGTCGACAACAGCCTGCTTGATGTGTACCTACCTATGCATCTTATTCCTCACTCTTCCATCTAACTATCCTATCCTAGCATTAATTTAATTTTCCTATCTTCTCGAATAAATACCCTGTATTCTGACTCGCCTCATTCCGCAGCTCCCAGAGTGATCTAGAGGCTAATCTATTCAAGGTTTGCAACTCCTTCCTGCTTCGCTTGGCTGCTACATGCTACTTCCTCAACTGATTACACAAACTTACAACTTCCCTCCTTTCACAGCTTATGGAAAAACGGGGATATGGCGAGGACTATATAAATCGCTATAAAATGATGACAAGGTACTCTGCTCTAGTGCCCGACAAAATAAAAGCACCTTCTGTTTCTCTATAGCCGATTATATGTATGTAGTGATAGTTAAGAAACAATGTGAGGCTTGTTAATCCAGAAAGAAACTCTTGTACGGCAGCGGCATGCAAATAACATGTTTATGCTGTGCTCATCCTCCTACTGCATGCAGGTTCCATCATCAAAGGGTTCCACTAGTCATTTTAGTGTGTGGAACTGCATGTACTGGAAAATCAACAATCGCTACACAACTTGCTCAGAGGCTCAATTTGCCTAATGTTTTACAGGTGGGTTTATTACTTATTATCTTCGCCAGTCTATAGCTCATGTCTCATATGCCTCGTTTCCCTACCCTTGTGCAATTGCAGACAGACATGGTGTATGAGCTGCTGCGGACATCAACAGAGTAAGTTGTGTCCTCTTCTTTGGTTGTTTGAGGAAAAAATATACTCCCTCCAGTCCATTTTATCTAGCGCACAAGCATATCAATATTCAAACTTCTAAAACTTTGACCAATAATTAGGCTAATAATTTTTAACTATTATAACACAAACTTTATATGATTAGATTTGTAAGGAATTATACTATTCAATGATTATAAGTTTATAAACATAAATAATACTCCCTCCATACCAAATTGTGAAGAATCTTGGAGAGTCAAACTTTTCAAAGTTTGACCAAATTTATATGATAAAATAATAATTATTATGATACCAACTAAATATCATTAGATTCTTCCTTAATTATATTTTCATAGTATACTCA
>Ga0182004_10002682_pt1 | contig 13943 bp, 4 predicted proteins | sample Sormic07211540_1_FD_120479 | JGI IMG/M metagenome (GOLD analysis project Ga0182004, IMG submission 120479) | Endophyte microbial communities from Sorghum bicolor roots, Mead, Nebraska, USA - 072115-40_1 MetaG | ecosystem: Host-associated > Plants > Roots > Unclassified | place: USA: Nebraska...
CGCTGCATGAATTCCAGGTACACCTGCGGGCTCCGATCAAATGCCACAACAACCAGCCCCCTGCACCATCAAAAGTTCACAACCAAGCTAATTCACATCATCAGCCAAATCTACGCAAAGCCTACGCACCAGGAGGCTAAGAGACTAACAAAACCTGGCCTGCGCCTTCCCTGCGGCGACCTGGGAGGCGAATGCGGCCGCGATGTGGAGCATCGCGCCCGCCGCGAGCGAGCAGCACTGGAGCGATCCCTCCACAGCCAGCGCCGGCGCGTGCTCTCCGTCGAGCCGTCCGTCCCGGAGGCACCTCACGACCGCCTCCGCCATCCTCGCCGCCGCTTAGTGCCTAAACCCTAGCTCACACAAGAGCCCGAGACGGGTCGCCAAACTCCCGGGAGGCCGGAAGAGAGTACGCTGGACCCACCTGTCAGAGAGACACGGGACCCCTTACCCGTGTCGGATACTCGGATATAGCCAGGCCGAACTCGTTTGACCCCACCTAGACCTCTTGTTAGTTGTTACCTCCTGCTCCGCTACTCCTCCCGTCTTCCGGCGGCCCCGGGGAAAGGAAGAGGGGAGAGGGGAGATGAAGGCGTGCGCGAAGGCGGCGGGGGAGAGACTACCGCTGGTCCGTGCTCCGTCAACCAGTCAGCCTCTGGCTCGGAGGTATTATTATCTCTCTCTGTCCTCTGGTCAATTTTCCTTCGCTTGCTCCCTAATCGTTCGATGCCCTCGTTTCATAATCTTGATATGCTATAAGCATTATCAGTTATTTAACTACATATATATATAGAAACAAATTGACATGTAGTAGGAGTGTATCCATCAAGCATGACCTGTTCTAGTGCGCATAAGCATGCCACTGCCCGTGCCCAGTACAGGAGCCAGAGTATTGTGTCACCGGGATCAGGCGCTGGGCTTCACAGTCTAACATACTGTAATATATATTTTTTGTTTCCTTAGAAGGGTGATTTGATCGTTTCACAATTGAAATCGGAAAGTTCATCGGGTTGAGCTGGCTCTGACAATTACATTAGCTCTGCCACTGCCACAAATTGGCGCGTTAGTATCGTTACTGGGTTGCCAAACTTTATTTAACAGTTAAATTACTATGGTATGTTTTTATGCCCCTTTGTATGTGTGTGAGAATGGAAAATACAAAATGCATGAACAGTTGCATTCCCTCCCAACTACCTGGATACAAACCATGTGATGGCAAGTGATTCTTTTGTATTTGAACATCACTGTATCTGTAAAGTACCCACCAGTAGCAGCTAGCGCCGTCCCTGAGACTTTGGTGGCCTGGGGCAAATCAAAGGTGGCCCTAAGACAATTTTTTTTTGTGCCGAGTACAAATCAAACTTTTAGCACACTGCACGAACATGAATCATTAGTGATAGGGAACTAAACCTGTTATTTTTAATAAATAAAGATATTTCATTGAGCTGTTTTCAAATTCTCAGTCCATTCTTCAAATCCCTGTTCATTTCGCTGAAATTTGGCTTATGCTGATTTGTTGTGAGAGGAAAACGTTGTTCCTTAAGTAATGCTGAGGAACAGGGCATAGTTTTAGATTCCAAAGGCAAAAGAAAGAAAAAAATTCTTAACAAGTCTATAATTCAGGATCTTTTTGATAGAATATGTGACTATGTGTATCAATTCATTTGCTCGTATCTTTCCACATCAAGATAAATGCTTTATACACATGTTACTTACCACATTATAATATAAGAGATGAAAGCAAGGAATAAATTCACATGAATTTGATGTTTTGGTACACACTGAAGTCATTAGTATATATTAGAGCCTGTCTTGAGTACACATTTGACTATTTGAGTTTTCAGTGGTAACAGAGTCTAGGCTAGACAACATTTCAGCAGAGAGCAATGAATGGATATCATGAATCATGATATGAGAAGCTTATAAGCATTAAGATATGAGTTGAGGGGGGTTAGTGCTGGAACGCAAAAGGCTGCACCATGGCCAAAGGTGCAGAAACAAAACAATCCAAATTAGTGTGCTTGTATTTTGTATTTGTAAACAAATAATACTAGCTCAGGTCCCAGTGGCCTCGCTTTCCCTGCCGTTGCGCTTGGGCACCTTGGCCTGGCAGTAGTACCTTTATGCTGATTGAGCTTCTTGTTACCCCCACGATACCGACTTCATATCATTATTAGTATAGATTGGGTCTGTTGATTGATATTCTGTGTATCTTTAGTCACGAGAAAATTGGGATTTTAGGTTTCTTGGTTTGCCAGTGAACTGTAGACACAAACAGTATTGAAAAATTGTGGGCATGATGAATCTTCATCCTCAGTTTCTAAATTATGTCACATATTGCTACTGAAATAAAATATTCCATGAAAAGTATTTGCTTGAGAATTATGTTTTTCATGGAGACTCTTTTTTAGTGCACTCTGCACTGGACAACTATTTGTTTCTTTTATCGGCATTACTACATGCATGCTAACACGGTGACACATTTCTATGTTCAGCTTTGTTAAGGTAAGCAGATTACCCTCTCAACATGAGACGAAGTGTCAAGTATCCTGCTCAGTTAGGGTGTCAGAAAACACAGCTCGCAGAATATATGCCACAGCAGAAAACATTTTCCCGGCAATGAAAGATCATGTCTTGAAAGCAACTGATGCAATCAACAGAGGAGAAGTGATTGCGGTGCCCACTGATACCATATACGGGTTTGCGTGTGATGCCTGGTTAGTGTTTTCTTCATTCCCCTAGTCCCATAGGAATTTTAATGCTTATATGCCTTGCCCTATGTTAGGACAAAATACAGTTATACAGCAATATTCTGTAGCACAGTGAGTCCAAAGTTCCTTCATAATAATTGCAGGATCAAGTAATGAGGAATCTGTACCCATAAAATTTGGTGAGAGGAAACACACACAAACATTTCATATATCTCTTTTAGTTACTTTCTGATTCTGCTTTTATCCCCAACTAGAAATTAGGACCGATTCATCCTTTCAAGTCTCAAGATGAGAATTTCATTTAGGAGTTTCTTTGGCCGTGTTTCATTTTTTGTATTCTTTATTTATGTTTTGGTTTCTTAAAACACTCTTCATGACAGCTCTGCGGGAGCAGTTAATCGTATTTATGAGATCAAAGGGCGTATACAAACACGGCCTCTGGCAATTTGTGTTGCTGATGTCTCAGACATATCACGGTTTGCTTTAGTGGACCACTTGCCACATGGCTTGCTTGATAGTCTACTTCCTGGGCCTGTCACTGTTGTTCTAAAACGAGGTCAGTTACCACACTGTTTTTCTTAGTTTTATGTAACATCTGTCTTAAGCAGGCTGTGGTGTTGATCATAGTATTCATTTGTTTACATTTAGGTGAAAACAGCATATTAGAGAGATCACTTAATCCTGGCTTGGATAGCATTGGAGTTCGTGTGCCGGATCTGGATTTCATACGATCCATTGCTCGTGGCGCTGGAAGTGCACTTGCACTTACCAGCGCCAACTTAAGCGGACAGCCTAGTAGTGTCAGTGTCAAAGATTTTGAGGGTTTATGGCCACATTGTTCATGTGTCTTTGATGGTGGAGTACTTCCTTCTGGGCGTGCTGGTTCAACAATTGTTGATCTAATAACACCAGGAGTCTACAAGATATTGAGAGATGGAAGGTAAGCGGTACTAGTCATATCAATTCCTTAAAACTTTAATGAAATGCCCTCATCAAATTGAGCGATGGAAGCATGAAACTGTTTCTACCACAATGTTTAGACTGAATAATCTTTGACACCAAGTGCAAAATCGCAGCTCAAGGAAGGAAACAGCAGCTGTGCTTGGCAAGTTTGGCTTTGTTGAAGCTTCGTGACGACTTGGTGCTTTAAGAAAGTTGGCACGATCAAAGAGTTGCTTTCTTATCCATAGCATCTCCTGTTTAATTAGTGATGTATATCGGAGCTTTTTTTTTTTTTGCTGTTTGTGCTTTTCTTTTACAATCTTCAAACGTACTGTTGTAATGTGAATGCGATCTTGAGTAGAATAGCAGAGTTCACATTATTTAAGCTGTGTAGAGTGTGACATGGGTTTGTTTTTTAGCAAATGATGCAACTAGGTTGGGGACTTTGGATGTGTTGTGGACGAAAATTTGGCATTTTTTGTGCCTGCGCTTTTCGCCCAATTCTGCTTGTTGGCTTCTAGATGACGTCAACTGTTTACATAACTTACTAAAACGAACAGTGGTCATAATCGTGACTCGTGAGTTGAGATGATGACATCTCAAAGAATAAACTCTCTCTGGAATTTCCTTAGGGATAATTAGGAGTTTTATTTTTACTTTTGCTAGGGCGCTAATGTTCTTTTGTTTTGTCACTATTCGTTCTAGCTGATTATGGTTGAAAAAATTAATTGCTCCGATGGAGATCTTTGCAACACCGAACACAAATGTTCTACCTAATGAAGCAAAAGTCTAGCTCCATAGTTATATGAGAGTACGTACATGCCGTTGTTTGTGGTTTTCAGTTTACAATCTTTGAACTTAATCTTGTGACTTGATGTTGAGTCGAATAGCAGAATGATGTAGATTTGTTTTGATGCAAATGAAGCAACCAGGCTGGGAACTCTTTATGTTCTGTGCACACGACAGGAAATGTAAGAGAATCGGAGTTTTTCCTCGAGTCTCATTTCAGTGAAAAAAAAATGCATTATTATAAGAAAAATAAGCATCAGAATGGCGACAGAGGCAGTTAACGTTGACCTGAAGCCAAAGCCAAAGGGGGGATGATAAGCTTTAAGGAAAAAAAAAAGGAAAAGGGCGATAAGCTGAAGCATGGAACATTTTACTTTGGAATCTTGGAGAGTAGGATTAAAAATGGTCTTTTCCTTTGCTTTCCATTGCAATTTTCCAAGGTGAAAACTGATGATACACACGAATGACTAAGCTTCTATCTAAGCTTTCACAGTTCTGACGGGCAGCAGGTAATTAACTGGTAATGATCCAGTGCCCTGACTGAAATCTTACATTACACCTAGCAACTGAAGAATAAGAATAGCCCGGCTGGTCTAGACCTGCATGTCAATGAAGTAGTGCTCACTGCCTGAGCCCAGCTCCACCTTGACGCTCCGGGAGATGGAGCTGTTGAGCGCGGGGTGGCTGACGGTGACCTTGTACTCGCCGTGGACGAGGTCGGCCTCGAAGTAGCCCTGCGCGTCCGTGGCGCCGGCCCGCGGGCTCGCCCGCCACTCGGCGATGAGGCGGTCCACGACGTCCCCCTGCGGCAGGTTCTTGAAGTTGTTGTCGGTGAGGCACATGACGTAGCACCCCTGCGGCTGCCACGCCGACCAGATGACGATCCCCTGCACCGCCGGGTGCGCGTACGCCTCCCGCAGCACCTCCTCCAGGTGCTGCGCCTGCGACGGGCCTGGGGCGACGTCGACCTCGGTGAGCCAGACGGGGATGCCGGCCTGCGCCAGTGTGTCGAGCGCGGCGCGCATGTAGGGGATGTTGGGCTTGGTGAAGTGGCCCTCGAGGCCGATGGCCATGCCGGCGCCGTTCTCCGGGTAGGCGGCGATGATCTGCTGCAGGCGCTGCAGGTACCTGGCCGGCAGCGCGGCCATGTCTCCCGGCTGCTCCAGCGTGTTGTACTCGTTCAAGAACATGAGCGCGGAGCCGGTGTCCAGCAGGCGCGCGGCGGCGTAGAAGGCGGTGGACGCGTCCCAGCCGAAGCGTCCCTCGTAGAAGTTGAAGTGCAGGTTCTCGTTGACCACGTCCCAGCCGATGACCTGGCCGGCGTAGCGCGACATGACGGAGCGGATCCGCCGCGACGCCGCCGCCAGCAGCTGCGGGTAGGGAAGCGACTGCACCCACCCGGGCTGCTGGCTCGGCTGGTCCCAGAACACGTTGTGGCCGCGCACGGCGATGCCGTTGGACTTGGCGAACGCCATCATGGCGTCCGGGACCGTGTAGTCCTCGCGCCCCGGCGCCGGCTCCGTGCTGTACCACTTCATCTCGTTCTCGAAGGTGGCCACCGCGAAGCGGGACGCGAACCACGTCTGGTACGCCGAGTTGGTGAGGATGTACCGGCTCACGGCCGCGCCCAGCGGGAAGTTGGTCCGGACCGCGTCCAGGGACACCGCCGCGCCTTCCAGCGGATTCCCCGCGGAGTCCGTCGCCTGAAGCCTCACCGTCTTCTTGCGCGCCGCCACCACGGACTGGGCACGGTGCGCCGTCCACTCGTCCTTGGAGAAGGGCTTCAGCGACACGCTGTCCACCCACAGGTCCACCGTAGCGTTGCTCTGCAGGGACGGACACACGATCATGTGAAATTTGCGAAGCCAACGAACTAATGAATCTTATTACTGAATCCTACCTCGAAGTAGAGCTCGGCCGGACCCGAAGACGCGGCGGTGAGGCCGCCCTTGAGCATGGACCAGCAACCGGCCTTGGCGACGACGCCGCCGGCGTGGACGAAGTCACCGACGGTCTTGACGACGGCCCGCACGTCGGCGCTTGCGTCGCTGACCTGCAACCACGCTGTAACCAGCCGGGGCGACGACGGAGCTGATCAGTAACATTTCAGTCCCGAAAGGAATCGGAAACCACACGCGGCGAGGGCGATCCATCGTTACCGGAGAGGGTGTAGTGCGTGTCGCCCTGCAGGTACACCTTCTGGCTGACGCTCTGGTACGCCCGCGTCCGGTTGAGCGCGACGGCGAACCCGTTGCCCGCCGCCGACTTGCTCTCCGCGATGCTGCCGTAGCCAAAGGTGGACCAGCCCCGGAGGCCCGCGCTGAAGTCGGCGTTGCGGAGGATGCCGCCGCCGTACTGCGGCTCCAGCGGCTCCGGCAGGCACTGCAGCACGCGACCATCATTACTTTTTTTTTTCGTTAATTTGATTTTAATCGATCAATTTGAATTTTGGCGGATGCAGCTGTGCAAGTTTCCCATCGGAATCCTTAACGAAGGGATGTTCCTTTGATCTTGGCAATAAGCAGATGCTTTGCTTTGCTGGTATAACTAGAAACATGCATGCGTGTACCTGAGATTATCAGACAATCGATCGCTCTAACGATGGTTTTAGCTTACTTGTGCAGCATGCCACGTGGACCAAATCTTTTAAATTTGGGGAAGTGTTGTAGTCTAAAAAATGCTAGATGACGTCGTTTGTGTTTTTTTGTCGAGCTTGGCGTGGCTTATATGACACGTAAACACACACACACTTGACATCGACGGACACAGCTACGCCGGCGCCGGCGCCGCCGTCGTGCATGGCACTGAAAAGCATATAACGTACGTACGGGAAAATTAACATAGGGGACGACGGGAATTCCATCTTAAGCAGTATTAGCTCACAACGGGAACGAATTGCGTGCGGTGGGGTGGATTATCGTGCAGCCCGTGACAAAAGGCAGCCAATTGGCGGCAATGATTATATATTATTTTGCTAAACTAAGCTCGAATGCCGGCCGGTGAAGCTTCTGCTGGACCACGAATGTGTCCTGCCCAGATGGGTTATGGGCAGGTGAAACTGCGAAAGCAACAGGACACACACACACACACACAGGAGCGGAGCAGGGGACTTGCCTCGATGCTTGCAGAGTAATCGTATGGGAGAGATTTCACCATGCAGCCTGCACAGACGGAGAACGAACCAGCAAAGTAAGCAGCAATGTCAGTTATAGTTACAGGCCAAGTTTCTCAGAGAATGCAATGGCAGAGCAGTGAGAGGAATGAACCAGAGGCTTGGTCTACGAGTAACCTTACCTTGCAGGAGAGCAATCCATCCGAGCCAGAAGGCGAGTTTATCCACCAGACCGTTAACTTTGGTCATCTTAGCTTGTCTCAGCAGGCACCCACAATCTGCAGCAAATTAGCATCAATAACGCGCCTGTCTAGGCAATATGGCGGCGACATGCATGCTGGTAGTTCTAGAGAGCAACAGAGCTCTAGCAATGGACAATGGCGCAGCATGCACAGTACCCCGCCTGCGTACAGAAGCCAGTGCAAGGTGGTTGTGCTGAGGCGGTGAAGAAGAAGAAGAAGAAGGCGAGGAAGAAGACGGCCGGCGGACCCAGCGGGGCCTGTTAGCTACTCCGAGGTTTGTTGTGCGAGCCTGTGCTCAGGTGAAGAGAGAGTGCAGTTCGGGACCACGGAATGAGAGACATGACCTTTGCGTGGCCTCCCCAATCCCCATTTATAGGCGACGGCGGCGGGCGAACACCCCCGCGAGCGGCCCTGGGATATCCGTTGGCACTTGCTTGCCGGCCGCGGTCACCTACGCCCACGGGAGAGCTTCCCGCGAGGGCCACCCAAAGACAAAGAGTGAGTGCCCGCCCGGGCCTTTGACTTCATTTGCCGCGGCGCGCACACACTTGCCGCCGCCCTCTGCGTATTCTACTCGCAACTGTGGTGGCCGTGGCTCGGCAGACGGTACGAGAAATTTTATGGACCTGACCCTTTTAGCGTCACATGTATTGGCACCAGTGGCGGATCTAGGAGGGGGGATAAAGGGGAGCTAAATAGTGAACATTTAGAATTAAAGATAAAAAGATTAATAATATTTTAAGGCTACTTAATACTAATTTAATGAACAAATCAGACTTATTTTGGATCCGCCCGTGATTGGCACGACGTTACATGACATTTTGGATGTAGAAAACGTTATCACGCTAGTAGTGTTCTCTCACGCCACTGAAAATAGCGTGACAAGACAAAAAAAATTAAAAATTATAACTCTTTAATACAATGTCAGATAAAAATGAAATTTATATGAAGACTGTAGCTCTTGATGAGATCTACAACTTTATAGTTTTGAGTTTCTTTGTTTGAGAATGTTAAGATTCTAAAAAACAGTATAAAATTTCAGGAGCATAATAATTGTGTACTAGTAGGTCTTGTCGGATTAGAAAAATAATATATTTTTTTTGTATATTGTCAAATAAAAATACTTTTTACATTAAAGTTGTAAGCTCTACAACTTTGGAGTTTTCAGTTTTGACATTTGAGATCATTAAGATGCTCAAAAATTAATATAAAATTTTAGGAGCATAATAACCATGTACTAGTGCTTATCGTACTGTTGTCAAATAAAGATACTTTTTATACCAAAGTTTTAAAATGTATTTTTGTATGACATCAAATAAAAAAATATATGATTTTTCTAAAAAGATAAGCTTGGTACATGATTAATATGCTCTTAAATATTATTTTTTATCTTAACTATCTCAAATAAAAAACCTTAAAACTAAAAGGCACAGTTAATCTCATAGTTAGCTATAACTTTAATATAAAATGTATCTTATTTGGCACCGAGTATGAAAAAGTATAATTTTAGTAAGGCGACAAGACCTAGCGCATGATTAATATGTTGCTAAAACTTTCTATTAATTTATAGAGTATGTTAATGACCTCAAATATGAAAACTCAAAACTATAAACTTATAGATATCATTAAGGACTACAACTTTGATATAAAATATATCTTCAATTGACATCATACAAAAATGAAATTATTTTTGTAATGCGACAACTAGTATGTGATTATTATGCTGCTGAAATTTATATTATTTTTTTAGTATCTTAACGATCTCAAATGTAAAAGCAAAAAACTACAAAGTTGTAGAGCTATTGAGAGCTACAACTTTGATATAAAAAGTATCTTCATTTGACAACATACGGAAATTTATGCCCCTGAAATTTTATATTATCTTTTTAGCATCGTTCTTAGATGAAAAAAAACTCAAAACTACAAAGTTGTAGATCTCATCAAGAGCTACAAAATTTATCTTCATCCGACGTCGTATCAAAAAGTTATAATTTTTTAAAGGTTATGTCTTGTCATGCTACTCCTAGTCATGTGATAGCTTTTTCTACATTGGAAACACCATCTAAGATAGATGTTGCCGCACCAATACATGTAGCGTGACACTTTATTTGGTTGCCCCAGCAACACTGGCGCGACTAAAAAGGTCATATTTGCAAAATAAAATTTAGAGCGATTGTTATTGAAATATTAAATAAAAGGGATTAAAAAATAAAAATATTCCGAGGCCGGTTGGGTGTTTCATGTTTGGTATCCCCCTGCAACTGCAAGCAAGGTGACCGGGCCGGCACGCACGAAAGGCCTTCTCGTCTGTGCATTGGTTCACTGACTGCAACAGCCACGCGTTCTCAGGCTCAGCGACTGAACTTCTCCTGGATGGAGGCATTAGTTCTCAGCCACTGAACTAGTGAACTTCACCTGGAGGCAGCCATTGCATGCATGGTTTTCAGCGACCAGGGGGGTCCAGGCCCCAGGGTGCCCGGGCTGCAACTCGGGCGCGGCCTAAAAATTCCTTTAACAGTTCCTTTGTTCAAACAAGATAATCTATAAAAATATAGATTTCGTCCTATCTAATTTGCCCTAAAAATAGAGTGCACTATTTTTAGCCCTCCTCTTTGAGATGTTTCTGGATCCACTACTGTCAGCGACTGAACTTCTTTCTCCTGGTAACCGGTTCGGTGCACCATATCTTCTGGTTCTGTTAAAGGCCACGCATTTGGGAGGGATCTGATAATACTGGTTTAGGTGATCTGCAGTGCATGAACAACCGACGTCAGAATTGATTAGCAGAATCGTTGTGTGCTAGCTAACCAGAGCCGGCTGTGCAGTGGCTCATTGTTGGATGCATGCATGTGATTATGTGAACCAGAGCCGGCTTTGGCAACTGGCAGCTCAAAGGGCCCAACGAGTTCATGTCATGTTTTTTTTTTTATGTATGTAACTATGTATATAGGATATAAAAGAATACACATATGTGGTACACCAGGGATTCGGAACAGATCCTGGTTCCTCCACCATGCGAATGCGATGGCCGTATATACCAAAAGTCGAAGCTGAACCCCACAAGCTTCTCTTTACCTGTGCACGGGCGATCGCCCAAAACTTCTCTAGAGGAAAGAACCGCCATCATCATGTGAATGTTGGGGGTCATATTCAGGATCTGCCAGCAGTTTTAACTTATACGACTAGCTTTTCGCTCGTGCAAGACTACTCGTGACTCGTGACCACAGCACGCACAGATGGCATCATACTTGCCTGGGGGAGTAATGCGTAAAAGGACAAAGAATGTAGCAGTTAGTAACACTGAGTGCAGCGCAGCGAAGGAATGAGGGTCCTACTGTGGCCTGTCCATCGCCACTTACCGTTCCTTGGAGGGCAAATAAGTGAAAAAAAAGGTAAATATTCTTCATCTCTTTGCCTACCTTGCTCGGGTAAACGTAGATGCCAAACTTGATGCTCAGTTGAAAATGAAACAAACAGTACTTGATGTGACTATGTGGTATCTATTTTTTTTAGTTTGTCTTTTTGTTCATTTTCAAATGTCTAGAAAGAGCGTCATTCAGAAGACATGAAAACAGATGCTGTGTGACACGGTGGCCGCGTCATACTGACGAAAACGTAGACTATAGGAAGTTCAGAGCTTGGCAGTTGGTGGCTCCTGCATGCTGCCCGGTGTATATGCTCTTCACTATAACAGAATCTTTCCTCCGCAACAGTCAAGAGCATCCTCAAGTCCAAAATAACAAGTATCATTTCCAGTTCATATGAATAAACATGGATGACCTTTTACCATAAGAATAAACAGGGATGACCTTTTATCATAAAATGGTATACAGGTACAACATAAACAGGCATGGCCTTTTACCATAAGAATAAACAGAGATGCCACCACCTACCTCAAGTCCTCAAGATGCTCGAGGATGGCTCCCTGTTCTTTTTTTTTTTACACAGAATATAGCTTCCAAGTAGGAAAACATGTCACCATCTATCCAGATGATATGATGGCAACCCCACCAGATCGATCTCACCAACGAGGCGCCACTCACCATAGATTCATTGGCTGACAGAATTGGAATATTCACAAGTCACAAGAACGGTGTATATAGTAAACTTAGCCGGGAAGCGGCCAGCAATGCGCAACCAACGGAAGGTAACAGGGGAGTAGGGGACGAGCAGGAGCTTACAGCGGGAACCATCCCCTTGCATGGATCGAGCAGGAGCAACCAACCAGCGCCGGCGCAGGATGGAGACGGCAGTGTCCTATGCTTGGCTCCCTTCTCCATAAGGAACGAAAAATGTTAAACGCATCTTTCTACCAAACAGACTATTCATCCTTGTTTAGGCATAAAAAATGGAGTATGCTGATTTTTTGTTGGATGCCTGCGTTCGTACTGTGTCGGCACTTGCACGGTTGGACCTGACATGCTTGCTGTTCCTGTTGCAATTCCTAGTTGTTTTTTTTGCAGGGAATTTTAACTAGGTTGCGCTTTTGATGCTTGCAAACAAGACAATTTTATACTGCAGAGTAACAAGATATGCAACATCAGAACGGCTGGTTGCAGACTAAACTGATTCTGTACGTATTGTTCTTGCAGGCGGCACTGCAGCAGCGGGTAGATACGACCCGTTGAAGTGCAAAATTCCATGTGGTAACACAGATTGAAACGAGGATTTCAACGGGAGTAAAATGGGAACAGTGAAATTACAGTATTATCAAGTGGCAAGGATCTAGAGTAAGCAAACCAGAAACTCTCACAGTTTTTCAATGGCGGACCCAGGATTTAACGAAGACGGCCAAAATTTAATAGCATAAGTTTGGTCCGAAAGATCAACTCTCATATCAGTTCATTGAATTGTGCAACATGAGCACAAGAAAAATAACATGTCCTCTGCCGTGTTTTCAGAAGAAACAAGAGCATATCGCTCGTACCTAACATAATGAACAGTAAATAAGTTCACTAAAGAGTGTCACAAAATCATTTTATGCTTTGCTTAAGTGCCTGCCAGGTAAGTATCTTACAAGCAGCAATGCCATCGAGAGAGTTACTGACCAAACTGTCTATGCCAAACTAAGGCCAATGAAACCAAAGAATGACAATAAGTAGTCATATTATTGAGTATAATTCACTATTGTCTGTTTGATGTAGCAAAATGTTTCAGCAGTACCAAATAAAATAAGTTAAAAAAAATAACTCTCTAACCACAAAGAATAGGCAACCTATGTACACCTACATAGGGCGAATGCCCAAGGGGCATCAAAAGTGCTGCTAACCAAATGGGCGATGAATGGCCAACTAGTCAACATCGGAAGCAGAGCTAAGAGAGTAGTCTGCTTGCCACCGAGCTTCTCCAAAAAGCATTGTCCTGGTTTCAGTTAAGCGAACTGTAGAGGAAAAACAAAGGTCCATCATGAGCTAAATGTTTTTTTTCTTTTTAGTATCATGCATGTAAATTAGGAACTCATTACCAAAGAAACTCAGTTGTACAGTGCTAGGCCTTAGATAAGTGGAGAGTGACATTAATAAAAAATTCGGAAATGGCAATATCTATACACAATTTAAAATGAATGCAAATGGCAAAGTATTGATTTCTTTCTAAAAAAAGAACAGAAAAAAATGATTTTCAGATAACAAAATCGCTATCTAAGACTGATGTTGAGTCTACGAACTATCAGAGCCAACTGTGTAGCAACATTGTCTATATTCTCACAAACTATCAGAGTTAATTACTCCAGTAAGGCAGTAAAAATAACTACATGTCTCCATCTCAAAATAAAATAAAATACTACATGTCCCATATCTTAAGTCATGGTAGTAACTACTGTTACACACAGGAGTAACAGCAGATCAATACCTGTGCTGGTTTTGCCATTTAGTGCTGACCACCGAGCTTCTCGATCTCCAAATAACCCTCTCTTTTCAATGAACCGAGAAAATTGGTCAATCGCAGCTGCTGCTTCTGACATTGAGTTTGATTGCCATGGTTACAGAAAATTGAGAAGTTGACCTTTCTGCATGGTTTGACCTGTATGATTCTTGAGGATCAAGTGCAGCAGCTACAAAGGCAAAGAAATCAGTAATGTTAGATAGATATGAACTGAAAGCAACATTAGAAATTTAGAATGGATGCAAAGAAACATTTATTGAACAAAAA
>Ga0182004_10002683_pt1 | contig 13941 bp, 17 predicted proteins | sample Sormic07211540_1_FD_120479 | JGI IMG/M metagenome (GOLD analysis project Ga0182004, IMG submission 120479) | Endophyte microbial communities from Sorghum bicolor roots, Mead, Nebraska, USA - 072115-40_1 MetaG | ecosystem: Host-associated > Plants > Roots > Unclassified | place: USA: Nebraska...
AGAGCATATGCCAGATATTTTTGAAAATGAGAGGAGTAATTTGAAGTTATAAACAAGAAGTTGTGTTTACTAGTAGTAAACTAAATGTGTATACTATGAAGCTAAAATCTACGGGGACGCCTGTGGGTTCTAGTTTAATGTATATTTGTTAAATGAAATAAGAATAAACTCCTCCATTCTCATGAAGAGAACACCTCATGAAGAAGGTTAGGCACCTCATGAAGATGATCATTATGAAGATGAAATCCAACACTCTAAGCGCACACATCATAGTGTTGGATATGCAGAACAATAAATTATCTCTTGTTAAGAAAATGGCAAAGAGATAGGATAATCTCACATTATGAGGGTATTGGAAGAAAATAATAGTTGTCGACAATGCTACCTATAATTGCAAATGTTTCTCTTATGAGAACCCGGATCCAGAAAATAAAGTCCATGGCAAAGTCGCTTGAAGCGATTATATTAGGTCAATAAAGAAAGCAATTGAGGTTGAATCTCCTACTAAGAAGAAATAAATGTTCTGCAATATCTCTAGCAAATAAAATAAATAAATATGAATATGCAGTTAGTAAGTGGATATGGAAAATCCATATAGTTCCTGAAGAAAAGAAATCACAACATTTAAAAATTAATCTCATACTAAGTATTAAAAAGTCTAAGGTAGAATAATATATTCCTGAATGAATATTAAAGTCTCAAGAAGAGCATGTCCTAGAAGGATTAGTCATTGAATGACTTTATAGTGAATAACACTATCTCGTTGTGTATATCACATACTAAACTCTCATGTAGTAGAGAATATTTCTCATAGAAGAGAAATACGGTTCATAAAAATGAGAACATCCTTGAAGGATTTAATCCATGAAGGATTTACCAGTCGATTCTTGAAAAACACCATTAATCCTTGAAGTGAATATAGACCCGAGAAGAAATAAAATAAGGAATTCTAAATATCATGAAGATATCATACAAACACTCAGAAAGTGTATATTGTAAAGCTAGCAATAAAGTTTTGATATCCTCTAAATACCATAGAAGGTATAAGAATAATGGTGATTTTGGTAATTTAATTATCCCCTAAATACCAAATGCAAGACTGGATTTATTGTTTAGTGGTATAATCAAAATCCTGAAGATCTGTAGAATATATAATTTAAAATATACTAAATAAGAATTATAAGTTTGATGCACTATCTAGAAGATATTAAATATTGTAATTATTTACCCCATAATCCTCTAAAAGGATTTATTGCCCTAAAGGATAATTTTTGTTTGTTTTGCACAACTAATAAGTGGTCATTTTTACGTGAAGCATATTGCTCTTGTTTATACCTATATAATTCATAGAAGAATTATCAGCCTTTTTTGAAAGATATAGTATTTGGTACTGCATACCATTAATTAAGCACACTTTTATGAACAACGTGATTTAAACAATAAAGTTCAAAAATTGGCATCATGAGGGGGAGCATATTTTTATTAAATCTACCTTGAAGGTAAACCACTAAAATTACAAAGATCAAGTAGATCATATTTGCTATTGAAGTTTATGCATAAATTATGAAGATAAATATCTATTCATGAAGAATATGGTATCATGAAGAATATATGACCATGAAGGTTAAATGTTTTACTCTTTTTTCCTATGTGAATTTTTACTTGAAGGTTTTTCACACAAGGTTTTTAATGAGACAACATGTGCAATACAATTAACGAATGCGATGTACTCTTTTCTCCAAAAACCGTTTTTTCCCATTGGGTTTTCGGATGGAGTTTTTAATGAGGCATGTGCATATCGTGGTAATCGCCCAAGGGGGAGTGTGGTAAAACATAAGGACTTAATCCTAGAAGAAAAGGAGGAGGAATTCTAGTCCTAGTCCGTTTGTATGTGGGCTCTTATCAAAACTTTTAGGCCTTGGCAGGACTATATATACGTGGGAGCTCTATGTTGTAATCACCAATATTTAGAGGAATAAAGAATAGTCTCCCTATCTTGTGTTTATTTGTTCTTCTACTTTTATCTACTACGTTGATCAAGAGAGACAGAGAGGGAAAGATGCCAACCGCTAGCAACATGTTTTATAACAGTTACCTTCCTGATCGATCGATTTGATGCTCTTTCTTACACCACATTACAACCGGACTGGAATCAGAAGAGCTAGAGGACAGGAATATAAGGGCCTGCCTAGCTAGAAGGTCAGCGGTTGTATTTAGTGCTGTTGGGTTCAGGTTCTGTTACGGGAACGGTAATGGGATCCCTTGCCGGCGGTAATGGTTGCATGAGAACAGATTATGTAATTTGTTTGGTTGACTACAGGCTCCAGCAGACAAGGACGGGCGTAAAGGGATGCGTTGAAGGCTGAGAGGAGGGGTTATCGAATTGGAAAAGGTCTACGTAACTTCTCACCACCCGAAGTATAAAATCAGATATTTTACCTGCTAAATTTTTTAAAACCGGTCAAATAACCCTCTTGAACAGTTTTAGAGGGTGGTTTTATTCTTTTCTTTTTTATTCATTTTTATTAAATCTTTAAAAATCATAATAAATCATAGAAATATCATAAAATTGAAAATCTAATATTGTTGGACTCCCCATGAGTAGATTTACGCAGTAAACATATAATACAGTATGCTTTAGTACATTGTTTTTTCTATAGCTTCATATCCATGTTTTTTTGTAATTAATTAGAATCATATATGTATTTTATATAGTCCAATTATGGTGAAATTTTTATGGTGAGCTAACTATTGTCTGGTTGAAGTATAGTAAAAATTTCATACCCGTTGGATCACGTATAACTTAGTTATAGATTTATATAGCTTTATTCTTGTTAAATCTATGCTTTATCTATAACTAAGTTATACGTGATCCAATGACACATGAAAATTTTATCGTAATTCAAGCATACAATAATGAGCCCACCATAAAAAATTTTACCATAATTGGACCATAGAAACCGCATATATGAATTATTCTAATTAATTAAAGAAAAAGATATATTTAAATTTATAGCAAAAACTTTGTATTAAAGTATACTATATTATATATTTACTGTGTAGATCTATTCATCTGAAGTCCAACAAAATTTAATTTTCCATTTTATGATTTTTCTTTGATTTGTTATGATTTTTCAAAATTCGGCGAAAATAAATAAGAAAAAGATAAAGATAAAACCACCCTCCAAAACTACTCGAGAGGGTTATTTGACCAGTTTTGAAAAGTTTAAAGGGTAGAATATCTGATTTTATAGTCTGGATAGTTGAGGGGGTTATATAATAATGGAATTGTATAGCCCCGAATGCGATGCCGCTATGATGGATTGCAGGCCGGACCAACCAAACAGCAGACAACGTGACCCGTTGGCACTGTAAATGGATTCCAGGCTGAAACGGCCGAACCAAACGCCTCCTCAGTTTTCTTCCAATCTGGAATGTGCTGTGATGACGACCTTCATTCGCTGTGATGAAATTGCTGGTGAAGGTCTTGACTCTCCAGTCTGGTGGTGATGAGAAATCTGATCCATTCAATAAAGTCACCAGAGCCTGGTTGTCTGACAGGTAGGTTGGACTTTGCAAGTCGAGGCGAGAAGCCATCAGAAATGCTAGCGCAAGGTGGAATTATGTATTGCCCCTTGAATGTATACGTTTTGGGCTGGGTGTATTTGATTGTTGATCATGAGAGGATTCCAAGCCCAGCAGGTCTCTGTGTATCTGTTTGGCTATTGTCCGGTGTTGTAGCAGAATCCACATAGCATTTAGGCACTGGCAAGAGCGCTGGAAGGGCAATGGTGTAGAGGGGTGGCCTTGGCAGGCTAGTTGACCTGAGTTGCTGTTGTTGGGCAGAAGGTGCACCATTTGCTGCATTAAGAAATCCCATACCTATGCTTTGTGTGTTATGCAGCTGTTCATGTAGCTCTGACTTCGGCTCTGTATCCCAGCATCTTTGTTGCATTTGCTGTTGAAGTCGCATTTGCATTGCCTTTGTCTTGTAGCACCTGCAACTGTATAGCTTAAACCTGACCGAGAGCGGGGTGTTAGCGCGGTCGATGTGTGCTGGAAATGCATAGTGATCGAGTCCGGCTCATGGTTTTGTGTTGAAGTCGTACCGTCCTGTGTTCTTGCTATCTGTTCGCCATCTGCAATTAAGACAGGATTTGCCGCAGCATGGTGGACTTCGCAAGTAGTCCAATTTTTATACCAAGAATTTGTTAGAATAGTTTGGAAGATGCCATCAGAGATTGATGGAGGCATTATAAAGGCAAGAATTTCTTGTACTCCATCTAATTCATTTGGTAGAGTATCAGTTCTTAGAGGAGGATTTGAAGAGAACCAAACTGCTCTAGCAAAATTACAATGAAAGAAAAGATGAGCATTAGTTTCGTCATTGACCAGAGGTAGAGCATTGCTTACCGATGTGTGTTGACTGTTGAGCATCTTCCTGCTCTTTCGCCTGTGGCTAGAGCCCTTCTTATCAATCTCCAGGCAAAGGTCTTTATGCACGGTGAAAGATACGGAGTACCTGTGTTTCCATATTCTTTGTAAGATTTTGTTGGCTTGGGCTATGACAAAAAGATAAGGCAACAGGGGGCAGCCCTGGCGAGGATACCTCGACAAGATCGAAATTCTGTTGGGTCCCCATTGACAAGGATAGAGAAAGGCGTGGATATATAGGCCTTGATGAGTCTGATGAAATTACCAGAATACCCTTCACGACTAAGAGCCTCAGCAATGAAATTCCATTCGAGACGATCAAAAGCTTTGTCTAGATCTAATTTTAGGAGGAAAGCTTGTTGATCCAGGTGTTTAAGTTGAAGGAATGCACAAAATTTCCTAGGTGGTGATGATGTTGGAAGAGATGTGTGTTTGTTCTGAATGAAAGGCCACTTGGGCTAAGTGGATACATTGAGGAAGATGAGATTTGAGTCTATCAGCTAGAGATTTAGCTATGATTTTGTAAATAACGTCGCAGAGGCTTATGAGTTTGAAACCTTGTGGTATGATACGCTGTTGGTTTTTATGGAAAAGGATAATCAAAGTTTGATTGAGATCCTCAGGGAACTGACCTGTTTGGTAGAAGTCTTGCACCAGTGTTGTAACATCCTGAGATATCCATGGCCATGCCGTTTTGTAGAATTTAGCATTAAGTCCATCTGGTCCGGGTGCTTTCCTGCACATCTGGAACAGAGTTAGTGTATGATCAATTGTTGATGCTGCCTATACATCTGGAGTAGCCGTGGAATGGCTGACCCCTAAAGTTTACTCCATATCCTACCCGATGTTTGGATAGATGCATGAAGTATTAAATATAGATTAAAAAAATAATTAATTGCACAGATTGCAACTATTTTACGGGACGAATCTTTTAAATCTAATTAGTCTATGATTTGACAATATGTAGTAAATATACCGTAAACATGTGCTAATGATATATTAATTAGATTTAATAAATTTGTCTTGCAGAGTAGAGAACTTATGTAATTTTTTTTTATTACTGTCGAAACACTTGATGTGACACCTGATATGATATGCTAAAACTTTTACGCCTTGGATTTAAACAGAACCTGAATCAGTGGCAAACATGCTTTTGAAGTACTGAGTCCGTGCCGTCTGGGTTTTTGAGGTTGGTGATTCTATTCTTTCTTTTTCTCTTGACAATGGATGTGGTGGAAGAAGGCAGTGTTCCGGTCACCTTTGCTGGCCCAATTTTTTTGCTCGTTGCCTATGGTACTCTTCATCCTTTGCTAGAATCTCATGGTGTTGATGGTTTAGGATTTTTTGAAGGTGGAAGTTTTGTTGGTTGGGAGGCTTTGATTGTTGCTGTAGAAAGCAGATCTTCTATAGCAGAAAGTTGATCAGTAAGCCTAGGTTTTGGTTTTCTCCATTTGTGCAGATCTGAGGCTAGGTACTTGGTTTTTTGGGTCAAAGGTCTGGAAGTGGAACAATGTCGGCTTTTTTGCGTCACCTTCTAAACATCCTGTTCAAGAATCCACCAATTTTCAAAACGGAAAGATTTGTTAGTCCGAACACTTTTTGAATTGAGAAGTGCAAGGATAGGAGCGTGGTCACTTTTCATCATCAACAGGTGGTAGATCATAGTCAAAGGGAATGCCATACACCACTAACCTCATTCCCAGCAGGTCGTGAACGTATAAAATATTGGCAAATGCGTGGAGCTGTCCGATCTTAGCCGACGGCACAGCTTGTGCTGACTGTAGGTGCAGTCCTGTGAAGTTAGACGATCTCATTCCCAACGAGACCACATTGCTTAACAAGACAACAGAATTCAGAAGTACGTCTAACATCAGCATGCCTTGACCCTAGTTTTTCATTCACACTCATGTATTGTTAAGATCCCTTGCTTATTTATGCACATGGCTAGGATGAAGTTTTGGTAAGAGTCTACTATAGTGAGATCTATATATGGTTCCATAGTAACCAAAGGCCTCCAGACAGGACGTGCGCAGGAACTACGAAGGCATCATTAGTGTTAAAGCGGTTTATGAGTGTAGTTCTAGTAATAGAGGAATTCCTTGTTTCTTTGCTCTCAGTATCATGTAATTTTATATATCTTTTTTCCACTAGATGGTCCACAAGAAATTCGAGCTGTAATCCCATCTTTAATTTACATGCTCCCTGTGGCCGGAGAACTCGCGATATTATGATTTTTTTTTCAATCGTGCCTAAGTACGTTTTCATTAAGCAGAAAAGAGTCCGGTACAGGTAAAACACAGTGGCGGTAATCCAAGGTTACCGAAGCAACACAAGAACTCGCACACAGTCATAATTACGATAAAACAATGGAAAGCGACTAGACACACACAAGGCTACAAGAGTGCCAGCAAAGGGGTTAGCTGCCTAAAACCGGCAAGGCACCAACCATCAGCTTCCTCCATGATCTGGATGCCTAGCTCTGCCGCAGAGGTTGCAACTCTATTAAAGGTCCTTGCATTCCTTTCCTTCCAAAGCAACATTGGATTCAACACTAGCACCTAGCCAATGATCTTCACCATACCCTCTCTCCGTGCACAATCACGTGACATCCTTAGTACTCTTGTTCTAAATTATAAAACTTTAGTTTTTAATACATTATTTTGACTATGTATGTAACAAAGTGTATATCTAAATACATAGCAAAAATTATATATCTAAAAAACAAAACATCTTATAATTTAAAATAGCAATAGTAACCATTCCATCTACATACGGTCAGCAGGAGAGTGATGGAGATAAATCAGGTTTTTAACAAACACGCCTGATCAACCGGTGCGTTAACTATTACTTCCCCGACTGACGACGTGCGTGACTGCTACAACCTACAGGTGATCATGATCGACGCCCCACTAGCGTCGCTGCTGCCTCGTCCTCATCAAGCGTATGTGCTCCCTTATCCCTTATGTTAGGCATACTTCCGGCAGTGATATTTGTAGCTTGTAATAAGGTATTTGTGTATAGAGTGATGTGTGTTCTATGTAAGGTATTTATGTATGTTGCATGCACACAAACAGAAATAGAACAAATAGGTTATTGTCTTCCAATCTACACATGTAATACCATGGAGAAAATAGAACGAGGAATATAATCGAATTGAAGCTTTCTACCGAGGAGATACTGTGATATCGTCCAATGAAAAAGACCGCGAACGAGAAATGTGCTGTCCCTCTGTAACAGAGTGCTCTTCCTCTGTAACAGAGTGACCTTCTTGAATCAATTCAATCTGCCTAAGATACCCAGACCAATCCTCCTCCGTAGCTGAAGGGCCCCAATTTCTCTTGAGCACAGACTTTTGATGCCTCAGAATTCCCTCTTGAACGGCAAAGGCTGCCCAGCTTCCTTCGTACTCGTGCTGTTCCCCTATGTTTCTTCGATGATCTTTCCATATTTTCCACAGTCGCTCACCAACAACTTCTATGCTTGGGCGATCAATGCCATGCGAAACCACACAACTCAATGCTAAGCTGAGCCAGTCCCTGAGCACATCTCCATCCACGCGATCCTCCATACGGTAATCCAATATCTCATTCATGAGGTCGTCATAGAATTTCTCAAGAGCCTGCATGCATGCATACAGAATTAAGAACATACTCTGTCGGCTGGAGCAGCATTCTATATCTTCATGGCCTCATGGGAAACTACACTAAAATTGTTCTTAACAACCAATACTTAATTAACATCAGTTTGGTCGTGATAAAGACAACTGGATATGTTTCCAACTTACCCATTGTACAACGCTGCTCTGCCGGTGGTTCATCAATACATCCCAGTCTTGTGGCCCATGAGAAGATATGATTTCTAAGAGTATTATTCCAAAAGAGTAGACATCAGATTTGGCAGTGAGCTCAGATGTCTCGAAGTACTCTGGATCAATGTAGCCCCCTGTTCCCGTCGATAGCACGACATTACCACTTTCTGACAGTTCAGAACAGCATACTTTGGCTCGGTAGTTCTCTGTCAGTAGGATGTTTGACGTCCTCAAATTGTAACAGATTAAAGCTTCCCCTGTTGATAAGCACATACAAAATTGAACTACCAAACAATAAAGCAAAAGCTAGATACCATAAGATCGAGCATGAATTTTCTGAGGCAAAACAAATTTTCTATGAATTTTCTAAGGGGATTAAGTCCACTTTTAGCCCCTCAACTATTGGCCGAGTTTAATTTTAGCCCTCAACTACAAAACCGTCTGTTTTTCACCCTCAACTATCAAAACCGGTCACTTTTAGCACCCGGAGAGAGGACAGGGCGGTTTTGAGCCACTTTGAGCGGTTTTTCCTTTTTCTTTTCTATGGTTAAATCTATGAACTTGTTTCAGACACACAGCACATGGAAGAGGCACACACACACAGCACACACAGTTTCAGACTTGAACTGAAACTGAAACCCTGAATATGTGGCAAACTGGCTGCCTCTTCCATTGCATTGAGCTAGTTTATATACACCAAAACATGTACCTTCTAAGGTACAATTCTACCTACTACGTACTCCTAGGGTACAAGGCTGAAATCAGCCATCATCTACTCTAGTACCAGCCATACAGCTGGTGTACTTCTACAGGTACATAGGTATGGCCTATTGCCAACCAAGCTACAGGAATAAAGACTTGGACAGCCATGAGCTGAATTATCTACCTGTCTTTGACCTGATTAGGAAGAGAAGAGTATGGAGACAGCAGATTATATCTTACAATCTACCCCTAATCCTGCTGTCCTTACTTGACCTCCACCATGTCGATCATCTCCCTCAACTCTTGAAAGCGAAGGCGACCCAGCGACTTGGTGAGGATGTCAGCAAGCTGTCGATTTGAGTCGACGAACTCGATGACGATCTATCCTCCATCGACGCAGTCACGAAGAAAGTGAAATTTCACATCGATGTGCTTGCTTCTGTCATGGAGGACTGGGTTCTTGGCCAGCGCAATGGCTGGCTGGTTGTCCACCTTGAGTGCCGGTGGCTGCGCTTGAACTCCGGTGAGCTCTGTCAGCAGCCGGCGCATCCAAACCACCTGGCACGCCGCTGTGGCTGCCGCCACGTACTCCGCCTCACAGGTGGACAAGGCCACCATTTTCTGCTTCAACAATAGCCAGGTGATTGGCGCACCGCCGAGAAAGACAAGCACGCCGGAAGTGCTCCGCCGCCCGTCAACATCTCCTGCCATATCCGCATCGCTGAAGGCCGTGAGTCCCGGCGCACCTTCCTTGGTCTCGGGCGGCGCTTCACTGAACACCCTCAACTGAAACCCGCCGTGCTTGGGGAAGACAAGTCCCCACACCGCCATGCCCTGAACATAGCACAGCAGTCGCTTGACCGCCGCCCAGTGGTCCTCCCGCGGATCTTCCATGAAACAGCTCACGTAGCCCACCGCAAAAGCGATGTCCGGCCGTGTGTGAGTCAGCCAGCGCAGTCCGCCGACGATACTCCAGTAGATCGTGGCATCCACCTTCGCCGCGATGCTCTGCTTCGAGAGTTTGATGCGCTTTTCCATGGGTGTGGCCACCGCCTTGCAGCCTGCCATCCCCGCCCGCTCGATCAGCTTCAGTGCATAAGCACGCTGCCCAAGCTTGATGGCATCCTCTCCTTGCTTCACCTCGATGCCGAGGTAGTAGGACAGGGGACCCAGGTCACTCATCCGAAAACGCGCCACCATCTGCTCCTTGAACTTGGCGATGTCCGCCGCGCGCGCTCCGGTGACGCTGAGGTCGTCCACGTACACCCCGATGATGAGGTGCTCCTTCCCCCGTCGGCGGGTGTACAGGGCGTGCTCCATGGCGCACCGCTGAAACCCGAGCTCCGCCATAGTGGCGTCGAGCTTGGCGTTCCAGGCCCGTGGCGCCTGACGCAGCCCTCGGAGGGCCTTGCGCAGCCGTAGGACCTTCTTCTCTGCTCCCTTGACGACGAACCCCAGCGCTTGCTTGACGTAGACGGTCTCAGCCAGGTCCCCGTTGAGGAACGCCGACTTCACGTCCAGATGGTGGACTTGCCAGTCCTTGGCTCCGACGAGCGCGAGCAACAGCCGCACGGACTCCATGCGCGCGACGGGGGCGAACACTTCCTCGAAGTCAATGTCCTTGCGTTGCACGAATCCGCGGGCCACGAGCCACGCTTTGTGCTTCACCACCACGCCGCGCTCGTCCCGCTTCACCTTGAAGACCCACTTGAGCCCGATCGGCCGGCAACCGGTCGGCGGATCGACCATGTCCCAGGTCCCATTTTGCTCGATGGCCTCCATCTCCTCCAGCATCGCCTTTCGCCACGCTGCGTCGCGCTCCGCAACGACGAACGTGGTTGGCTCCTCTGCGCTCATAAGAAGCAGAGTCTCACCGTCGAGCCTTCGCGCCACCAGGCCCGGCACCTCTGCTTCCCCGATTACGTTGTCCACGCGCCGGAAACAGACTTCCTCCCCTTCATGGAAAGCGTCCACGAACTCAGAGACATCGGACGGTGGTGAGGCGTACTCGATCGTGGCCGCCGTCGGCGTCCTCTGCTCAGGCGAAGCAGGGGATCCAGCCTCATCTGATGCTGATGTGCCTATGTGCCCAGTCCACCTGGGCTAGGTGGCTCTTCCACCTCGACTGTGGCTAGGGGGTCGATGTCGTCCCTTGCCACAGGCTCCTGCGTCTGTGCTTCCCCGGCCACCGGCTGCTCCGTCGCCTCGCCATGGTCGTGAATCACCAAGTGTTCCACGATGAAGGAGTCCCGGATTCCTCCGTCGCCTCGGCCTTCCCTGGCCTCGGCCTCCTCCCATCTCCATGCTGCAGCTTCGTCGAAGATGACGTCCCTGGACACTAGCACTTTGCCCCGCACCGGGTCGTAGAGCCGGTAAGCCTTCGTCCCCGATTCGTAGCCGAGGAACACTGCCTTGATGCTCCGGTCATCCAGCTTGGCCTGTCCCGGCTTCATCTTCTTGACGTGCCCGACGCAGCCGAACGTCTTCAAGTACGAGACATTAGGCTTGCGCCCATGCCATGCCTCGTACGGCGTCACTCCCTTCAGCGCCTTCATCGGCGACAGGTTCAGTATGAACATGGCCGTCGTCACCACCTCCCCCCAGAACTCCGGCGGCAAACCCTTGGCTTTCATCATTGAGCTGGCCATGCCCACGATCGTCTGATTTCGTCGCTCCACCACCCCGTTCTGCTGTGGTGAATATGGCGCGGTGAGGTGGCACCTTACTCCCTCGCCGGCGTAGTACTCGGCGAACTGCACCGCCGTGAACTCTCCGTCGCGATCGGTGCGCAGCACCTGGAGCCGCCTCCCGGACTCTGCCTCTGCGCTCTCCTTGACGACCTTGATGGCGTCCGCCGCCTCGTCCTTGCTTGTTAGCAGCCGCAGCCACATGTACCGGTTGCTGTCGTCCACGAGCAGCAAGAAGTAGCGCCGCCCTCCGTGCGTCGCCAGTGTGATGGGCCCGCAAAGGTCCCCGTGGACCAGCTCGAGCCGCTCCGCCACGCGGTACTTGGCCGCCTTGGGAAAAGGCAGCCTCCTCTGCTTTCCGGCGAGGCAGCTGTCACACAGCTCCCCGGCGTGTTTGATGCTTGGCATGCCAGTCACCATCTTCCCGAGCCGACCAGGGCGTCGAAGTTGAGGTGGCCGAGCCGGCCGTGCCACAACCATGGCTCCTCCGCGCACGCCACCACCAGACACACCGGCTGTTCGACCTTCAAATCAAGGAGGTAGAGCCGATTACGTGAGCGTTGTACCTTCGCCAAGAGTCGGCCATCCTGGTCCTTGATCCTGAGCACGCCGTCACGGATGAGGACCTCTGCTCCGTGCTCATCCAACTGTCCGAGGCTGACGATGCTTGAGCGGAGCTCCGGGATGAAGTACACATCCGTGAGCGCGCGGTGCTCGCCGTCCTTACACCGGAACAGCACCGTGTCGCGCCCGTGGATCTGCACCCAGGAACCATCGCCGAACCTGACGCTCCCGGCGTGCCTCTCCGTCCAGCTCGAAGAAAGCGGCGCCCAGTCATGTGGTTGCTTGCGCCCGAGTCCAAGGACCACCTTTGCTCAGACTCTCCTCCGACAACGCCCAGATGGGCCTGCCCCTGCACGCGCGGCTCCTCGAGCTAGTGGATGACCAGCGGGGCATTCCTCTGCTCCACCTCCTCCTGCTCTGCTTCGCCGCATGGCCCTGCGCAGTACACACCCATCAGAAGTGCGTGCTCGCCGTTGCTGTCGTCCTGAGCCAACTGCGCCTCGTCCTTCTCCTCCTTGCGCTTCGGGCACTCCCGCGCCCAATGCCCGACCTTGCCGCAGGCGTTTGGGTCGGAGAACTTCTTCTTTCCCTTCTTTTTGTCCGCTGGCCCCTTGCCGTGCAGCTTGCTGCTGCTGCAGTCGCAGCCACCGCGGCTGGAGCCTTCCCGGGACCGCCGCTTCTCCTTCATGCGCGCTGTCCATTCCTCCTCGGTCAGCAGAAGCTTGGGCTTCTCCTTCTCCGGCGCCGACGCGCTGCGGCTCTCTGCAACCTGCAGCCGCCCGGCTACGTCCTCCAGAGACAATGTGGAGATGTCCAGCATCGTCTCGATGGACATGGCAAGCTGCGAGTACTTCGCCGGCACGACACACAGCAGCTTGGTGACGAGGTCCTCGTCCTCCACCTTCTTGACGTAGGTGGCCAACTGAGTGGCCAGAGACTGGAGACGAAGGGTGAAGTCCTCCACCGACTCTCCGGACTTGAACCGGATATCGTTGAGCTCCTGGCGCAGCTGCTGAATCCTTGCCCGCTTGGCTCGGTCCGAGCCGACGCGCAGGGACTCCAACATCTCTCAGGCTTGCTTCGCGATCTCCTTGGCGCCCAGCGCCTCGTGGTACTCCGCCGGCGTCGAGGCCATGAGCGCTTCCAAGATCCCCACCTGGTCATCTTCCTCCACCGCCCGCCACCACTTCCGCGCCCGTAGCTTCCACTTCATCTGCATCGCCCACTCACCGTAGTTGGTGCAGGTGAGCATGGGCCAGGAGCTGCTTCTGCCATACTCCTTGACCACGCGCACCTCGACCTGCGGCGGTATCGGCTGGAGCTGGTGTTCACCGCCCTCCTGACCACCGTTCAGGGCCGCATTCTCTGCCATTGCTGGTCGGTGGACCTAGCTACAGCTTGTACGGCTCTGATACCACTTGTTGGCACAAAAACTCTACACACAAGTGAGCAGCACCTACTCTCCTCCCCTCTCCCTCTTCCCTGTTCCAAGGTAGAAGAAGAGCCTTGAGCTCCTTCGGCACACATACACACAGTTTCAGACTTGAGCTGAAACTGAAACCCTGAATATGTGGCAAACTAGCTGCCTCTTCCATTGCATTGAGCTAGTTTATATACACCAAAACATGTACCTTCTAAGGTACAATTCTACCTACTACATACTCCTAGGGTACAAGGCTGAAATCAGCCATCATCTACTCTAGTACCAGCCATACAGCTGGTGTACTTCTACAGGTACATAGGTAT
>Ga0182004_10002684_pt1 | contig 13938 bp, 15 predicted proteins | sample Sormic07211540_1_FD_120479 | JGI IMG/M metagenome (GOLD analysis project Ga0182004, IMG submission 120479) | Endophyte microbial communities from Sorghum bicolor roots, Mead, Nebraska, USA - 072115-40_1 MetaG | ecosystem: Host-associated > Plants > Roots > Unclassified | place: USA: Nebraska...
CGATACAGGAGGGGGGCAACACACATCCCGCAAGACAACCCTCATACGCAGTAGAGCTTTTACACTCCACCTCATTCTATACCACGCTTGTATTCACCCCTGTACAAGCACTTAGGTGCAAAATAATACAAACTCTCCCCCCCGCTGGACGTAGGGCCTTCTGTTGCCCGAACCAGGATAAATCTCTGTGTCTTTTTGCATCACCATCTGGAAAAGGGAGCACGCATACAAATTTACTCGTTGGTGTGACCCCCCGTGGGGAAAACACCGACACTCTGGAAACCCTAACTTCTGACTACTCTTGACAAATGAAGCAGGAGGAATGAATTGAATCTGGGGTCTTCCTAGGAGGGGGGTCTGCCCCTCTATTTATAGCCTGGTGGAGTGCACATGCGCCGTTGGATCAAACCGACTTAATGGGCGGTCGAGATGACTCCTCAAAGGCGGTGGAGAAAGCTTCTAGAAGGGGAGGCCAAACCCTAATCACAGGGGGCCGGTCGGCCCCACCTGGCAGCCGGTTGCTCCCCCATTGCGCCGGGTGTCTTCTGGAGTCTTCCTAAATCCTCTAGTGTCGTCCTTCCATCGCGGATACGTTTCGTGGTGAATTAGCACCATAATCCCTCTTTTCAACACTTTTTGAAATAATCCCTGAAAATCACAAAATATGCAAAACTCATGGAAATTATCAGTTTAAACCCTTTACTAGTGCGTATTTATGTTTTCCTTTGGGTTTAAAGTTCTAATAATATTTGACGTTATCGACCGTGAATAATTCCCGCAAGCTAAGTCTTTGCTAGTCCCTTAGCAAAGTTGACCTGAAATAATATTTCCAGGATTCCTTGTGTTTATATAATTCTAAATATTTGATTGCTGAATTAAAAATTCATCTTTGGATTATAATTCATCCATCTATCTTTCAAACTTATTCTTGTTCCTTTCAATGTAGGGCTCTTCAACTTTGATCAAATCTTGGGTGATTGAAAGATAGAATAAGCAAGCAAGCACCATATATATTTTATTCTTTGTTCCTGCCCCGCTCTAGAGGTCTTATTAATTTTGAAAATCCATTAGAGTCTACTAATAAGACTGAAGTAAGCTACTAAGCTATACATCATGATCGAATGTGCTAGTGATTTAAATTTATATTTTTAAACTCTTCTGCAATATCCTCTCTTTTCTGTCTTTTTGAGAGATATGGGCTCGAGCGGATACTTTGTACTCATTTTTTCTCTCGGGCGAGTGTCTTTGCACCCATTGTTTTACACTTTTTCTTTTTAATTTGGCACATACCCTTTTTGTATGGTATCTTTTGGGCTCGTACTTCTCTGATATGGCATCTTTTAATTTTATAGCCCACATTCTCTTTTGGACTTCTAAGAGAGAATTTGTTGCATAGAGTAAAACCATTTTTTGTGCCTGTGGATTCAATCATGAATGTATTACAAAATAGTCTGCTCAAATCTTATTAGCAAGATAAGTTATAAATTGATTGATTTAATTCTTGCAAAATATCTGGAGCTTAGCTATCACTTAGAATAAAATATATACTAGCTCAAACCTTTTTATATCATATTTACTAATTACTTAGACTGAATTACAAGTTTTATGCTACCCACAGATATCAGTTCTCAGAATAAATTATCTAGGTAGATAAACTTCATATAATTCAAAGGAGAATTTTAAATTCTAGTAGTGAGTAATTGCAGATTTTTTTAAATAAATAGCATAATTAAAGAATATTTCTAATTATTATAATTTGATGACGAAAATTAAGTGCTGGAAAGTAAATACTAAAATAAATAGAATATTTACAGTGGTAATAGAGTGCTCACCTCGCGGGGGCTTTCCCCCAAGCTGAATGTTGCTGGGCTTAGTAATGTGGTGGAGGTGGTGGCTGGAATCTCATCTGCTCTATCAGGTACTCTAATCCGGTCTGCATGTGTTGTTGTCCCTCATGTAGCTGCCTAAACTGTTGATCCGCCTGGTGCTGCCAATGCTCGTGTTGCTGAAACCTATCATCAATGTGATGCTTCCACTGCTCATGTCGGCGCAAGGTGTCGTTCATTGCCTGCTGCCCCTGCTGGAGGTTAGTGAGATGCAAAGACATAGCAGAATAATCATTAAAAGAAGCCCCGAAGTATTGTTCATGAGAGCGCATATATTCATCTGCTGGTGGTGCATGGAACGGGTATGGTCCACCTGTGGTGTGGTCCGTATTTCCGCACACAAAAAATGATGCACGGCCTCTCTGAAAGTCTTGTCTGGTGTTATCTGGCTCCTGTGTAGGAAATGTTCCCCATCCAGTAGATGTAGACGGCTCTCCTTGCTCATACGTGGCTTGGTCCTCCCATCCTGAGTGGGTGGACCATAGCTGATGTGGCTCATGTGACGCACCTGGGTCATCAAAGTTAGTGTAATAAAAATAAGCTGGATCCGATGGTGCTGGGTTAGCTTCCATGTAAACAGTTCTGGGCAGCCTGCTGATGCGTGCTGATGGACACCTGTCAATGTTAGTATTTTATGGGAAAGTAAAACTATCAACAGAATAAATTCCCAGTTCTAGGTCAGGCAGTTCGTACTCATTGCGGTATTTCTTATAGATCATGATTATTTTATTGTTTCGTCTTTTTAGCATATGAGCACGGAAGAAAAAATCATATCCAATAATTCTACGATCATCAAGAATAAATGTGAGCGTGGCTTTAGACAGTAATTCTAGACTTGTAGCTAGGCGTGTGATCCAAGAGGTGAAAGAAATGCTGCATTTTCTCATGGTAGGTACCGTTTTCGAGTAGCTCGGCATTAATTTTACAGGTGATGCTTTTCTCTTTTTAATTATAATATATAACAAATGCAGTTTATCTTGTCTAATTCAACTCTTCTCTAAGTAAAGAAAGTGAAAGCTTACCATTTAAGTATAAATCTCAGTGTGGGTTGGTGGACTTCCTCAGTGGTATATTTTTGTTTACGTTCAGGTTGCTTAGCGGTGATGTTTTCCCAAAAATCATCTTTATTAAAATCCTTAAGAACATCAGCTATATTTACTACACACTGATCTGAAAATCCTAGTGCTACACTGATATTTTTCCATGTAAGAGTAAATGGTTTGTTGAACATTCTAAAAGAAACATTGTCATCATTAAAATCCAGGGAGCTAGTAAATTCCATAGTGAGTAATTTGCTACCCTATTAAGTAATTTCCCAAGCATCCTCCCATCCAATCATCCTAAAAATCAGCTCAAACTCGAAATCCATTCCGGTTTCATGGAGCAAGGTACTGTCAAATATGGGTGTATGCGTAAACTCTTTGGTCTTTACCACATTTAATATTTCAACTTGCGGCCTAAGTGATAATAGAATTTGATTAAGGCTCGTTAATTGATACCTCTCTTCCCATTGGGAAGAGGATGATGGGGTGTGATGCTCGGAAGATGATGGCGGATCGATGTCCATTTCGGAACCGGCACGTGAAGGTGCTTGAGATGACGAATGGCTCCGGGTGCTGCAGAATGAAAGTGTCTTCCCGAGGCTCCTAAGAGATCCTCCGACTTTGCGATTCATCGTGTCTTAAGAACACAAAGAACAAAGCAAGAACAACAAGAACACAAGAACACAAAAAAATAGTAAAATAAAGAGAGAGAAGAGGGGATTTCTAATTGATGCTCTTGATCATTCTTTTCTCTCTTTCTTTCTTCTCTAATTAAGAGTATTAATTGATGGAATGTAGTTCATAGTTTGCTCTAGTGGTGAAACAAGGCTCTCTGGACTCAAGAATGGAAGAGGAGGGAGTGAGTGAAGAGAGAGAGAGAGAGGAAATAGGGGGGCGTCGGCCGGCGTGGTTGTGGGGCTGGCCGGCCCCACCTTAGCCCCTTTGGCCACCAACTTTGATGGGTGTCGACATTGTCTTGCAGATGATCAAATGGCTACCCCCCTAGGGTGCTATTTTGGTGGCAGGTGATAATGAAGATTATACAAATGCATGTGAGTGGTGATGTGAACTTTTGGATGGTGGTGAGTGATGGTGGGTGTGATGTGATATGTGTAGGTCCCACATGTCTCTTGTATTTATACCGTATAATGACACAAAGATGAAAAACTAAATTACTTTATGAATCTATGAAAAATTAGAATTCTAATGACAGTATTTTTATAACTTTCTACCACCACAGTAAATTTCACCGACAAGGTTTTTGAGCTCTATCAGTAGTAAACACATGGGGCTTTAATTTTTATTTATAACATGCTTATTTTTATTTTCTTTTAATAATGCAACTTGTAAAAATAAATATGCTAAAAATTAATGCGAGAACTTAAATTACTGATAACTACCGAATTACCTCCCGGCGAAGGTTCGGGGTTTTTTAAAGTCCACCAACTTGGACTTCTTCCAGTTGAATTATTCTTCATGATTGATCTCCGCTGTCGGAGATGTTGATGCATCTTGATCTTCTTGATCCTTCAGAGTCTTGCATTGTTCGGGTCTTGGCCTGAATGTGAATCGCTCTTCTTTCCCATTAATGGTGAATATTATTTCTCCAGCTCCAACGTTGATGGTTGCAATTGTAGTGTTTAGGAATGGTCGCCCAAGGATAAGAGGTATCTTCCTCTCTTCTTCCATGTCAAGTACCCCAAAATCTATAGGAATGAAAATTTCACGGATTCTTACCGGAATATTTTCTACTTTCCCTGCAGGGTAGCACACTGATTGGTTAGCTAATTGTAAGCACATTGTTGTTGGAGTGAGCGTGGAATAGTCAAGTTTGTCAAAGACCGTCTTGGGCATAACGCTGACGCTTGCTCTGAGATCACATAAGGCGTTCTCAAACATCTGGTTGCCTATAGAGCAATATATAGTGGGGCATTCTAGGTCTTTCTTCTTGATGGAGGAAGAATGTAGGATCGCTTCACTACATGCCTCTGTTAGCTTGATGACTTCGGTTGTCGGAAGTGGTCCCCTGTTGTTGAGGATGTCCTGAAGGTACTTTGCGTATGTAGGTACCTACATAGCATCTAACGACGGAATGTTGACATATAATTTCTGAATGATATTTACGAACTTACTGAACCGCTCGTCCGTGGTGGTACTCCTCCTTTGTGGCAATGGTAGGAGAGTAGTATCATGAAAATATTTTATTAATTCAGGCTCTTGTACATCAACTGGTGGTGAAGGTCCTTCAACTTATTTTTCTCTATTGTTTTCTCTAGCTTCTTTGTCTACCTGCACTGAATGTTAGGGTCTACGTGCCCCTTCTGGGTAAGGTGGATCACGTGTAACCTTACCTTCTCTAGTAGATATTACTTTAATCTGTTCATGGTTAGTGGCAGACAAAATAGAAGCTAGATGTGTAATTTCTGATTCTATCATTTTATTGAACACTAGTTGTTCCTTAACTGCTAGAGAAAAATTGTGTAATTTTGAATTAATTCCTTCTAACATTTCATCATTAAAAGAAAGCTTCTTATAAATACTCTCATTAATCCTAGCTTATTCTAATATTAATTCTCTAAAGGCTGGTTGTCTCTAATTTGAATTGAAATCATTTTGATACTTACCTTGGCTTGTTGCCTGAGGTTGACTCCATCCTTGCTTCTTAGTGATTTCACTAATATCTTGTTCATGTTGATCTTGAGAATTGAATGCATCTTGAATGGCTTGACAATTTCTTTTATAATTATCCCTCTACTCTAGCCAGCTTAATAATACATCCATCTTAGTTGATAGTGCACACAACTCCTCTAGAATTTCTTCACTTTCATGGTATGTCTGAGTGCTGAATGTCCAATTCTGATTTTTTCCATCTTTGCCATAATAGCTTTAGCTCTTCCAGGGGTGAGTCACATAAATGATCCTTGCATAGTGGCATCCAATTGCTCACATGACCTCTGAGTTAGTCCATGGTAAAATGTCTGCATGAGCAACCACTTCTCCATTCCATGATGCGGGTAGTCTATTATGTATACTTGAAAACACTCCCATGCTTGTGGAATAGGTTCACCTTTCTGCTGCTAAAATTCTGAAATCTTCACTCGTAAGATATTTGTTCGGTCTATTAGGAAAAATTCTCTAGGAAAGCCTTCGAACATTCTCTCCATGTCTTGAGTTGATCTTTACTCTGATAAAACCACTACTTCGCTCTTCCTTCTAATGAGAAAGGAAACAAACGAAGTAGTACGACATCTTGAGGAATGCCTGGAATGTCATTGGTATTGCCAATCTCCAGAAAATTCTGCAGATGTGCAATGTCATCTTCATCCTTCTTTCCACTGAATATGATAAGTTGCACCATTTTGATGAGGCTTGGCTTGATCTCATAATCATATTCTCCAAGGTTGAACGTTGGACCTACACGAATATTCTCAGTGCTTGGAGGAGAGAATTCACGCAGATTCTTCTCAGCCATCGCTTCTTAAAATGATGTAAGACCCTTCTTCCTATGGTTGTTCCTGATAAGAGTTAAAATTCTACAACCAATCCTGCACTTACCCTATAAAGAATTGCTACGTAAAACATGGGTAAGTCTGCTAAAGCAAAAGACTATGTCCTAAAGGTATTGAAATGTTGATTTCCTATGAATGGTTCTATGAAAGATTTACTTGTATGAAATTCTAGAAAATATATAAATTCTGGCTAATCAATAAATCCTTTTAAATTATCCCAATAAATAAAATTGCCATCCCCAGCAACGGCATCAGAAATGCTTGTTGGTATTTTTAGCATCACTTCACATTAAGTTGTCATCCCTAACATGATGCCAAAACCACGGATAAAGATAATCTACACACAATAACTCTAAATAGAATACATCCGCAAGCGCATAGATAGTTCTCCTGTTGCAGCATTTCACCCAGGAAGTATTCCGAGTATCGTTGATTTATTTTATGCCAAAAGGATAAAGCAGCATTCTATTTATTAGGTTTAGGTGATCTTGTATGAACTAAGGAAATTATAATTATGCAAATCTATCATAACCAATAGTACTAATGCTTCAGCGATAAATAATCGAGAAAATATGATAAATGATAATTGAGTAATGAAGTAATGGTATTCCAGAGATAGAAAATAAAGACTCACTAATGTAGCAAGACAATCATGATATAAAAATAAAAGAAACCTATGTAATTACTACTATAAAGTCTACAGCCTATGCTATGCTATACATTTTCATCTATAGTGTGATAAACTCAAAAAACATCATAAGGAGCATCAACTAATGAGGATTTTAAGATGCAATTGTCACCTCCTTCGCGATTGCGCTCTGCTAGTCCTACGTACGGGGGTGGACTACAGAGGAACCAATGCAGCTGTTACCTACGCGGACTACCACACGACCCAGCACATTAGGGTGCCTCCGTAGGTACACAAAATATCTAGACACCACGTCTACATAATGTGCACCACCTGACTCACTCAAGTACTAAATCAGGCGCTTTACGATCATATAACAATAATCATCATAAACCACATCTATATCGAATATAAAACTAGAACAAACTAAGAACCGAATAAATAGCAATATATTAAAGTAGAGCAAAGTCATAATGAAATACAAGATAATAGTACCAATTTCTAGAAGACAGATCTGGAATCTCGAGCGGAGCGCCCGATCTCTACTTGAACCTCGCTAGACGCCTATAATAAGAACTTGAAGAACTAGAGCTCTACTTCTAATCTCTGGAAACCCTAACTTCTGACTACTCTTGACAAATGAAGCAGGAGGAATGGATTGAATCTGGGGTCTTCCTGGGAGGGGGTCTGCCCCTCTATTTATAGCCTGGTGGAGTGCACACGCGCTGTTGGATCAAACCGACTTAACGAGCAGCCGAGATGACTCCATAAAGGCGGTGGAGGAAGCTTCTCGAAGGGGAGGCCAAACCCTAATCATAGGGGGCCGACTGGCCCCACCTGGCAGCCAGTTGCTCCCCCATTGTGCCGGGTGTCTTCTAGAGTCTTCCTGAATCCTCTAGTGTCATCCTTCCGTCGCAGATATGTTTCGTGGCGAATTAGCACCTTAATCCCTCTTTTCAGCACTTTCTGAAATAATCCCTAAAAATCACAGAATATGTAAAACTCATGGAAATTGTCAGTTTAAATCCTATACTAGTGCATATTTATGTTTTCCTTTGGGTTTAAAGTTCTAATAATATTTGACGTTATCGACCGTCAACATCCTTCTCAAGTACTTAAGAATGGTTTTAACATGTGTCCAGTGACTTTCACCTGGATTAGTTTGGACCTACTTGCAACACTTAGAGCATATGAGACATCTAGGCGAGTACATATCATGGCATACATGATGGAACCAATTACCGAAGCATATGGAACCTTACTCATGCGTTTGTGCTCTTCATTTGATGAAGGACACTACTTATCACTAAAAAGCATACCATGTGACATAGGCAAGAACCCTCTTTTAGATTGTTCCATGTTGAACCGTTTCAACATCTTGTTTATGTACGTATCTTGCCTTAATCCTATTAGCCTTTTGGACCTATCTCTATAGATCTTAATGCCCAAAATGTATGCTGCTTCTCCTAAACCCTTCATAGAAAAACTATTATTCAGTGAAGTCTTTACTGATTGTAACATTGGAATGTCATTCCTAATCAATAATATGTAATCTACATACAAGATCAGAAGTATAACAGCGCTCCCACTTTCCTTCTTGTAAACACAAGGTTCTTCTTCATTCTGACGAAAGCCAAATCCTTTGACCACTTGATCAAAATAAATATTCCAACTCCAAGATGCTTGCTTTAATCCATAAATGGATTTCTTTAGCTTGCATATTTTTCCAGCATTATTAGGATCAACAAAATCTTTAGGATGTATCATATACACAAAATCTTTCAAATTTCCATTCAGAAAGGCTATTTTAACATCCATCTGCCATATCTCATAATCAAAATATGCAACAATTGCTAGAATGATCCGAATAGATTTAAGCATCGCTACTGATGAGAAGGTCTCATCATAGTCAATTCCTTTAACTTGCCTAAAACCCTTTGTGACAAGTTGAGCTTTATAGACATGAACATTTCCATCCATGTCCTTTTTCTTTTTCTTTTTTATAGATACATTTGCACTCTATGGGTCTAACCCCATCAAGCAGATCAACCAAGTTCCAAACTTGATTGTCTCCCATGGAATCTATCTCGAATCTCATGGCACTTTGCCATTTCTTAAAATCTAGGTCCATCATTGCTTCTGCATAATTTGCAGGTTCGTCATCGTCTAACAATAACAATTCCCCATGCAATCTGTGAAGCCTTGCTGATGTTCGTGAATGTGGTGGTGTTTCTACTACCATAGGTGTCTCAACTTGTTCCGCTATGTTAGCATCACTAGTAGAGTCATTCCCTACTGGCTCATCTTGAACTTCTTCAAGATAAACCTTCTGTCCATTTTCCCTTTTGGGAGATCCTTTCTCTAAGAAAACATCGTTTCGAGTAACAAACACTTTGCCCTCTGTGCGGTTATAGACATAATACCCTAAAGTTTCATTTGGGTATCCCACAAAAAAGCACTTGTCTGATTTGGGTGTTAGTTTATCTGATATAAGTCTTTTTACATAAACTTCACAACCCCAAATTTTTAGAAAAGACAAACTGGGACACTTACCAGTCCACATCTCATATGGTGTCTTAATTACACACTTAGATGGTACTCTATTTAATGTGAAGGGATATTTCTAGAGCATATCCCCAAAACGATAAAGGTAGGTCCGATTGACTCATCATAGATCGAAACATATCCAACAAAGTTTGATTTCATCGCTCAGACACGTCGTTCCTCTGAGGCGTTCTAGGTGTCTTAATTTGTGGAACAATTTCACAACTCTTTAGATGATTGCTAAATTCGTGACTCAAATATTCGCCTCCACGATCAGATTGCAAAGCCTTAATTTTCTTGCCACATTGATTCTCTACTTCATTCTAAAATTCTTTAAACTTTTCAAACATTTTAGACTTATGTTTCATTAAGTAGACATATCCATATCTACTAAAATCATTAGTAAAATTTATGAAGTATTGGAATTTACCTCTAGCTGTCATGCTCATTGGTCCAGACACATCAATATGTACAAGTTCCAACAAGTCAGACGCTCTCTCAGGAAAACCTATGAAAGGCACCTTGGTCATCTTCCCTAGTAAGCAAGACTCACATGTCTCGTATGATTCAAAATCAAATGAAGTTAAAAGCCCATCATCATGGAGCCTCTTCATGCAATTCTCACTTATATGACCCAAATGACAATGCCACATATAAGTAGGACTTAACTCATTAAGCCAAGGCCTTTTAGCACTAACATTATAGATAGGTGCATCATCAAGATTTAAAATAAATAACCCATTCATAATGGATGGAAAAGCCACAAATATATCATTCTTAGAGATCACACAACTGTTGACGGTCGATAATGTCAACTTTTATTATAACTTTAAACCTAAAGGAGAACATGAATACACACTAGTATAGGGTTTAAACTAACAATTTCCATGAGTTTTGTATATTCTGTATTTTCTAGGGTGAATTTCAGGAAAGCTGCAAAATAGGGACTCTAATGCAAATTAAACACGAAAACGTATCCGCCATGGGAAACAGCGTGAGAGGATTCAGGAACACTCTAGAAGACACTCAACGCGAGGGGAGGACCAGGGCCCCCTTCCGGAAGCTTCCTCCACCGCCTTTGAGGAGTCATCTTGGCCCTTGGTTAAGTCGGTTTGATCTGACGGCGCGTGCGACTCCCACCAGACTATAAATACGTGGGCATACCCCCCTGGAGACACACCTCATTATTCATCAAGGCCACAAGCCATCAAGCATCAAGCGCCTTCAAGTTCATCAAGAGCCTTCTGGTTCATAGTTCTAGTTAGTTAGATTAGAAGTAGAGGAGATCTAGTTCTTCATCGGGATTTGGAGCCCCTGGCGTTGGTCTAGAGCACAAGAGTTCGATAATAGTTATAGTTCTACTTTATAGTATTTCATTGTATATTAGGGAGACTTTATTCTTAATAGATTCAATATATGTTCTTAATTACATTAGTCATTGTCTACTTTGATCTTATTGAATTCATGTAATTGCTCGTATAGCGTTTACCTAATCGATCGTTGGGTAGATGATAGACAATATGTAGACGTGATGTCTAGATATCTTGTTTGTGTGTGAGTGCCCCCTAACGTGTCGGGTCATGTAGTAGTCCGCATAGGTGACAGCTGTGTTAGTTCCTCAGTAGTCCACCCCCCATACGTAGGGCTAGCATGGGCGCGGTCGCGAAGGAGGTGACGGTTGTGTCTTAAAACCCTCATTAGTTGATGCCTCTTTACATGTAATTATGATATAGGGTTGACTCAACGATGATTTCTAGATGTAATTGCACTAATTAGAGTTATTCATTGGTGTAGTTATAGCATTACCTTAGATCCAACTCCCTAGTTTATCCATTGGCTAACTATTATTATGACTAGTAGATGCTCTAATGATTATCCTTATTTATGATAGTTGATGATTGTGCTATCAATATTATTTATCATTATTTATCTTGTGACCTCTGCCTATTATGAGTAGATTATAGGACTTAGGTAATATCATTTATTCATTCTTATCAATATAATAGGTATAGTTTAACCCATAGCCTTCCTAGTGGTATAAATATAAATCGACAACCTGGATCCTTCCCTAGGTAAAATGCTACATTGGTATAATTATCTGTCCGCTTGCAGAACCCATTTAGTTTACAATTATATATCCTTTATTTCTGCCTAGTCACAATAGTACATATGAATCTATAATTTCCTAGCAATATAATTAGGGATGACAACCTACTTCCTGTTTAGGAATATTAATAATTAAGGAAGTGGTTAGTAGCTAATTGACAAGTTAATTATATACCGTGCATTTCTGGTGTTATTACTAGGAGTAGGGTTTATCTCTGTTTTTAGTGATGACGGTAGTAAATGTCAACAAGCATTTTTGGCACTGTTGCCGGGGAAGGCATAATAAACTTAGGATATATTGATAACATATTTATGTACAAATAAAGTTATATTACCAATCAGTTTCTACTCAATCAGGTACACCCTTCGTTGTTATCATTTTCTTATCTTATGCAGGGTGATGAATGAATGGTTTTGCTCTTCCAAGAAACTTTATTGAAGATCCAGAGAAACTCCTTAGGAAGAAAAGTTTGTAGAAGCAAGGGATAAATTCGAATCACCATCAAGAACACCCTCTGCTACTCAAGCTAGCTCTTTAGAGGAGCCAGCTCCAACTTTGGAAGAGGAATTTGAAGAACAAATAGAAGAACAAGTAGAAGAGTTAGGTGGAAACCTAGCTCCTATGTTTGAAGACATGGCTGAGAAGACACTGTGAGAGTTCTCTGCCAAACATTTGGACTTGACCAGCAGTCAACACTGGGGAGAATGGATTCAAGCTCAAGCCTGCTCTCATCACCATGGTTCAAGCCAGCCAATTCGGTGGAAAAGCTCATGAAGATGCAAGTGCACACTTACAACACTTCTTAGAGATCTGCAGCACCTTCACGATCAGAGGAGTATCAAAGGATACTATTTTACTCCGTCTTTTCCCATTCTCATTATTGGGGAAAGCCAAGCAGTGGTTCTACACCAACAAAGACAAACACAATACATGGGACCTTTGCTTGACTCCTTTCCTGACAAAATTCTTTCCTATAGCCAAGACTAATGCTCTGTGTGGGACGATTTCAAGTTTCCAACAACAATATGATGAATCATTCACTAAAGCATGGGAAAGATTATAGAATTACATGGAAGAATGTCCTGATCATGGAATAGAGGAGTGGCTATTAATGCAGACTTTTTATCACGGGCTTATCTCTAGTACCCGTGAGTCTATTGATGCTGCAGTTGGGGGAGCTCTCTTGTCACTTAAGCTCTTAGACGCTAAAGCACTTGTTGAGAAGATGGCCTCAAATTCAACATGCAATGAAGAACGTACTCAGTCTCGGAAGAAAGGAGGAATCCATCATCTCAATGAAGTTGACATGGTCACTACCAAGCTAGACCTCATCATGAAGAAGCTTGACATAGAGAATAAGGAAGTCATGCACATCAATGATTCCCATATGACATGTGAAGAATGTGGAGACTATGGGCACTCAGCTACCAGTTGCCCTACATTACAAGAGGATGAGAACTTCATCAACAATAACACCTACTATCATCCTCAACAAAATCAAGGATGGAATCAGCAACCCCGACAAGGTAATTACCAAGGTAATAACCAAGGTAATAATTTTAATAATAATTTTCCGCCTTTAAGAGAATTAGTTGCTAGTCAATCCAAACTGCTAGATCAAATGACTAGGAAACTAGCATCAAATGATAAAACTTTGGAAAATATCCATACTAGGATGGATACATTTGCTTCTGCTATAAAGAATCAACATAGTTTCATAATTAGCACAATTAGCTGCTGCTGTACCTCCATTAGAAAAAGGCAAAATTCCAAGCCAACCAAAAGATTTAGAAACTGCTAACCTTGTTGATATTCACAATGCAACCCAATGTTATATTGAGCCTGCAACTGTACAGTGGATTGACCACTCTCTACAATAGAAGATGGGAGACCCTAGAAGACCTGCCATTCCTATCTCTATAGGATGCCACAGCTTTCCAGAGGCTATCTATGATTTTGGCGCAAGTGTCAACATTATGCCCAAGGTAATTTATGAGAAAATATTAAATGATTCCTTGTTGTATAGAAATATGTGTTTGCAGCTTGCAAATCAGTCCATTTTCTACCCCGAGGGAGTATTAGAAGAGGTTGTCATTAGTGTTGACGGTCCTTAATGCTCACATTTAACCATCAACTAATCATGGAAAAGGATCTAAATGCAACCAACACCTAGACTTAGGGTTTTATCTGACAGAATTCCACAAGTTTTGGTGTTTGTCTA
>Ga0182004_10002685_pt1 | contig 13937 bp, 10 predicted proteins | sample Sormic07211540_1_FD_120479 | JGI IMG/M metagenome (GOLD analysis project Ga0182004, IMG submission 120479) | Endophyte microbial communities from Sorghum bicolor roots, Mead, Nebraska, USA - 072115-40_1 MetaG | ecosystem: Host-associated > Plants > Roots > Unclassified | place: USA: Nebraska...
GAGTCTTAGTTTTTCTACCTCTTTCTTCAATAAATATGGTGCCACATCAGCAAAATACCATAAATAATATGTAATTAATTGTCTTGGACTCTGTGATAGAGTCTTGCATTGTGAGTGCCCTAATGCTCCATTGCTCCCTCTTCGAGATTTCCTAGGGTACAAATCGGCCGGCTAATCACGTGTACTGGCATTTATTCTTGGGCTTCACTCGACCCCGACAGCTCAATGGCAATTACACTGTCCATTTGCACTGGTGCTAGTACGTAAGGAGTTACGTAGGAAAACTAATGTCATACGCCCTATCGGCCATACTCAATATAATATATAATGTGATTCTCAAGGGGTGGTTGACTCTGGTTGTCTACGGTTCCACAAGTCAATTCGCGCCAGCACAACACAATCACATAGAGATGCCTATCAAACAAGAGATGAGATCATGAAATTCTCAACTACCAACGATGGCATGGGGTGAAACATTCCACATAGGTGCAACCAACCCACCACATTCCATGGTCATTCCCCCAAACTAAAACACAAGACTACAGAAATGTACATCGGTGTTGTTTCTACAAGGCATGCGTCAGCTTTACCTACATCCACCCCGGTAGCAATGGTACATGTACAACCAATCTGGGGGCAAATTCTGCCCACAGAACCGCTCTAATAAGATTCAAGAATCAAAAACAAATGATGGTATCGGCATGGCACCAATCATGTTTGCAGGCCACAGAAGATGAAGGCATGAATCAGGCTCTGTGCCTTCTTTGTTTGTTCGGGATCCCCACATATAACAACTATTGAGTTTGTGTCGCCAGGTTTCGGATCATGAACTGTAATTGAAGCACCTGACATCTGGAAAATAAACATTACCAAAGAGCTTTAGGACTTTGGATAATCCAGAAAGAACTAAAAATTTACGACGTGATTACAGGGGGGTGTTTAACTAGTACGATCCTACAAATAAATACGACTATGCATGGACTACATTCTAGCAAAAGGACAAACTGACATGGTGACAGGGGGTTTCTTTAACTTGATGATCAAGTTAAAAGCTGTGCGGCATATCCTTGTTGCTTTGATGAGCACAAGGCAACAAGAGACGAGCATAGATTAACTGGATGTTAGATAAATAAAAGAAAAGACTATGTACCTGTCTTATTTCTTCAATTTCACTGCCACTGTTTCCACAAACAAAGCCTATATACTTGCAAGGAATAACAACTTCAGTTGTTGTACTTGTTGGTGTAGCCACTTGGTTTTCACTGGTGAAGTAAAACAGACAAACAGTCAGTATTTAGGATAGAAACCCTAATTTTTAGAAGAAAGTTTATAAGAACTATAATCCAAAAGAGAAGCGTCAAACATGAAAAGAACACTTAGCAGTTAGCTTACCTTGCCACTGGTCCCTTTCTCAAATCTGTGGCTAGCACTGCATCAGGCATGTTTCTGGGAGCTTCACTGTTTGTCCTCGGTGCCTGTCCATGAAAACGAACTTAATTCTAAGCAATTCAACCACTACAGCCCCTAAATTGGAACGAAATGCTATGTGAAAATGGTAACAGCCTAGTAGTACAGAATTCTATAAACTCTGACAATAGCCATTCCAAATTAGGCTGCAAATGTCAAAAACTAATAAAGAAGGCATTTGTGAACACCGCAGCTAAAAGAAGTGGTAAACACCAGTCCCCTATAATCCCCCACGTTAAAAATTCTTCTGAAAATGAACACATGCAGCTTACCTCAGGAGGCCAGGTTCTTGGTGAAGGCTGTTCTAGAAAAGGGCGAGGACCTCCTTGTTCACCACCATACGAGTATGGCATCCTATCAGCACCCATATATTCCATCGAATGTACAGGAGGTGGTCGATGATCACCCGTTTCGAAGTGGCCCATGGGAGCATCAGGTCTGAAAGAATGCATAGGGTATGGAGGCATACCCCCACTGGGATGTAGGTGCGGCGGAGGTGGTTCTTGTCTTGATTGGTGAACTGGGATGTTTCCAACAGGTGGGTATGGAGGCATGCCTCCACTGGGGTGTGGCTTGGGAAGGATGACATCCCTAATCCTTCCAGTTATATGGAGTAATGCATCCTGAATGGATTGGAAGCTACCAGTGACCTGCGAAAGAGGCACTCCAGATGAGAATAATATGTTTCCCTTTGCAAGATCTTTACTTGTTCATCACCTGATCAAACACTAGTATGAATAATCAAGTACTTTTTTTAAGGGACAATTCAGGTGAAATTTAGAAAACTAATTGATTTAGGCAATGTATAGCGTGCATCATTTTGACATGGAGGATCACTACAGTACAACAAAGATTGGAAAAATTAGCACAAAAGAATTACAAAATATGCAATAATGTAAAAGAAAAGAAAGCCAATTCTTCTTAAAGGATTCCTGCTTTGAACCATGCATTGTTTTTCCATAGAAAAAGCATTCTAGATATTCAAGAACTGGACATCTTAAACTATTAGCTGTAAAACTCATTGCTAGTAAATGATCTTCACCGTATAAACCTATGTGGCTTGAAGGATAACATAGCACAACAGGCAAACTATTTAATGTCATTCAAATCACGTCAGAGCTTATTGGCATTTTCCATCAAGTGTTTTTAGTTATCCAACTTTGCATTTATACCACACAACTAGATTAAAAAACACCCTCCAATCTGATGCAGCAAGTAGCTTCCATGAATATTAGTGAAACCTTCAAAAGGTCAAGCAGACTTACGTACAACTGTACCATAGAATGCATAGAGTACAGCATCGTTTCTAAAGATTCAGAACAAAAAATAGGGTGGTTTACTACAACTGTGGTATACCTGAACCATCTCATCATTTCGCTGTGCGCATCTTGGAATTTGTTCATTCCCAAAAATTCGAATGCTAGCTCCTGTAATCTTTCTCATCTCTGTAATAATGGATCCACCTTTTCCTAGCAGGCAACCAATATGTTGTGATGGAACGAGAAGCCTTGCAGGTGTAGGAGAACTTCTATCCATAGATGCCTCTGAGATCCTAGAGTACACCCGAACAACTGCATCTTGCGCTGGAGAATGCATCATGTCAGAATTCTGCACCAAGAGACACACATGCATCAACCACTATTACAGACAGCAGATAATATAATTCTTAGGGAAAAAATTAATCCCAAATCCCTATTATAATTTGGCAGAATATAGTGATTGATGTCACTAGCCAGGCATTTGGGTGACATGACAGTTCTCGAAGAGGAACATACACAAACACCAAATTACCATAAAAAAACTCTTGTTCAATTGTTCCTCATAAGGAAAACAAAGATTTGTGATCACTTCAGACAAGACACTGAAACAGGAGTAAAACCTTTTTTGGCCCATAGACATACCTCACGTGCAGATATCGCAACAACACGCTCATCTGAATCAGCAACAAGCTCTAAAATCTTTATACAAGCACCAGTTTCACTTTGCAATGCCCGAATAGTGGAACCACCTTTTCCAATTATGCTGCCCACCATTTCATTCAGAATTATCATCCTGAACACTATCTCTTGTTCAAAAAAGAATCTAGGACCAGGGGCACCAGCATTATTTGGATAATTCCTTGTGTGGTAATCAGGTATGTGTGGTGGTAAATAACTTCTTTGAGAATGAGGATCCATGCCAGGCGGACATCCAGGACCACTACCTGGAGGCCCAAATGGTCTTCCCATCGGAATATTATGTGTGTCTGGCCTAGGATTATCTTGGAGGCAGGTTGAAACTGCTAACAGTGCTTTCCGTACTTGAGGAAAGCTCCCACTTATCTAACAAAAAAAGGTTATCATATCAGAAAGACCTGGATTTTGAAGATTAAATAGCCAAGTGAAAGAAAGATTAAATAGCCCCTAGAATGAAAAACTTGAACTATGGATTGCCCAACTACTGAACTTTCTGACAGCAAAGTATAAAATAGGAAATATTACAAAAGTTAGCTGATTTCAATCTAATCTACTCATATGTTCTGATAGGCATATGAGCAGATTACTAGGGTGGTGCTGAACCTATTCTGTTATATGCTATACAAAGCACCATGCTCTCGAAGTATTGTCTTTTCACAATTCTGTCCTATCAGTCTATCACAGCGCTGTACTTGATATCATTTTCTGATTCACAAATCACAAGAAAGCATCAATATTTCCACCAATATCACAAGCATTTGCTAGCCCACCAATATCACAAGCATTTACTAGACAGGGAATTCCAAGTTTCCAGCTCAAGGTGGTCTAATTTCCACGAAGCAAAATTGAAGCATCTGTGTTAAATCAAGAAGGGCAGACGTACATGGATAAGCTCATCCCCCGGCGGCGCGAAAGGGGGCAGCTGCTCCCTATTCCGGAACACCCTGATCTGGGCGCCACTCTCCTGCCTCATCCGCTCTACCGTCTTACCGCCCTTCCCCAGGACGCATCCCACCTGCCCACCGGCGGCCAGCATCCGGCAGCCCACGGCGCCCGTCACCTCCCTCTCCTCCTCTTCCCCTCCCATCGCCTCGTCGCCCTCGACTCTGTGGCCCACCACGTGCTCCCACGCCCTGACCGCCGCGGCGGGGGCGTCCGGCCCGGAGATGACGAGCACGGCCTCATCCCCCACGGGGGGCTGGTCCACGTGGAGGTCCCGTGAGGGGCGGAGCGCGGCGGCGCGGCTGGAGGGGCAGAGCAAGCGGAGCGTGGTGGTAGGGCGCCTGGTGGAGGGGGAAGGGGTCGAGGAGGAGGAAGAAGAGGAAGCGGCGGCGCCGGCGCCGGCCGGGGTGGAGAGGACTTCCATGGGGATTGGACGGTTAAGCTAAAACCCTACTGCTACTTGTGTCTATGTTCGCTGATCGCCGCAATTTGTTACGGCAACTGCCGTGGCGGAGCGCACGGATTCGCACCGTCCGATCGAACATGGACGGCACAGTAATGTCGAACACACTATGGATTTCTTGATCATCTGCAGCCTTCAACATTGACACCATGATGATGTTATGGTACCCTAGTGTGTTGATGAAACTAAGATTCCATGCACACGAGCCTATTTCGTTTGAGCTTATCTGTCGAATCTTCTAGTCATTCAATAATATTTTTCTCTTACAATAAGCTAGCGAATAGTACTTTGCTTTTTAGCCAAGCGAACAAGATCTACATGTTCTCATGTTTACACAAAAATATCACCTATAACATAGGAAAACAATGTTTGTTCACTAAAAAGTAGTGCTGAAGTAGTGCGGCAGAATATGGCTATAATATTTTTTTCCATTTTGTAGTGATGACTAGAACTAGTTCGATAATGGGACCAAGAGAATTGGTCTCCCTCTTTACACCCTTCTCCAAATTGCTGTCAGATTCAGTGTTGGAGGGTTTCTCACTGTCACCAGCGATGAGCCACCAAAAACAAGAAAGAATAATGAGGTGGAGGTGCCATAAACAAATAAGATAAGACGAAGGAAAGAAGCGCTTACAACTTGTCAAAGCAAAGGGGAGGAAACTTATAAATAGCAAAATTCAAGTGCCAACACCAGAGTTTCTTACCTTGTGAGTCCCAATTACTTGCATAGGAGGACGAATTTCTTGCATGGGCGGGCGATAAAATGGTCCATTTCTATGGCAATTCTTCATGTTCTCAAAGGTATATCTAGCGGGATCTAGCAATCTTGATTGCGGAACACCCGGGTTACTTATCTTGTGAGTCCCAATTTCTTGCATAGGCGGACGAATTTCTTGAACCGACGGACGATAGAATGGCCCACTTCTATGGTGATTCTCCATGATCTCAAAGGTATTTCTATCCTGATCTGGCAGTCCTGATTGCGAAACATCCGAGTTTCTTACCTTGTCAGTCCCAATTTCTTGCATAGGCGGACGAATTTCTTGCACAGGCGGACGATAGAATGGTCCACTTATATGGTGGTTCTCCATGCTCTGAAAAGTATATCTAGTCAGATCTGGCAATGCTGATTGTGAAACACCCAAGTTTCTTACCTTATCAGTCCCAATTTCTTGCATAGGCGGACGAATTTTTTGCACAGGCGGACGATAGAATGGTCCACTTCTGTGGTGATTTTCCATGCTCACAAAGGTATATCTAGACGGATCTGGCAATCCTGATTGCGGAACACTCGAGTTTCTTACCTTGTCCGTCCCAATTTCTTGCATAGGCGGACGAATTTCTTGCATAGGTGGACGATAGAATGGTCTACTTCCATGGCGATTCTCCATGCTCTGAAAGGTATATCTAGCTGGATCTGGTAATCTTGATTGTGGACTCTAAGATGTAGAAATCGATTGTGAGAGCAAATACAAGGGAGGGTGGTAGGCAGCGGCACACAAACAAGGCAAGACAAAGACAAGGGAAGATTGTTTAGAGGTATATGCCAAGTGGTTTGTAAGGTAGGCGGCAGCCGCCACAATGAAAGTTAGGGTTAGGGAGGAAGAAAGAAGAGGATGCCATATATAAAGGGGAAAGAGATCACATGATCAAGATCTAACGGTGGGAATTTAGAAGAGATGAAGATCTGACGGTAGGAATTTAGAATAGATACGACATTCCAGTTGCACTTATTACTTTAGGTTTTATGGAATAATTTTGCTTCTAATGTTGATCTCTATTCACATATATAGACAAATTTCAAGCATTACATTATATTGGTCACTTTTTACACTCTTGGATAGCTAATTCTTCATCCAGTGGGTTAGTCTATAGTTCACACACCTTGAGTTTGCATGGAACGGGATTAGTAAAAATTCAAGCAATTTATCCCTAATATTAAAGAGAAAGAGGTTCTTCCAACAGTCATTTTGACTTTTCAGAATACTCTCACACTTCTCCATTTATCGTATGTGATTTAGACTCACGAATCATGGTTATATGAGTTAGAACAACATGTATCCAATGACTGTAATGAGTTGGATTCCAATTTGAGTCAAACGACGATACATAGTTCAATTTCAAGATCTATTAAGGACAAAGTTAAATCATTTATTTTAAATATTTGTTCAACATGTGTTCAAAATCAATAGTTAAATCACAAAGCTAAAAAAATCAAGGGTCAAATAGCAATTGGCTTTCAAAGTGGCAAGAACACCAATCTTCAAAAATAAAAATATAGATCTCTTGGTGCCGAGAATTTGTAGCTCCGAGAAATCATGTAGCTAAATATGAAGATATGGAGAGAATTTAGATCATTTATTTTGTTTTAAATTTAGTCTAGATATTACTATTTAAAGAACTTTAATTTAATCTACAAACTTCTTAATAAATTCGGCCTGGATCTTCCAGATATCCTAGAGCTAGAACTATACAAAATAGGTCCTAAATAAAAGTTTGACCCATCAAGCCACTATTCGGGTAAGGATGGCAGCGGAGTGGTTTCGGGTCAGATATTCGCGGGTTTTCGATTCTCGTGGGTTCAGATTTGGGGATGATTTTTCATCTACGGTTTTTGGGTTCAGGGCCCCGAAACTTATCGGGTTCGGTTTCGGGTTTGGTTTTCCACCCGTGGATATCCAATGGATTTCCGAAATAAATTATTAGAATTAAATTTCATATTTTATAATATACTAATAATAACTTGTTTACTTAGATTATTAAATTATTCTAAGCTAACTCATGAAAGTATTTATTTTTTATTTCCTCTTATTTATACATGTAAATATGTGTATATATATCATGTATATGTTTATAGAAAGTTCTTATTGCTATTACTATGTTGCCATAGAAAGCGGTTTTCGGGTATTCATTCGTGTTTCGGATATCCACGGGTTTGGTTTTGGGGATAGATTATCAATCGGTGTTCGGTGTGGTTTCGAGTTTTAATTTCGGGTTTCGAGTTTGGGTGCGCAGAGACTTCACCCGATCCAAATCCACAACGTCGCCATCCTTACTTTTGGGTGGGAATGACAATTTGCGTTCATATGACTAGAGCCTCTACCTCAACAAACTACAACGAGCCTTTTGATTATTGTCATTTGTTTTCTAAGACTAGAGAAGTGTAGTGGAGTTCTTATATATTTCATAGGAAACTCATTTATCTTACAACAAAAACAATTATAATACCCCAGCCCATTAGCAGCTTGTAGTAGTTGTGAAGTTAGTCTGTGTAGCCCAGGTGCCTCATGTATGGTTATGGTTGGTAGGTTTAGTACTACCTTAGAAGTTTAAGAGAGTGAGAGCCAACTTATAAGCCTTGTCATTCTAAATGTAGCACTTGTAGCACGAAGCGAGAACGAAAGTGTAAGAGAGGTGCTATACGTATGCAGGCATGTTCCACGTGCGGAGTATGGCCATATAAGTAGTTTTTGGACGCGGAGTGTTACAAACATCTGCCTCATGTGTGGTTGTGGCACCATATAAGCAGTTTTGGGACGCGGGGTGTTACAGACATCTGCCTCATGTGTGGTTGTAGCAGTTTTTGGACGCGGGATGTTACAAACATCTATATGTGTGGTTTTGGTTGGTAGGTTTAGTACCATCTTTTCATGTGTGGTTGTGGTTGGTGGGTTTAGTACCACCTTGAAGTTTAGGAGGGTGAAGGTCAACTTATAAGCCTTGTCGTTTCAAACGTAGCATATTCGGGTTAACCTTTTTACACAAAGCACATTTGTATGTGTGGTTGTGGTTGGTGGGTTTAGTACCACCTTAAAATTTAGGTGGGTGAAGGTCAACTTATAAGCCTTGTCGTTTGAAATGTAGCATATTCGGGTTAACCTTTTTATACAAAGCGAGAATAACGCCATAAAATTAACATTGTCCTCACCAATAGTTAATAGATCGCTTTTATGATACTCTTTTACACAAAGCGATGACGACACTATAAAATTAGCATCCTCCTCACCAATGGTTAATATGTCAATTTTACGATACATTGGTACGAGATAACTCTCCTCAAAGCACGTCACTTACATTTATATCATTGTTTAGAAAAATCAGTGCATAGTGGGCATATTGTACACTAACGTCATGCCCAGATCACAAATTGAAGGTAACACCCTCTAGTAAGTTTTTTCCTGGCTGTCTTAATTAGCATTTTGGCGAAAACATCTAGAACAAGATTAAAGACCAAAGGGAAGGATACCTTATCTCAACTCTTTGCTCGGATTAAAGGCAACGCGTTGATAAAAATATTATCTTAACTCTTTGCTCGGGTTAAGAACTATTTTTCATCATTCAATAAAAAAAGTGACCACTTCTATAATGTAGCCTCTCCATCTGGCAACAAAAGTCTCTCGAAGTCGATCAGCATATCTTCAAGGAACTGCCAACTCTGTATCATATGCTTGATAAAAAAAAAATACTGTATCATATATTTTTTTCATGATTTTTTTTTTACATTTTTAGAGAGATCCACATTCGAGTAAACCTAGGAGTTGTCAAACTGAAACCTAGGACAATATCGCTGAGGGACATGTTTCACATGCTCTTATGCATTTGAGATGTGATCTGCTGTCCAACAAAATATACAAATTAAGGTGTATATGCACATCAAAAAAAAACTTTTATAGGTGTAGGCATTTTGACCAGCGTCTTGCTAATGCTTGCAAAAGATTAACGAAGAAAAGGTGAGCGGTGATTCACCGAGGCAAAGATGATGCAATCATGAACACACGATACATGTACGCGCGCCGGTGCACTGTGCGGCGTGGAGCGTGCGTGGGCCGTGGCCGGACGTGGTAGACCCGCAGCGCGCACCCTCTTTCACGTTTCGATCGGGCACAAAACGGACGGCTGCAATGATAGCACGCTAGCTGGGCGCGTGCATTTTGGCCCCATGCACCTCAGGGATAACACTGCCACTGCAGGGCTCATCCATTTCGGTCAGCATACGTCGGCTTCAGTACTTGCCAGCACACAGCCTACTCAGCGCCAAGAGGCCTATCTTCTTTGCTCAGTCAGTGCTTATCAAGCTATCAAACGGGCAAAGTTGTTGCACATTTTCTAGGACGGTTTTTTCGAACGCCGGGAATTTATATACATCGTAGTTCTTACTTTTTATGACTGTCAGTACAAAAATTCTCCTACGTGTTGGGCCTTGAGTTTCGGATAGGAGTATTTGTCGATTCTTCATCTGTACCATTCATTTTCTTTTGTAATGTATGATCGATGTGGTTTTAGAAAAGCCAAGATCCATCATGCCTAGAAGATGGGGATCTCCTGTTGCTAATTAAGCAATAAGACACGACAAGCTTCTTTGTCCCCTCCGTGCGCTGTCTTGTGTGTCTCTCTCACTCTCACCAAGTCTAGCTAGTCTAGTCTAGTCCTACATTACACTAGCTAGCTCTCCCTAGCACAGCGAGCAGCACAGCCACGCACAGCGGTCAGTCGCCTCGAGGAGCTTGTCGAGAGCGCGACCGCGAGGAGGAGGGAGCATCAAGCAAGCAAGCAAGCGCCATGGCGGCGGCGTCCAACGGCGAGGGCGGCCACGGCCAAGGCCGGTTCGACGTGATCGTGGTGGGCGCGGGCATCATGGGCAGCTGCGCGGCGTACGCGGCGTCCTCCCGCGGCGCGCGCGTGCTGCTCCTGGAGCGGTTCGACCTGCTCCACCACAGGGGCTCCTCGCACGGCGAGTCGCGCACCATCCGCGCCACCTACCCGCAGGCGCACTACCCGCCCATGGTGCGCCTGTCGCGCCGCCTCTGGGACGAGGCCCAGGCCGACGCCGGGTACGCCGTGCTCACGCCCACCCCGCACCTCGACCTGGGCCCGGCGGACGACCCGGCGCTCGTCGCCGCCATCAGGAACGGCGGCGCCACCGAGGTCGCCCTCGCCGCCGCCGCAGCCGGGGATGATGAGTCGGCGTCGGCGTCCTGGCCCTGGGCGGGCGTGTTCAGGGTCCCCGACGGGTGGACGGCGGCGCCGAGCGAGCTGGGCGGGGTCATGAAGGCCACCAAGGCCGTGGCCATGTTCCAGGCGCTCGCCGTCAAGAAGGGCGCCGTCCTCAGGGACAGGGCTGAGGTGGTGGACGTCACCACCAGCTCCAAGCGAGGTGAAGGTGAGCGCGCGCTTTGTCTCGTGCACTGTCTTCTTCCTCGCTCCACGTACCGTACCCGAACTAATTCTCTTGGAAGCATGCGCCATGCGCGGATGCGCGCCTCGCTCCTGCATGTGAGTGACCGTGACGCTCTGACGAGTCACTGGCAAGCTAGCAAGCAAGCAAGATGGAGTTGGGTGTGACTTGTGAGCTCGATCGTCATCTGCCTCTAGGTTCACACACGTTCCTTTTGCTGTCATGGTGTACGTACGGATGGCTCTGCCATGCATTTCGCGTCTAACCAATTAATCATCTGCGTGCGTAGCGCGTGAAGCATATATATCCTTCGTGACTCATCAAGAGTTAGCAACTTAGCATATATAGTTGTAAGTAGCATGCGCAATGTAAAATAGTAAGTCGATGCGAAGGATTTGGACGAGGGGCGGTGTTTAGGGTGCATTTGTCCTTATAGAGCTTGTAGTTTTTTGCAAATTCCTTTGGAACCTTAACTAGAGTCTAGAGGTTTCAAAATTTTGAAAACTTGATGAAGATATATCGGTCTGTGACTGTGTACGTGTTCTCATCATGATTCATGATATATAAGCCTGCACACATTGACGTCACACTAGCTCCTTTGCAATGTTGATCTGCCACCAAGCAACTCCGTTCTCTTTTTACATCATTTTGAGTAAAGAGTAAATATCATCACTAAGAAAAGTTGTAGCTAGAACATATGCGTCGTTGTTACAATAAGTAGCAACATATCACAGAAAATGTACGATCACTCGCAAAATGCAATTTAAACATGTTGCGCCTTTTCTCTTTCCCTTTTAAGTGGAAATTGTACAACTATTGCTGCACCGTATCTCTGTGTACATGATTGCCAATTATTGTAACAGATATTCCCGTTCAGTGCACTCGCTCCTTTTGTTTTATAATAGTATCGTTTGTGGAATCTGTACCAATACAGCACCAAACGACAGTCCAACAAACAAGTCCTTGAATGCTAGTACTATTGTTTGAACGGCACAATAATTCAGTTTATCTTTTCTTTCTGCTTATACTCTCTCTCCATTCTAAATTATAAGTTTTTCTAGCTACATAGTTTTTCTAGACATACATTATATTTTTGTTATGTATCTAGAAATATCCTACGACTTATAATAATTTGGAACGAATGAAGTACGCAATCGAAATGCATATATACAAAGTGATGAAAAAAATCCATAGAAAAACTAGAGCTCTCTGAATCTTTACATACTTCTTGTGCTCCATCAGGAGAGGGGTCAATAATCTCGGTGAGGACGTCGAGCGGCGAGGAGTTCCATGGCACCAAATGCATAGTGACAGTGGGCGCTTGGACGAGCAAGCTGATCAGGTCGGTAAGCGGCCTGGACCTTCCCGTGCAGCCGGTGCACACGCTCATCTGCTACTGGAAGGTGAAGCCGGGGCACGAGCAGGAGCTGACCCCGGAGGCCGGCTTCCCGACGTTCGCCAGCTACGGCGACCCCTACATCTACGGCACCCCGTCGATGGAGTTCCCGGGGCTGATCAAGATCGCCATGCACGGCGGGCCGCCCTGCGACCCGGACGGCAGGGACTGGTCCACGGGCGGCCTGGTGGAGCCCGTGGCGCGGTGGATCGACGCCGTCATGCCGGACCACGTCGACACCGCCGGCGGGCCGGTCATCCGGCAGTGCTGCATGTACTCCGTCACCCCCGACGACGACTACGTGGTCGACTTCCTCGGCGGGGAGTTCGGCAAGGACGTCGTCGTCGGCGCCGGGTTCTCTGGCCATGGCTTCAAGATGGGCCCGGCCGTCGGGAGGATCCTGGCCGAGATGGCCTTGGACGGGGTGGCCAGGACGGCGGCCGACGCCGGAGTAGACCTCCGCCCCTTAAGGATCGGCCGGTTTGCGGAAAATCCCAAAGGAAACCTGTAGGACTCGTTCAAGGCTGATGGCAACCGCGGGTGGCTTGCTGGATCGGCGACGGGGCTCCATTTCATGTTTTTATGTCAGAAAAAGTGTGTTCTTGCCATCTCGTTCCCTTGTTTATTGTCCTTTTGGATTCTTGGATTTTCAAAGATTGAAGTGGGCGCATCTCCTCAGTTTGTTGTAGTCTTGCAGACGAATGTTAATAAACTGGTCTGATCAGCTGTATTATATTATTGATAGCAAATCAAGTTCGTTATTGTGCAGAATCCTTTTATTTTTCCCTGTCTTTCACTTTGGTTCACATAGCGCAATCACTTGGCGTAGCGACCTATATCTTTAGTCAAGTATAATCATGGAATCTCCTTGATCTAAAAAACTATTAATGGATTCCACTTGATCTAAAAAACTATTCATGGAATCCACTTGATCTAAGAAACTATTCATGGAATCCAGCACGAAAGAGACCTGCCCCTCAGCCATTTGCCCGATACAGACGGTACAATGGAAGGACAGTGAAGGAATGTGCTCGAATTCAGATACCTCCAAAAAACACGTCTTTCTGACCCGTGACCAATGAAAAAAAGAACAGTGGAGGAGTCAATTGTGTTGATCCATGACTTGGTGAAAAGATGAACACAAAGTATAGTCTTCATTCTACTATACGGCTGATGATGTAATGTCTAGTTGATCCTTGGCCATAATCAAGTCGCTCAGGCCAACCACACGCACTGCTTGTCCGATTAGGTGGCATCTCCATCTTCCCTAAAAAAAAGGCTGCATCTCCATCACGATTACAGGGATGGCAATGGCACAGCAGGTCCGGAATCTCCTGTTGATTGTCTGTTTGCCGTTGGTTGTCGTTTTTCCTTTGGGCCTTGTTTAGTTCCAAAATTTTTGGCAAAATGAGCACTGTAGTAATTTCGTTTGTATTTGACAAATATTGTTCAATCATGGACTAACTAGGCTCAAAAGATTCGTCTCGTCAATTCTGACCAAACTGTGCAATTAGTTTTTATTTTTATCTATATTTAATA
>Ga0182004_10002686_pt1 | contig 13937 bp, 12 predicted proteins | sample Sormic07211540_1_FD_120479 | JGI IMG/M metagenome (GOLD analysis project Ga0182004, IMG submission 120479) | Endophyte microbial communities from Sorghum bicolor roots, Mead, Nebraska, USA - 072115-40_1 MetaG | ecosystem: Host-associated > Plants > Roots > Unclassified | place: USA: Nebraska...
AGTGACTTTCTAGATGAAGCTGAGCTGTTTTGGAAAAAGTGTTTGGCAAAATAGCTTCACCAACTACTTCATACATAGTTGAGAGAGAGAAATGAGGGAGAAGCTGCAATAAGCTACTTTTTTTCAGCTTTATCCAACTTATGTATTTGTGAGAGGAGGAGAAAAACAGCTTCACCCATGAAGTTGTTTTGGAAATAAGTGTTTGGCAAAAAAAACAGCTCAGGAAGCTGTTGTGAGCTGTAGCCGTATATAATAACGCGATATGTTCATGTGCCAGTTCAGCAAAGGAGATCGCCGTATCTTGCTGTGGGTATCATATAATCATATATATATGTGCAACGTGACAGGGTTTCCATGTACTATTTGATGCAGTAGGAACAATATATATGTCTGCAAATAATGGTAGCTACTGTATGTATAATAGTATTATTTGTAAAGCCCCAAAGCAAAGTGCCATATGTGGATAGTTAAGATTACTAGTAGTATAATCCAAGGAGAATTATAGTATAGTAGCATGCATGCAAGTGGTGCGGAGACTGGAATGGAACCTTTATTACCTGAGTCTGACGTAAAAGGTGCAGCGGAAGCGCATGTGTTTGCCGTATACCGCTACTCAATTCTCATCATAAACTGCAGGGCAGATATCACTGTCGGCAACGCAATCTGATCCGCGCGCTAGCCATTTTCTTCATGCCAAGATTCCTTTGGTCCACCAGCTGGCCTGGCCTGGTCTAATCAGCACAACAGCCGGTCTACTGTACAATGCTATGCCTGATGGTATAGGAGTACCTGTAGTCCAGTACTAGACGCTGTCCTTGTCTCTGTAATGCCAATGCAAATGCAACGTGTTTCACAGAACGCAAGAGACGTCTTGGTCGAATGCCTCTGTAATGCTTATCTGCATCCTTCTGTTTGTTCTCAACTACGTACCTGTTCGTGGAAACGAACCGCACCAATGGACAGAAAACGTCTCCCCCTTAATTAATTGCAACTTGCGCCGGAGGGCCTGACGATTACTGATCGAGAGGCTGATGGTTTCACTCCACTGCCGCACAACGCCTCCGATCCGCCTAGCTCCAAGATTCGTAAAAATGATGATGAACACAAGACTGGGTTCACACAGATTCGTAAAAATGATGAACACAAGATTCGTAACCACTGGACGCTTTGTTCTGAACCTTCTCCGCCCGTTGAGCTTGCATTTTAATATTTGGTAGAGTTTTACTAAAAAAAACTTAGCACTGCTATATCTGATGGTATAGTACCTGTATTTTTTCTGGTCAGAGTACCTGTTTTTTATCGGCCGAAGAGAGTACCTGTTTTTTTATCGGATGTCTCTTACCTGTGTTTTGTTAGATGTCTCTGAAGAGAGTACCTGTTTTTTATCGGATGTCTCCGAAGAGAGTACCTGTTTTTTATAAGAGTACCTGTACATTGATAAAATTAGGTTATAATAAAAGCTCCAGGGGGATCATCTTAAATTCTTTAATCTACCGCTGGAGTGAAGGAGACTGGAGACTGCCTGAGTCTGACGTAAAAAAGGTGTGTCGAGAGCGCATGTGTTTTCCGTAGTACTCGTCTACTCGATGCTCAGCATAAACTGCGGCGCAGAGATATGCCTGTCGGAATTCCAATCTGATCCGCGGCTAGCCATTTTCTTCACGCCAAGATTCCTAATTTGCCTCCAGTTTGCTCGGCCGGCCTGCTGGTCTAATTAACTAATCAGCACTACTGATGGTCTGCACGCTGTTCCTCAATTTTGTTGGGATTAACCAACGCCTTAGTATTGTGGATATCGTGATTATCGTCTCTAGTAGGCCGGAGTACATGCTAATGCATGCAACGTCTTTCACAGAGAACGTCTCCTCCATTTGCAACCTGCGGACGACGCCTCCGTCTTGCTGACCAGGAGCTCCAAGATTCATGTGTTTAGAAGAGAGCGCTTGAGGTCGATTAATAAAGTTACGCCATGTTTAGATCCATTAGCTGCTATTTTGCTAGCTAGGGTATTTAGCTAATAATTAGCTAATTATAAACTATAGGCTAGACCTGTTTAAATTCAAAGCCTCTACACAGAACAGGAAGTTCAGATTGTGGGTGTGGTGGGGGGTCGGGGCTCTAAAAAGATTATTTTATACTCCCTCCATAATTATAAAAAAAATCATTCATCAGGACAGCCACACGATCTTCAGCTCCTTGTTTTTATAATAATATTTATAAAAAAGTGGTACTTCCTCTATACTCATAAAGGAAGTCGTTTAAGACAACGACATGGTTTTCAAAGCCTAACTTTGATACATTTTTTTTATAAAAATATTTATTAAAAAGTCATATATGTATATACTTTTATGAATGTATTTTTTAAGACAAATCTATTCATATAGTTTTCACATTTTCAAATTCAATAATATTCATGATTTATATTTCTAATGTTTAACCCAAACCTGTCCAAAACGACTTTCTTTTATGGGTATTGAGGGAGTATATGTATATTTTTATAAAGATATTTTTCAAGACAAATGTATTCATGTGATTTTTATATTTTCAAACTCAACAACTTAAAAATTATTCATGATTTATACTCCCAATGCTCGACTCAACTTTGTCCAAAATGATTTTTTTATAGGTAAGGAGAGAGTATCTATTATATTAATGGAATACTATCTGCTTACGCACGGTTGCTAAAAAGGGGTCGAAAGATTGAAGCATCAATTCTGGTGTCATCTTTTGATGATCGGAAGAGGTAATTGAAAAAAAAAAATGACGAACAAGAGATACTGATGCTGATTTCTATGTTGGTTTGCTCTGTTACGGAGTCCTGTTGCTCTGCCAGGGCAGACTGCTACTAGTGACAGTACGTACTCCTGGTTGCTGTTATCGACTGGGAGAGAGAAAAACCAAAAGTCGAGCATGTATTATGCATTGCCAGTTCTCTGGAGCAAAGCTCATGTGCAAAGGAGAAGGAAACAGGCCGGATCGCGGCTCTATACACAGCAAAACCAAGAAGCGATGGGACAGCCCCATCCCATAGGGCGGTCGATCAGTAGGTAGGTCACCAAATCTTGGCGTCGATGACGTCGGCTCCAGCGTCGATGCTGGCATCGTCGCCCGCGATCTGGTCGAGAACGAGCACGATCCCCATGGCGAACGCCGCGTCGAAGCCGGGGCTGACCCGCAGGACGAACACGTCGCGGCCCATGACAACGCGCGCGCCCTCGTCCACCTTCCGCCTGATCTCCGCCACCACCTTGGCCTTCTCGCCCTCGGCCCTGGGCGCCGCCACCACGCGGCAGCACCGGCGCGGGAAGGACCCGTCCACGCGGAGCAGCTCGGGGGCGGCGGCCCCGGCGGCCCGCGGCGGCGGGAGGAGCTCGATGACGGCGCCGGCCGCGGCGCCGCCGAGGATGGACGGGCGGCGGGCCGAGAAGAGCGCCTTCTGGCCGTCGGCGCGCGCGCCGAGGAAGCCCTCCCATCGCTGGTGCAGGGACGGGCGCCGCCGCCGCACGGTGAGGAGCGGCTCCCCCGACGGGCCCAGCAGCGCGAGCTCGCCCGCCGACGCGGCGCCCCCGCCGTGGCCCCGCCCGTAGGTGTCGGCGCGGAAGGCGAGCCCGCCCGTGCGGGCGTCGTAGGCCGCGAAGCCGTCGCCGGGGGAGAAGTGCGAGGTCTTGCGCACCGTCAGGACGCGTTCCTCGGGGTCGCAGTACTCCGCGCCCACGATCGGCATCCCACTCTGCTCTGGCTGCTGCTGCTGCTGCCCGGTGGCCACGCACCTGAGCCTGAGCTTGACGCCGGGCGCGCTTGCTTGCTTGCTTCAGGGGTTGCTGCTGTGTGCTCTCTGCGTGGCGAAGCAGAGGCGCGGTGCTCGGAGATTTTAAGTAGGGGCGAAGCGAGGGATGGCGCGGTCGGTGGAGATTTCAAGGCTGAGCGAGAGATGAGGCATTGTTTAGTTTTGAAAAGTGAAAAGTTTTCGGTCCTGTAGCACTTTCGTTTGTTTGTGATTATTCAATCATAGACTGACTAGGATCAAAAGATTTGTCTCGTGATTTACAGCTAAACTGTGTAATTAGTTTTTATTTTTGTCTATATTTAATATTTCATGCATGTGCTACAAGATTCGATATGACAGGAAATTTTAAAAACTTTTTGGTTTTTAGCGTTAACTAAACAAGGCCTGAACATGTTGATGTCGCAACGCCTGCCCTTTTCGGACGCCTGGACTCGGTCCACAGGCAAGGCTGAACTAACAACTGGCATGACTCTGTAACACTTTTATTTGTATTGGCTCAAAAGATTTCGTCTTATAAATTATATAAGCAAATTATGTAATTAGTTATTTTAATCTATATTTAATGTCTTATGCATGTATCGCAAGATTTAATGTAACAAGAAATCTAAATTTTTTTCAAGATTAAAAAACTAAACAAGGCCTCAGATACAATCATACAATGCAGATTTAACTCTAGTTATTATAGTTACTCTACGTAGCAAAGAATTGAATCCGATTAATTGTGGTTAGTGGATTAAGCCTACTCTACGTATCATCAAAGGATTGGGAACCGGGAATCATCATGATTTCCATCGTGTGTGTGTGTGTACGGTTGACCCAGACTCACAGTTGTCACTGCACGTATGAGGTTGGGCGCATGCTAGATTTAGGCCTTGTTTAGATACACCCAAAAACCCAAAACTTTACAAGATTCTCCGTCACATCAAATCTTATGGCACATGCATAAAGTATTAAATATAGATAAAAAGAATAACTAATTGCACAGTTTATTTGTAAATCACGAGATGAATCTTTTAAGCCTAGTTACTTCATAATTAGACAATGTTTGTCAAATAAAAACGAAAATGATACAGTGTCAAAATCCCAAAACTTTTTGCATCTAAACAAGGCCTTAAGGTTGGTATATATACTCCCTCGGCACTAAAGCAAATTGCTCGATTGTACAGTACTTATTAACATGGCTTATCAGTTATCAGTCATGTATAATGTTTTTTTCTCAATAAATAAATCAGCGAACAATGCTTTTCATAACAGGGCCAGTGTTGTTCTCGCTTCCCTAGAATTCAAAAGCCTTTGATTTTAACCATAACTCAAAAAAATATAAAATTTAATATCTATAGTACATAGTATAATTAGATAGATTGCTGAATCTATTTCATAATAAATTTCAAAGTTAGATTGCTGAATCTAATTGGTACGTCCTGTTTTCTTGCTCTTTTGTTCTTCTTCTTTATATTATTAATCATCCATTATCTTCTATATATTAAGAATAATTTTATTAGGTTGGGAAATTTACTTAGAGCAAATTACGTAAAAATTTGTACTATAAGTTATGTATATATATTAAAGACATCAAACAACAAAAAAAATATGTATATCAGTTACATTATTCATAAATTTATTATATTGAGTTTAAATATTCTCAAAAATAAGGTTATTTAAAAAATATGTTGACAAATTGCTATAACAACTTTCTCTTCTGACAATTATGCACAAGAATTGAACTGCAAGGGTCATGTAGAAAATTGTCATGTTAATTTATCTATAAAATCATGTAAAACATATCTACATTAAAAAAACTAAAATAAAGGGTTGTGGTGACCAGTTTTATCCCATAAAAATATTATACATAGAAGTTATGAGTACATAGCTGTGTAACTTTTTAAAAATAAAAAACTGGAAAGCAGTTTTGTAAAAGAAAAAAAACGGCATGGAAGTTATACGACCATTTACTAATTTTTAATTTGTAAACGAAATTCCTTGATTAGTGGAGCCGGTATGATCGAGCTGGTCCAAGCGCGTGGCGCGAACACAGTGGGCTCATCGACTCGAGCGAAGATGCAGCTGCGGGCTGTTGGCAGTGTGAACAATGAACACTCAAGAGACGTATTATACGACGTGTGGGACACTGAGAGTGGGACTGCGGGGTGGACCGGCCGACGGCCAACAGTTGGTTCAGTTTACTCCCCTCAGGTCTTGTTTGGATGTTGTCGTATTTACTTCAATCCATGTGTGTTGGTGTGGATTGGAGTGGAATTTAGTTCAAGTTCCACTCCAATCCACCTCAACACATGTGGATTGATGTGAATACGACTACGTTCAAACAAGGCCTCAAGTGTGTCCGCGTTCTGCGGATGGTGCCGTTCACGCGCGCGCGTGCTTCAATTCGTCGTCGTCGTCAGGTCAGGGACAGAAGCGTCGGTCGGTGGCCGTCCGATTCTCTTCTTTCCAAGGGTGGGTCGCAGCAAGTCGCCCAGCGACGGGAACGTGTGTCGTCGGGTGGATTTGGGTGGACGGTCAGGCTGTTGTCCGCCTCGCGGAAACGAGTGGATCTCAGCAAACACCCCCGGGCTCACGTTTTTGGACTTTTGGCTCGCCGTGCCGCGGTGCTGGCACCTAACGATCGGAGTGACAGGCCCCTAGCGTGGAAAACAATTGTCCTTTCTCTTATTCTTCTTGCAAATCTCAAATTAATTGATCTTGTAAATCAGCATTATTAACATAGCAGCAAGTTGAGCGGAGGTCAGTAGTCTAGAAAGAGAGGCATTAATTTGTTCCTTGATCGTGCTTCACAATGTGCTATTTTCCCCATGTTTCAAACCTCTTTTTTTCGTTTGAGCCTCGACGCCACATGCAGGATGGAATTGAAGCATCGGAAAATCAAGCATCCAGGAAAGTCCATGCATTGATGCCTGACTTTGGAGAAAAAACATGGTCTCACTTGTACGTGACTTGAGAAGATGAGACTTGTTACTAGACGAGTAAATTAATTGCTTCGGGCATGTTGTTTTGATGCAATGCTTGCCATTCCAGCTCTTTATAAAAACGGAGCACCGGTGTTGACTCAAACATCTGAGCATCGGCACGCTGTGGCTAGTCTAAGGTAAGGTAAAGGTAAACCCAAAAGTTAGGGAGGGCAATGCTTAAACTACTGGCAATGGCAATGGTATGGTATGGTAACTCAACCAGCACCACAAATAAATGAATCACAGCTCTGGAAAAATCGTTGCGTGCGCATCTTGCCAAGTCACCAACCTCTGTAGTACGTCCACTGTTCTGGTGACGTGTTAAACACTTTCCACGTCGCTGACTCAGCAGCCGGCGCACGTCAAACACGTCGGCGTCAGGGAGGATTATATGATTGGAAAGAAGAAGCTTCTTCATTCCCAGCGCCGCGGACCTGCACTGCATGCAGCCCTAGAAATATCCTGTTCCCGTGGCATGGGCGATAATCTAGTGAAGCGGCAGCATGGACACAGGACACTTAGGCCTTATTTAGATCCAAAAACTTTTTAGATTTTAACACTGTAGCACTTTCGTTTTTATTTGACAAACATTGTCTAATCATAGAGTAACTAGGTTTAAAAGATTCGTATCGTGATTTACAGGTAAACTATGCAATTAGTTATTTTTTTTATCTATATTTAATGTTCATGCAATTGCCGCAAGATTCGATGTGACGAGAAATCTTGTAAAGTTTTGAGTTTTTGGGTGCATCTAAACAAAAGCTTTCCATTTGCTGGTTGAGCAGGCGGAGCAGCTGACATCTTGACTTCTCGAGTCTCCCTCCGTGACAAAAAGTACTAATTTGTTATGAGAAAAAAATACTGTTAACTAACTGATACATACATTCAGTTAATAACCTCAAAGGCATGGTGCGTGCAGTGCTTCGTCCGTTCGTCGTCACGAAGAAAAAGTTGCCGCTTCGGTGGCCAGATGGCAGCGAGCCACCACTCACCGTACCATCGGTGGAAGGTGGAAACGTGTGGGCGGCGGTAGGGGTGGCTCGAGAGGTCGCCTCGACCGTGGATGTGTATGCGTCAAACAAACGCCGGGTTTGACGTTTTGGTTCACTGTACCGTGGCGCTGGCACCGACCCTGGTGAAACGTCTTTTGTTACATACACGGGGAAAGATCGATGTTAACCTCGCATATATGCCAAAGACTTGCTTGTCGCTGTGCCCTTACTTGTGCAAGCAACAGTGTCCCGCTTATCGACTTGGAAGTGGTGCTTCTGTTACCAGCTAGCTATAAGCTTATCCGATCAAGAGATTAATTACCCGATCAAGAGTAATACTAATAGCAGGGGTTAACGAGAAAACAAGAACCATGGTCCGTGGCGAGCTAAAATTAGCCAGGGTTCGGTTCGGCTCACCTAACCTGTGCTCCCCGTCTCGGCGACACCAGCATCACGCTAGGGACCCCAACTCGCGCATGCCTGAATCAGGTTGCCGGCCGGTTCACGTCAGTAGTCAGACGCGTTCACGGTCGTGACTCGTGACTTGCAGTTTCGGAAATATCCCGGCGCGATGGTTGCCACCGCGTCCACGGAGTTTCTCTCTTTCAGGCAGGTCCGATTCGGGGTGACGCGACGCGAGAGGCGGCGTCCGAACGCGAGTGCTCTGCTCTCCCCCGCTCGGCTGCGCGCGCCACGTTTGCTGCGAGGGAGTCAGGAGTGGAGAGGACAGTAGGACACGACACGAAGGCAGGTGCGCTGCTGATCGTGGGCAAATCCATCGCCCGCCCTCGTGCTCCGGAATTCACGGAGGCCGGCGGGGCGGGGACGCCGGGGAGCCGAGCTGGTACGGCAGATACGGCCCGCGGCGGAGGGTGACGCGACGCGAGCGGCGGCGTCCGAACGCGAGTGCTCTCCCCCGCTCGGCTGCGCGCGCCACGGCGGGGCAGAGAAAACGGGTCGGCCGGGCTAAGGACCTACGGGGACGACGAACCCACTGAGGCTTTGTTTAGATAAAAAAGTTTTTGTTTTTTTTGATACTATAGTATTTTTTTAATTTTATTTGATAAATATTATAGGGTAACTAAATCTAAAAAATTCGTCTTGCGATTTTAAAGCAAATTGTATAATTAGTTTTTTATTTTCATCTATATTTATTGCTTTATGCATGTGCCGTAAGATTCGATGTCACGAGAAATCTTGAATTTTTTTTATTTTTAAGGTGAACTAAACAAGACCGCGGTTCGATTTGGTTAAAAACAGTTTTTCAGCTAAGTAAATAGGGTCTTAGCTTGGGGCCTTATTTAGTTCCAAAAGAATTTTGCAAAAAAATTTAGATTCTCCGTCACGTCGAATCTTGCAACATATGCATGAGACATTAAATATAGATAAAAACAATAACTAATTATACAGTTTGCCTGTAATTTACGAGACAAATCTTTTAAACCTAATTAGTTTAGAATTAAATAATATTTATCAAATACAAACGCAAGTGCTACCATGCTTATTTTGCTAAAAAATTTGGAATTAAACAAGGCCTGGATGTGCTGGCCGAGTAATAGCACAAGCGCAGCAGCTGGTAAAAAGTGAAGATTATGATGGATCAACAACAGTTGATCATCAACTACGATAAATGTAAATCAAAATCTTTTTTACAGATTCTTTTCAGGGAAACCCACTGGCTCCACCAATAGGCAAGGCTGCAGCGGTGTGATGTTCAACGAGACCAACTGATCCTTGCAGGGCAGTATCTAGAGACATCAGCCTTGCATTTTTTTTGCTTCCAATAGATGGTTGTCAAATAGGTCTATTGGTCTTCTTTAGTAAAAAAAACTTTACTTTGTTCTTTTTTTATGGATCGCTGTAAGATGTTTCTTTTACAGCTCGTGTGCTGGCTTACGGGCCGAACCTTGTAATAATTGACCTGATTCTACCTATTGGTAGATTAAGCCGGGTATGAACTATCTTTTATGTGAAAAAACTACTACTACATACAGTACCACTGCTAGATGACTCGACGCAGTTGTTGGAACTGTTGAGATCGTGCAGCTGACTGCTGACGGAAAGCGCCTTGTGACTTGTGAGCCTACGTACAAAGTAAGGCCTTCGAAGAACAAAGAAAAGGCATATAGGAAGAACAAAGGAAAAAAAGCATATAGGAAGAACAAAGTTAATATATGTACTTTGGGATAAAAGAAATCCTATGAAATTAAATTAGTATCGAATGTACGAAACTATAGGAATTTTGGAGAGAAACTAGCGTGAGGTACTGAGGTTGAACTTAATTGGAAACTTTCCTTATGTCTCTCTCTCTTAGAATTCCTGAGTTGCATCCAAACACCGCAATAGAAACTTTTCTGTATTTTATTTAAATTCTTGTAGGATTGCATGCAACTAACCTTGTGGTTTTCCTATTCATGTGTTTGGAGTCTATGTTCCAACGAGGGCCCTAAGGAATGCTCGTACATCATAAATCAATTACATTTTTGCTCTTGCCCCAACCAACAAATGAAAAGTGGAAGAATTCTGGGGGACTGAAATCCTACTATAGGTAAATTGCTACGAACCCCTTGAAACAAATTTGGTTCCTACAAATCATATGTAACTCCTATGAAAGTACTTGTTTCATATGAATTTTAGAGAGATAGTGAACCTCATTGAAATTTACTTTGCACTCTCATTGATTTCATGTGTTTTAGGCCCCCTCCTTTGCATTTGGGGATTTTTGGAGGAAGCATGGAGGATTTCATTTCATATAGAGTGAGCAGTGTTCATGCTTTTAGAATGGAGAATTGAACCATAGGAAAACTAAAGGAAAAGTACCTACCTATTCTATCAATTTCATAGAGATCGTAGGGAAAGAAAACATCTAGTCGGACCTCTTTTTTTTTCCTTTCCTTTGTGTAGGATCGAGACAAATGTGCCTCATTGCTAAGGATGAAGAGCTCTTAGCAGGCTACAAGTAACATTTGAGAAGATTAATACAGTATGACTAGTTAATCCATAACTAACTTTTCGACTCCTTTCCTATGCTCTATCTAAAAGGTTTTGCACATGCATTCCAATGTGTTTCTCGATCTTCTATTCCTCACATGCATTCCTAAAAAATCCTACGTTTTCTCAATTCCTATGTGTAATCATCTCTATGTTTCAAAGGGGCCCTCATTCTTACTTTTCTATGTACATGATTAAAGATGTTACGACATTCTATCCCTACATTTGTATTTTCTATTCCTATGTTCTTTACGACATTCTATCCCTACATTTTTATTTTTCTATTCCTGAGTTTTTAGAATCTTGGGTTCCAGAGAGTTCCCATAGGTTAAAAAACGGACGAGATCTAAACAAACGTGGTAATGCTGCATGCAAGAAAACTGACACATGACTTTCGCTGCCACCCCATCATTTGAATTTTGAAAGTGGCAATACAGGGCGATCTTTGTATGAAAAAAAGGGTCTCTCAATTATACACGTGCTTCTTGCGATTCGCTGTATTGCACTGGACAAGTGTGGTGTTTGAATAATTGAGAATCTGACAACCACCTCAACATGATAGGGTAGCAGATCACAAGGACTAATGACAACTAATGCAACCACCACAGCAACACGTTCAGCACACCACTAGTTTCCCCAGCGAATAAAAACTAAAGATAAACAAAAACTCCTCTCGCTGGCGCAACTTTGCACGTAATTCACTTTATCCTAGATCTATTCTCCATCCTGGAGAAAACTGCTCCACAACCGCCTTTCAGATGATCTTCATTCTCCAGCATGGGGTTCCTGACACCTGATTGGGAAAAAAAGGCAGCAAGGTTATCAAGTTGTCTGACTAATCACAATTAGTCAGGATTATCGGTGCTATGGTGATCAGTTATGAACTATGATTAGTCAAGGTTAGTCAGGCTGATCGGTGCCATGGTGACTAGGGTCAATTACGATTTAAAAACATTGCAAGGCAGCAATCAGAAACACATTTCTATCTAGCACCCATATTGTGTACAGTTCCAAACAATACTATACCACCAAGCGACCTTGATTGCAAAACATACTCTTTTGCTTTTCAGAATCTGCAGGCATATTTGGATAAGTTGATGCTAAGTAATATAATATATGAGAAATTGAGAATGTTGTACATCTACAGCGGGCACAATTTTAGCATGGCACTTAGTTATAGATAAAACAGAGATGTTCCACATGGAAATGATATATGAACCAGCATAGATAAAAAGCAAAGACAGCAATGTACCTTACTTTGGCTTTGGCTCACTGATGGCTGAACCAACACTCTTGAACCAGCGTATAAGATTGCGGTGATCCTTTACATAAAGCCAAGCTTGGAGAAAACGGAAGAGCTTCTCATTTATGCCACGGGCTTCAATGTAAAGATGGAGTGCATCACGAACCTTTTCATCCAACTCTCTGTCCATTCAAAAAACATATAAATAATAATCAGTAGAAAGTAGCGTGTTAACACACGTGATGCATTCCTTAATCCTTTGTTTGTATTGTATCATCCAAATTTAACACCACCACATGAACCAAATCTAGTCAATCTAAAGTTTGATGAACAGGGTAAAAAAGAGTTAACACACAAAGGATTACCAATATTACTTTCAGTACCTTTCTATGCATTGCCACAGAACATTGCATAGGAGCTAAGGAGGCACATGCATTTATCTGCAGCCAACTCCTTTATGACATAAGTAGTTTCACCAACTGGCCCGTCAACTAACCAGAGCAGTCACAACTAAAGGATTCTTTGTTTATGGCTAACTGGCAACTAAATATCCATAGCATAAATTGCTAGTTTATACACAATTATCTATTTATTTAGTTAGCTCAACAACAACAACATAGCCTTTCAGTCCCAAGCAAGTTGGGGTAGGCTAGAGTTGAAACCCACAAAGAGCCCCTAGTAACGGATCAGGCATTTCAATAGCTGCTTTCCGAGCACTCCTATTCAAACACCCAAGCTTTCAAATCTCTTTTTATTGCCTCCCCCCATGTCAATTTCGGTCTTCCTCTACCTCTCCTCACATTATTAGCTTGGCTTAGGACTCCACAATGCACTGGTGCCTCTGAAGGCATTTATTTAGTTAGCTCAACATTTAAAATTCACCAGAAATGTTGGCAGGGCCAATCACATTGTGTAAATACTAAATAGTCACTGAAATAAAGGAATTGGACATGAAAGAATAATAAATATTCCTATTTGAAGTTCTGAGCATGCTTGTATACTGAAAGCTTTCTATGTTCAGTTCAATTCGGGGAAGGTCCACTAGATAACATACAGCCAGAATATTTATCTATTGGGATACGAGTAGTTCTTAGAGGTTAGGTTGTATCCTTCTATAAGTTTCAAATAATCTATCTGAATTGCCTACTACAGTCTACAATCGTTACAACTTACAATGGGAACAATTCAGGATATGACACTCGTTCCAACTGCAACTCAAAATTTATGACTCAATGGCTTATATTCACATGTAGCCCCTGAACCATACATGGCCACATGTAACTGAGCTATAAAGTCACAAAATGCTGAGTTGTCCATGAGATTGCCATAACCTAAGTTTTTCTCATCAACAATCAAATGTTATAGAACTAATAATGAATCAGTGCGGTCAATATGGTTTTTACGACATTTTGCACATTGTATACATAACCTGTGTGTATAAGCAATATCATTCCCCTTAAAGAATCAATAACTTCATCAAATATCTCATCAGGCATCACAAATAATGGAAGCATTCATTATTACATACACATAACACTTCCGTATATTGTATCTAAATATCTGTCATTTTTGTTGCTGCATTTATTTCGTTTATCAAAAGGATTTATTTTCTTTAGTTTAACTAAGCAAGTAAAAGTTAAATAGAAATGTTTGTGTTTGGAGTTGTTAATCCATGGTCTAGCTAGTAGTCTCCGGAAAGTGGTATTGTCAAGAAACAGAATGAATATGCCCATTCAGACCCACTTGCACATGCCAATGCACCTAAAATTCTTTCACACTTAGTGGCAATACTATAATTGTAATTGCTTTTAAAAAGGTACCAACAAGTTTTGCTTATACCACGTTTCAACCAGGGGGGGGGGGGGGGGGGGGGAGACGTGCAATTCTATTTTTCTCCGTGACAAGAACAACAAACACAACAAAAAAAAAAAAATTATATATTTTTTTTTAAACAACAA
>Ga0182004_10002687_pt1 | contig 13937 bp, 14 predicted proteins | sample Sormic07211540_1_FD_120479 | JGI IMG/M metagenome (GOLD analysis project Ga0182004, IMG submission 120479) | Endophyte microbial communities from Sorghum bicolor roots, Mead, Nebraska, USA - 072115-40_1 MetaG | ecosystem: Host-associated > Plants > Roots > Unclassified | place: USA: Nebraska...
CCCCCCCCCACACCCGCTTCCCCCCACCAGCCGCCCCCGCAACAAGCTGGCACGGCGGCCCCCCCCCCGGCTCCAGAAACGGCGGGGAAACCCAACGCACAGGGGGGTCGATCAACCCCCCCCTGGGGGCCCCCCCCCCCCCTAGCGGTTGTTGTTCGAGTTTCCATGTAGCTAAGCTAGCTGCTGTTCGAGTTGATTTCTAGCTCGTGGTCTTTCCGTCTTTTGGTACCCTGCGATGCTCGTTGTCGTTGACGATTATAGTGCTTGATCATTCACTGGCTTGGATCATCCGATGCTCCTTGATGCTATGCATTTTTGGTAGATGCCACCAGTGAAATTGGGGAGCTAGTGTGTCCGCTAATTTCTCTGCTGCTTTAGCTTGGCTCCATAACGAATAGAGGTTGCATAATCGAGGGCAATGGCTTAAGTTAACCTATCAAATTCGTTGGCTGTGTAGTTGTCTGTTCCAATGGTTTACTGTGTGATGGTGATGCAGTATGTCAAATCGTTCAGAGTCATTCTGTGGTAGCAGCATTGTGTCATCATGGGTTGGCATATGTGTCTAGGGACTATGATCTGGGTTTGGGTGTCCACTGAAGCTTCAGTTTTCCTCAATGATGGGTACAGGCAGCATTTTCAGCATGTGAGAACTGAATCAGTCTGGTTCATTGGTGGCATCAGCAGGGCTACTTGTGAAGTTGGCTGTTTCAGGAATAGCATCCATGATGCGATTTATCAATTGATAGTTGCTTGTACATGATGAGTCGTGTATGGTTTGAATAAGACTTTCAGATTATGCTCTGTGGTGCTTCCCATGTTGGAAGAACTGCTCTGCAGACTGCACACATTTTCTTTTTCAGTTCTTTGCAAGGCATCGTCGTGTCGTTATCTTAGATCATGCCTTGGAACAGGTTCTGCAGGAGTAAATGCATAAACAATTACTGTCAGTTGTCTGTTAAAGTTTACTCCGTAGATTGTTATCTCCATATGTCAAGGGCTTTGGGTTTGAGACCTCATGCTATTTAGCATTATGAAAGTGTCCTGTTACTTATAGTGCAGGACTTAACCACGGATAGTATGCAAGATTTCATGAGTGTGTATGCATTGTCTTTTATCTGCCTAACCTAATATGATTGCCGCTTCTTGGAATTGTAGTTGAATGAGCAAAACAGTGGAGAATATTCTCAATCTGAAAACAACATGGTAGAGACTGCGCAAGGGCATGATAAGGAGACTACCCCTGGACCTGTAAAAGCTATCAAGAGGATAAAAAAAGTAAAGTCTTCTAAACACAACCTGGGCAACACAAATTCTGGAGCAATTGAAGGTATGCTGTTGCTAATTTTCTTATTTAACTTGCATGTTCTGCATCCATTTGATGGTAAAAGTTCCATGTTGTCATTTCTTCAGATTAGTTTTGTTCAATGGCCATTTATTGGCCTTTACTTGTAGCTGATGGACTCACATTTTTTTATTCAGGAGATGCTGATCCTTCTTTATCTTCATTAAACCACTGCCGCTATGACAACTCATTAAGTCAGTTTCTACCCTCCCCTTCTCCCCTCTACGAAATTTAAGATTTGCTTGTTTATTTATCATTAGCTTGTTACCAGGTCTGCTGACAAAAAAGTTCATCAACCTGCTTCAAGGAGCTGAAGATGGGACCCTTGATTTGAATAAAGCAGCTGAGACGTTGGAGGTCTGCTTTGTTATAAACACATACCCCCTCCTCTTTTTCCTATATTGCATTCCTAATCTGGGGGGGTCAAGCTCCTTGATGTACTGTAACTATTCTGCAGGTGCAAAAAAGGAGGATGTATGATATAACAAATGTTCTAGAAGGTGTTCATTTAATTGAAAAGGGACTTAAGAATATGATTCGTTGGAAGTGAGTGTCATCTGTTTCTGTTTTCCAGCATATTTTACAGTTATTTAGCTTCTACTGATGAAATATATATGTATTGAAAGGGGATTTGACATGTCAAAGCCTAAGGAAATAGAATGCCAAATTTCTTCACTGAAGGTACAGTATGCTACTTGATTATATAATCCCTACTTTTCATTTCTAGGCCTTTTTTTTGTCTTTGTATGTTGACTGTTTCCTTCTACCTAATAGTGATGTGCAAGTCTCTTGCCTATTTGAAAAATAAATATGTTAGTTGCTTGATTATTTTCAATCTTAACACTAATTTTTAACTATTTGAGGAAAATTGTGACCCTCATCTTTTGTCTCTGTTTTGTTCACAAATCTAAAATTTGGAAAACAGACATCAGACCACGAACAACCTCCCCTTTCTTACACGTGTTATGGGACGTGGGCCAGTGGCTCGCCCCAGGTAGCAAGCCAGCCACATGGTTATGCAAAGCGAAAGAGTATCAGGCGCAAGGGAATTAGGATGGTCTGTTGAGGATTGTTATATTCTAGACAGTTAGTAACTTATGAGTCTCCCTCTCCCTCTCTCCCTCTCTCTCTCTCTCTCTCTCTAAAGGGTGGTGGTGTATCAAACAACAACTCAAGCAACGAAGAAGAATTAATCCCAAATCCCCCAATACTCTAGTCTCCCTCCAAGCCGACTTTGCCTAGCTATCTTCCTGGCAATGGTTATCCTCTAATTCTAATGAATACGGTTCATGAAAACACGACACTACATTTGAAGAATATCATATTTGCCTGCAGTTTTCTGTAGACTTCCATCTAATCATATGATTATAACAACTTGTGCGTTTTGATTATCTGCAGGAAGAACTTGAATCTCTTTATGATGAAGAGTTCAGGCTGGATGATGAAATAAGGTAAGTTATTTCCATAAATGAGATGCGTCCTGCTCCCTTCTTTTTCCCTCTCCCTACCTTTTGATTAGCAATTACTTGTGTGCAGGGAAGCAAAAGAGAAACTGCAAACGCTCACCCTAGATGAGGATAAAAGAAAGTAAAATTCTAATCTCTTGTATCTGCAATAATTTTATGGATGTATAGTCAGCTGAGTCCTTTGATCTGTCTGATTAGGTTGTTATATCTTTTGAAGGAAGATATAAACAAGATTCCTCACTTTCAGGTTAGAACTTGTCAGAACGAATTTTCTTTCTTTCTTGCAAACTATGAAGTTATGTCAATAAGATTCCCATTTACTGCAGGGATCCACTCTTATCGCTATAAATGCTCCTCATGGAACTTGTCTTGAAGTTCCAGACCCTAATGCGGTACACAATCCTGATATACCATTAGCCTCATAGTAGTAGACTTGTAAGTGAAACGTCTGTGTGGTTGTAAGACTTACTATTTTGTTACCAGGATCAGGACATGTATGGAAATCTGGGTTTGCAAGAGCAGCACTACAAAATTGTCCTGAGAAGTTCAATGGGTCCTATTGATTGCTATTTGATAAGGTAAGCTACGATAAATGTTTTAATTGTAGAATTCTGTCCTCTGTCCTCTGTCTTGAAAATGCTAATTTGTGGCCAATTTTTATGTTCCCTCACCAGTGACCGTCAGGAGATATTTAACCCAGACCAGCTGGCAGCAGCAGACAGATTAGAACCTGCTGTTGCGACTGATAGTTCTCAAGCTTTGCAGCAGATGGATTGTGATCCAACTCAGGCACTGGAAAAGGAATGGGGCAATGGTGGCTGCATGCATACAACAGAACCATCCAGAAAGCAAGAAAATGGCATTCTGAGAATCGTTCCATCAGATTCCGATGTAACGAATCCTACTCCACATCAGACATCATGGCAGTCTCGTTAACGTTACGCTTACAGTTGTTGCTTTTGCAGGTTGATGCTGATTACTGGCTTGCTTCTGGCGTTGATGTTAGTATGACAGATGAATGGGGCACATAGTGGATGGATCCTCATCAGACTTAGGGCTCTAACATGTCCCTTAGACAAAATAGAATGAGTCTGCAGTGCACAATTGCATTGGGGCTGGATCAGCACCTTTAATCTCCATGCTCCAGCCCCCGTTAACCGACAAAGCAAAGGATATATGGTAGGCAGTAGATCTTGTACATTGGCAGCATGATTGTAGTTCTTACTCTGTTTCATTGACAGTTCAGATAGAATCAGCAAGTGTGGTAGTAGGTCTCGGCTTATACTTACCATTGGCCTTCACTTTTGGTTGAACTGACTGTGTATATCAAGTTAGAGGGCAGCACAGTCTGAAAGAAGGCCATCTTTGTTACCTGGTCTTCGTTTATTTGAAGAGCAGTAATATTGTACATCCTGACTGACTATCACCGTCAATTACCAATAGCAGATCTATAGAGGCTATACAATTGTTTAACATGATCTATGTTATGGTTTCTGAATGCATTGGATGTACGGTCTCGTTCGGTGCCTTGCTAATCTTGTCATAGCAGAAGCTGTTTTTTTTTTATTTTTTTTTTCTGTTTCTACTGTGGACTCAAACTTTGCTCGTGCTGTCTGTATTTGGTGCATTTTGTCTTCTCATTGGTGCGATATGACACTGGTTAACCTCAAGCTGTGCTATGTTCGAGCTAATAACTGTGATTCTGTTATGTTGTACCTATATGCCGCTTTTCTTTGGCTTGTTCCTGTATATTGATCAGCATACTATTTATCTCAAATTCGCTAGGTCCTTTAAGATCACATACATATAGCACCATTTTTTTGGCACCTTATCATCATATGACAGACTTGGGCCCATCCGATCTTCCATTGACAGGCCGACTATGAGGCCAGGCTCCCCTGAAACGAGAGCGAAACGTTGGCACAACGGACAGGTCAGCAGGGCGAGCCTGTTCGCTTGTCTAAAAAATCATAGTTAAAAGCATTGTTCGCTGATTTGTTGTAAGAGAAAAATACCGTTGAATGACTGACAGCTTCGACAAATAAGTTTAAGCAAAAAGGCTCCGGTCGAGCAACTAGATAAGTTTTGTTGACCGGTTTGGGATTTCTCGTCACATCAAAATTTCTAGACACATGTATGTGGCACTAAATATGAACGAAAATAAAAACAAATTACACAGTTCACCTGTAATTTACGAGACGAATTTTAGAGTCTAGTTAATCTATAATTGGATAATATTTGTCAAATACAAACGAAAATACTACCATATCCATTTTGTAAAAAAATTTAGAACTAAACGAGGCCTAATACTGTATGATGCCATGCATGGGGTTAGGTACGGTGGTCACCATCAGTTTGAGAGAGGCTCCCATTTCTGTGCAGTCCATGCAAGGCCCGAAAGCGACGCGTAGGTGAAAGTGGAGTAGAGAATCCAGGCGAGCCGCTCTTCTTTTCGCCGCGCCTCGCCGGGTGGGTCTCTGGTGCATGGTGTGGTCTGTGGACGTGAGCGTCGCGGGGCTCACGGCCATGCGATGGGAATCGCCTTTTCCGCCCGCCTGTCCTGGCCTGGCCTGGATGCGCGCGACATCCGCCGTCCACGGGAGCAGCGACCTGCTGCTGCTGCTACTGCAGTTTTATTTATGCTGATTCCGTGATTCCAAGGACCTTTGTTTTTTTTTTGTTTTTTTTTTAAAAAAAGTAGTCCCTCTTTTCGAAAATACAAGTCGCTCTCGCATCATAAAAAGATAATTTTTTTTTTCACTTTCATCACCAATTATATATAAAAGAATGTTAATATTTGTAATACATAATTAGTATCATTAACTTCGATCAATTATGTATAAAAGAATGTTAATATTTGTAATACATAATTAGTATTATAGATTGATCGTTGAATATACTTTCACATTAAATATATTTGGAGATATAAATATTGCACATATTTTCTATAAATTTAGTCACATTTTTTTTTTAAAAAAAAAAATGATCCATAACAACTTTCTTTCTGGGACGGGCTGAGTACAATTGAAATCAACACTTCCTTCTATTCTTATTACATGTGTCGATATCTCCGTATATATGATCACTAGTATCCATATGATATGTTTCTTCCCAAATATACCTCCTCAGTCTAGGAAGGAACTTCTAAACCATGTTAGGTACTTAGGTTTTATATTCAAAAGGATATTAATATTTATTATACTAAATAAGTATGGTTAGGTTTGTTGTGATATATACATTCTCTATTTTTTTTTTCCATATATTTCCTATTGATAGTATTTTTTTTGTAAATTTAATCAAACCTAAAGTAGTTCCACTTTGACTAGATTTAGGATACATTGCGTTGTTTTGGAAACTTCACCATGATCACTTCCATGTTGGCAGTACAAAACGTCAATGCATCCATAAAAGCAAGGAAAAACGCACTGAAGGTACAAAGTGTACAAGTGGTCCAGGGCACATTTGATTGACTAGGTGATGACTATGTTACTACTTTTTTTTGGGTACTGTAAACAAATAATTTATATGTTTCACTACTACCCCTTGCACTCACAAATAAGTGATTCTGTGTAATATATATTATGTATTGTTATTCAACCTGACATCCAAAAGTAGATTTAGGCCCACATTTGTGATAGCATGACACTCCTTATTCTATTTTGCTAAATTGCTATTCAAGAAGATTAGGCTCACATGTCTTGCTCACACTTTTGCAAGGCTACATCATGTGGATTTGGGTACTTTATATCTAATAAATGTATGGTTTTGCCGAAGTTGTAAATGGAGAGTGGTTTTGTGATTTTAGGAAGTAAAAATGTTGTTATTAAATGTAGTTACGAGATCGTCCTATTTTAAGTTGAAGTTGTACTTAACGATTTGTTTTGTTCACACATTTAGCTACACAAAAAGTCATAAACTATTTAAAATGGTTAGTTTCATGATATTTTTCTTGAAATAAGTTGAATTCTACTACATATATTCCTTATATTAAAAAAACAAAGGGAATACATGAAATGGACCTTTTTATAATTGTCCAGTCATTTTCAATGAATTTTCCAAAGATTTGGTCAAAGAAAAGTAAACCCATACTACTATCATCCCCCTATATAACAATATCATATCACACTCCCTTCCATTCCATGTGACAAAAATCACCACCTGGGCTTTCTTGTCATCCACCGACGCGCCGCGCCGCGCCGCCTCCCCTGGTGACCGTAGCAACCCCAAGCGCACCGTGCGGTCGAACACCTCGCGCGCATCCATGGCCACCACCCACCAACTCACTCCACCCCACCTCCACCACCCCTCCGCCTCCACCACTCCTCGCGTCCGCGCCACCGCCTCGCTCGCGCACCCGCTCCTCCTCTCCCGCCGCCTCCGCCTCCGCCTCGCCGCGGCCCCGCAATCGCGCTCCCCCTGCCCGCGGCGCGGCGCCATGTCGGTCCGCAGCTCGCTCATCGACCCGGACGGCGGCGCGCTCGTCGAGCTCGTCGCACCGCCCGACCGCGTCCCGGCGCTGCGCGCGGAGGCGGACGCGCTCCCGCGGGTGCGCCTCGCCCACGTCGACCTCCAGTGGGCGCACGTGCTCGCCGAGGGATGGGCCAGCCCGCTCCGCGGCTTCATGCGCGAGCACGAGTACCTCCAGAGCCTCCACTTCAACTGCGTCCGACTCCCCGATGGGGGCCTCGTCAACATGTCGCTCCCCATCGTGCTCGCCATCGGGGACGCCGACAAGGACCAGATCGGGGGTAACCCAGACGTCGCGTTGCAAGGGCCCGATGGTGGTGTCGTCGCCATCCTGCGCAGGTACGTACGTCCTGCTCCTCCGTTTCTTATATGTGTGTGTGTGTGTGTTTCCTTTTCCGTGCTAAAATGCTTGTTCCGTTTTGAAGTTGTTTGGTTCGACCAAACACAAAAATCACAACACTCTTGTGCTGTGTTAACTGCAATTTTCGTTAGAATTTCTGTGGGTGGATGGTGGAAATTGTTTAGTTAATGATATATAGTTGGAATTTCTGTGGGTGGAGCTCATTGTGATGCCATTATGTTTGCTGGGTATCGGTGATTTTAGTTTTGTATATCCGAGCATATATATTACAAGTAATGTGGCAAGCATCCTCTGATAAAGAACTATGTCTGCACTCAGCCAACTTTTTGATAATTTAATTGAGGTAAATTCCATGGAAGCATCTTAGGTCTGCTGCTTGTTCTTTATAGTCCACACTTTGCCCGGTTTGAGGGGCCATAACAGCACTACCAAGTTCAATGGATGGCAATTTTTGGCTAAAAGCTGTTGTCCTCCTTGACGGCCCTGTCCCTTTTTCCATCATGTCACCCTCATTTTTTATTGCATAAGGATTCTCTTGTCAGGCGTATTTGTCCATGTGATTAATAAGACTTGATCCTAATATCTCTGAGTGGTTGTCAGGTTATGTGACCATTGGTCAAATGGTACTGTTCTGTTGTTGTGGATGTAACTTCAACTTGGCCCATCTGAAGTGGGCTAATACATTTAAATATTTAATAACCAACAACCAACTTGATTTGAAATTTAAGATCTTTGTCCTCGGTAGTTATTAGTAGTTGATTATGAGAGCAATGATGCTTTTTGTGTGGCCCTTGCAAGTTGTCATGTTGATGTGATCTCATCTCATGTTGAAGATTCCTTCATGACACTTCTTTGCTCACTTTCTGGAGCATGGAGCAATATCACAATCATCTTCTGTTAGTCTCAACTATGCCCACTCAAATGATCCACCATATTTAGGTCCTAATTTGTGCTTTTTTTCACATACTCGTGAATTTTAAATGCTTAACTATAATTTTATGTGCTATATATAGTATTTTTTTTCTACAATCTGGTCATGTAAGCTCATCACTGCTTTTCCTTCAGAATGAATTCTGAGCAAAGTTCAAAAAATAATAAAAGCTCTTTAGCATCCTTACTTTGACCATTCAGACATCATGATCACTACTGAGACTGACATTTCTAGATATGACATGCTGATGAGGAATATTCCCTAGTGATAACTCAAAGATACATATGATCTTTAATATTCCCCTTTTCTTTGAAGTTTGAAATACACAATAATAACTTAGTTAAGTGACACAAAGCAGATAAATTGTGTAAAAAAAGGCATTTTTCTGCTGATACTTAAGCACACAAGGTTAAGCTTGGTCAAACTCATCAGGGCAGAGATACCAGGGGGATAGTTCCCACTGAATGCTGGGTAAAGAAGTGGCCCTGATCCAAATTATTAATTCATTTCTGGAATTATAGTAGATGTTTCAGGTCTGAGAGAAAAAAAAGCATTCCTCTTGTGCATATTGCTAGTAGCTTTTTTTCTTTGGACAGCTTCCATAGGCCAATAGGCCATGCACTGAATTTACAGCTAGTTATTCATGGTGTCACCATCTGCTTTTACATAGCCATGTCAATTACCTGTCTCTTTCTACAACCTGGTTTTTACTGTGCCACTAATACTATTGTAGCCATGTTTTACTTTATATGCCATGTCGATGCAACTTAGCTGAATTGTATTAATTCTGCATGCAGCTCCTGTCAAAATATTTGATTTTTATGCATATGTATCTGGTCCACAGAGTTGAAATATATCCCCACAATAAAGAAGAAAGAATCGCAAGAACATTCGGTACAACTGCACCTGGTTTACCCTATGTTGATGAGGCTATTGCGTCAGCTGGGAACTGGCTGATCGGTGGCGACTTGGAGGTGTTGGAACCCATCAAATACAATGATGGTCTTGATCACTACAGACTTTCACCTCGGCAACTTAGGAATGAGTTTGACAAACGGGGGGCTGATGCTGTGTTTGCCTTCCAGTTGAGAAATCCAGTACACAATGGTCATGCGCTATTGATGAATGACACTAGAAGGCGTCTCTTGGAAATGGGTTACAAGAATCCCATTCTACTGCTACATCCTTTAGGTGGTTTTACCAAAGCCGATGATGTCCCACTGCCGGTTAGAATGGAACAACACAGCAAGGTATACATTTGTCGTCTTAGCTGTTTACTGGATGTATAATGCAAATTGCTGATGCTGATCATGCACAGGTCTTGGAAGATGGAGTCCTTGATCCCGAGACTACTATAGTGTCTATATTTCCCTCACCAATGCATTATGCTGGTCCAACAGAAGTGCAGTGGCATGCAAAGGCACGGATTAATGCTGGTGCCAATTTCTATATAGTAGGCCGAGATCCTGCTGGAATGGGCCATCCAACAGAAAAGAGGGACTTGTACAACCCAGATCATGGGAAGAAGGTCCTGAGCATGGCTCCTGGTTTGGAGAAACTCAACATACTGCCCTTCAAGGTATTTGATTCACATATGTTTCCTTGACATTTGACATTGTCCTATTCATTGAAATGTTGGGGATCCACAAGTGTTGACTTGAGAAACTGTTGAAATATCATCATACACTCGTGATTCTTTTTTCTGTTGTATCAGTCTCCAGAAGAGTTGTATTCAGCATTTAATTTGACTTTTGACTGGCAACAACCGTTCCTTTCTCAATTATTCCATTTTTTGTGTTTTAAGTGCATTTACTAGAATATGAATAGTAGATGAATCCGATGGAGTGATGGTACTTGCAGAATGTAAACTCTGTAAGAAATCATTTCACTGGTAGTATGCGAGCACAAGAATCTGTCTTTTTGACAACACTAGAATCTGTGTTGTTTTCAGCAAAGGAACATGAGCCATCAGTTGCACTGATGCTACTACTGATGGAGCCAAGAATAAATGTCGACCATGTACTATAATTAAGTTATTACAGTTTTTATCAGTCATGGTAGGATACTTTGATTTAGTCTCTTGTATTTCTTTATTAGAACATGACGATAAGTTTTTCAGAAACTGATAAAATTTCAGTAATGCGGACACAGGTGTTTTTGAAAAAGAAACAAGCTGTACACTAATGATTCAATTTGTTCCGTTTTACCAAAAACTTGTTTGATTTTTCATCTCCTGTTATCTTGAATGCACTCATGTTTTGTTATCCCCTTACAGGTAGCAGCTTATGATACAGTAGCAAAGGAGATGGCCTTCTTTGATCCTTCACGCAGTCAAGATTTTCTGTTCATCTCTGGAACCAAGGTAGGCTCGTTAGTTTTCGCCACATTTATCATTTAGTTTTCATACTAGCAGTAGATTACTCCTGCTAATCCTTAACCTCACATATCAACCAGATGCGCACTTTTGCCAAAAATGGAGAGAATCCTCCAGATGGTTTCATGTGCCCGGGTGGGTGGAAAGTTCTTGTTGACTACTACAATAGCCTGCAAGCGGAAGAAGCGACTCCAGTCCCTGTATGAGGCAAGCTACTATTTGACTATGAGATTATTCAATAGCGGGAAAACATGCAAGCACGTGATCAGATCATTTGAGCTTTTCCTTGTTGATTCTTTAGGTTAATAGTTGATTGATGCGATCAAATCTTTTCGATTGTTTGTCTGTCTTTAAATATGACACTGAAGCAATGGGAAACTAAGATATGTGCAATTGAGCCAAAACAGCATGGCTATTGTTTTGTAGTGAAGCCGGTTCAACTATATAATAAAAGATGAAAGGGTGCATATTTTTTGGATGGTATTTTCACTTGGTGGTGTACTAAGTCATCTGTGTCGCATACAGACTTTTTTTTTTTTGGCTCTTTTATGATTGAGTGGCAGGAGTCAGGAAACTACGGGTGTGTTTGGTTTTCTGGCCTATTTCCACGGGACGATTGCTCAGCGGGCGTATGCTCCTACCAATCCTGATGCACGCGCACCAAAAATGATAAAAGCGCACCTAACCTGAGCAGATGTGTGCATGATCTAGACTTCTTTCTCCTTTCTCATATCAGGCTTTTATGTATCTTTTTTTTCTTTCTTCTTTCTTTCTTGGTGTCAGGCTTTTATGTCTTTTTTTCTTCTCTTCTCTTCTTTCTTGGTGTCAGGCTTTTATTTTCTCCTTTCTTCTTTCTTGGTTCTAGCCTTACAATCGGTCCATTGGTATTCTCTTGTTTAGATTTTGGGCCTATGAGACGATTTAGATTCTACGAGTTTTTTTTTTATTTCTCTTTTGGGATAGTAGGTATGTGGGAGGTGAAAAGGACAGGGGATGGTTTGACATCCATATGAAAGTGGAAGTACTATTTTTAAAAATTCATATACCTTATGTTTCATAATACTTCATATAGGATTGATAATTCAACCAATACAAAAAAAAAATCTAAAAATAGTTATCATGAAAAAAAAACTAGGAAAAAAGAGCACATCCTATCTCTTAAAGATGCAAATAGCTAAATATAAAGCACATGTGGGTTCTGTTCTTCGGTACCAAAATAGTTGCCACAAATACCCTAAAAAAAAGACAAAAGGTAAAGAGATTAAAAAAAATACATGTAGTTATAAAATTCATAGCTCAAAAAGTTGAACTAACATATTATAAACTTTACATTGCTAGTCTGAAAACTATACGCTCAAAATTTATAAACCTTTATAATCCTAGGTTGAGAACTTTGAACTCATAATTTATATAAACTTTGAACTAACACATTAGAAACTAAAATACTTCTAGGTACATAATTTTGATCAATAAAGAATCACATAATAACATCCTACTGAAATCACTGGTTTGTCATTTGTCAGCACAGATAACTTTCCCCCCCCCCCCCCTCCTATTTAGAGTACAATTGTCTTTCATTGCAGTCACTACATATCATGTTGTGATGTATAAATGTTACTACTAGAATAGTGTTCCAGAATAATATAATCTCACTTTTTCTAGAGATTGGTTTTTTGAAGGCATTATGGATCACAAATACAAAGAGGCTTTTACATGTATGTCATTATAAAAGTTGGTAATTACCTATAAGCCATTAAAAAAGTTGAGCTCTTATAGGTGCCACTGCTCTGAACTCTTTTACCATCTACGTCACTTCCGTTAGATTTAACTCTAACGGTGTTAAACAACAGATATGAAAAGTAAAAAATACCCTTATATCTAAATATCTAATTAATTTTTTTGAGCATCTTAACGATCTCAAATGAAAAAACTCAAAACTAAAAAGTCGTAGATCTCATCGAGATCTACAATACATATAATATTTTTTTATTTAATTTTATATAAAAAATATTTTTTCTAAAACATATTAATTATATCAAATCATATATTTTTTATATGAGATTCAATAAAAATATTTTTTATACAAAACTTATAGATACCGTCAGGCACGTTGGCCGCCTACCCCAAGGACTGCTGTCTGCTCGCCGCTTTCCGCCGCCGCCGCCACTGCCATGCCGGTCGCTGGATTTTTGGATTTGGCCGCAGCATGACTGTAGCAGAGAGACGAGTTTGCAAAATTTTCACATCGAATTTATATATATATATATATATAGAGTATTAAATATAGACGAAAATAAAAACTAATTATATAGTTTGTCTGTAATTTTTCGAGACGAATCTTTTAAGCCTAGTTACTAATAATGTTTGTCAAATACAAACGAAAGTACTACAATATCAATTTTTTTTTTAAAAAAAAAACTAAACAAGACCTGGATCCCGTGGGCTTCTAGAATGTGCATAATTTCTACACATATGGGCCCATCTGCCCCATAACTTCACAACCCAATCACAAGAGGCGTGCAACAGTCATCTGTATCTGATTTTCTTTTTAATAAAATTTTAAAGAAAAACAACGTTTAATTTTTGTTTCTGTGAGGTCTAAATAATGATTACGCTCCTCAAAAACAACGTTTGAAAAACTATTTTTTTATCGAATCATAATTCAGGTCTAGGGCTAGATGGGTTCCGACATAGTTTTATTAGGCATTTTGGCTCTGTGTGATGAAATCCATAAAGAGATCTTATTCCGTCATAGTCTAATTTTTGGAATGATCAAACTGCCATTTTACTGTCAAGAAACAATGACGCGAGACAAGTTCAACAATATAGAGTAATCTTTTTGGTCATTAGCGGAGCCAGAAGTTTTTAGGAGCCCGGACAAAATTTATTGTATAAGAATATTTAGCTAGAAAATTATAAAAATCTACTTTGATATAAAGAAATTTTCTTTATGAACTTGGCCACGAGCCCGGCCGGCCGCCCGGGGTGGCCGGGCG
>Ga0182004_10002688_pt1 | contig 13930 bp, 6 predicted proteins | sample Sormic07211540_1_FD_120479 | JGI IMG/M metagenome (GOLD analysis project Ga0182004, IMG submission 120479) | Endophyte microbial communities from Sorghum bicolor roots, Mead, Nebraska, USA - 072115-40_1 MetaG | ecosystem: Host-associated > Plants > Roots > Unclassified | place: USA: Nebraska...
ATGATGCTATACAACAAAAGTACTCCCATAAAGTTCAATAGAATACTTTGTTTGAATTGATTTTATGTGGTATCAACTGGATATGAGTGTTCTCCCGTCGCAACGCACGGGCACTCACCTAGTCTAACTTAAAATAACTGAACGTAGCGTACAATCTCCTTGCAGGCAGACAGAAGCATGCCACAATATTTCTGCTAAACCAAGAAACAAGCAAAATCAGAAGATTAGCAGTGTAATGACAAACTAAATCACGTGTATCAACCATGCGAGGAATATAACATGACGTGGGTAAAAATCTATACAGCTATGAGGTAGTGTAGATAGATAACTATAGAGCATGTAAATACAATGCCAGGGAGCACCTTATATATATTTTTTTCTTTACAAAAGCAACAAACCAAACATTTGAGGTAATGTAATAGATGAAAAACAAAATGAAACTATAACTACTCTCTTAAACGCTCCAGGAATCCCAGGCCTCTCAGCTGTTTGGCATTTGTTCATTTTCTTTTTTTTTCCCTTTTTTATTTTTGCTTTATTTCTCATTTATTTTGGTTTCCTTTTTTTTGCGCTCCTTTTCACAGATTTTTTATACCTCCAAAAACCGGCAGCATGTACACAAAGAACGAGGCACACAATGAATTAATAGGAGCAGCTAGTGCCTGATCAATGGAGTAGAGTGGAATAGCTAGGTCGATTAAGAATGCAAGATACATTTGCTCCTAAAATTCTTTTAAGATTCATGTGTTTTTTTTTCTTTATTTGCATATTCAAACACCTAGGCACGCGAAATTCTGATGTTTCATATACTTAACATATTCATGTATATGTTTTTCCCATCTGGTGGTGGTTCACCCACCCTGCATGCACACGTACGGAAACAAATCCAGTAGACCAGGTGGTGACGCACGTCAGTCAGGTTGTAATGTCGCATAGTAAAAAAAAAAATTTCTATCTTCAACGACTGATGATGAATTCGAAACTAAACCAGCCACGAGAACCGTCGTGCCAATGGTCAGTCTCCACGCTAAGCTTATCTATCCGGCAGGTCTTAACCTGTTGTCATGGAAGCACCGGAGGCTTACGTAACGGCTGATGGGCCGTCGTGTCAGCATGCTGTTCTTGACGGAAGTGATCACCGGTGAGACCTGGAGCAAATCGACTTTATATATGCATAATTGGGACAGGCATTTATGTTAGGACACCTCACACCTGGGGCAAAGGGACATTTCATACACAACACGTCTCATTTTGGGCAAAATGAACTAGCAACAGATGAAGCGGGCGAAGCCGGTAAAAGTAGCTTCGACCGGCTCCTCACTACAGTACCAAAGCTGAAGCTAGCAGGATCCGCACCAAACGGGCCCTTCATTCATCAAATCTCATTCGAGTAATCTCTCTGCATAGGGCATGGAGAACAGATACACCGTACCTCTAGTGCCATGATATCAAACAAAGGAAATGGTAAAAAGAGAAGCAAAATTCACACAGCCTTGTGCCTCCATATCTACTGAGGAACAGGGCGAAGATAGAGAATCAATGTAATGCAATGCTTCCATGTAATGAGATAACACCCTTTTTATACGTCTGTGATGTACAGCACAATCCATTAACGTTTGAATTGCATGGAAGAAATTCTCAAAAGTCATTTTGTTCTGGAAAAATGATTCATAGGTCATAACAAGCCAAAGCCAAGAAAAAATACAGAATGCTTTGACCTGTGTGTTGTGCAGTAAGCCACTGACACCCCATTTCAGCATTTCTTGCGAGTCAAGTGATGATGACACAAAAATAATTGGCGCTAGAGTGATACAGTCTGCTTCTTCTGCTTCCTGCGTTTCGGCAAAGCTTGTGAAATCCTCCATGCCCGTATTACAGGTACTTCCTTGCGAGGGCCCTGACCTTGGTATCGAAATGAGAGGATGTGATGCGAGAACCGGGCAGGTAAAGCGGGTTGAGGAATATCTGCATGGCAGCAAACAAATTTACTGTATACTATTATACAACCAAACAGAGAATTGTAAGTTGGAGTAGGGCAGATTTGTAAACTAGAATGTGGTTGATGGCTTGATGCATATTTTAGAATTCATCATGTGAACTGTGCATAACCATACATCAGCATCAAAAGATACAGAATTTGTTTGGTGTGGTGTGAGTTTGTATTGGCTATGAGCCTTCCTTTTCCCTATCTTAATGCAATGATATGCAGCTCTCTTGTGTATTCCAGGAAAGATACAGATTTCTTTTTTCTTTTTCTTTTTTTTTTGAAAAAAGCAATCCATGCAATTTTCGAAACTAGCACCATCATCGTCATGAAATTTTCAGATAAAAAGAAGAGCAAAAGATGCCTAGAACTATTGAAAATGATATGTGCCACAAAGAAGATAACACAGAGGCACCAGAATTGAATAGTGAATGCATACTTGGGTCCAGCACTTAGCACTCTAGAATACAGTGAGGGAAAGTCTCCTGATTGTAGATTAGCAGTAATTATCTTACCTTGATGTAAAGTTCATGGACCTCTTGAAAAAAGCTTTTTATTCCATCTTCACTACGTGAGTCATGAAGCAACATGAATCTGGTATGTGTCATACTTGCAGTTAAGAAAATATAATACTGCTATGGTCAAACTTTGAAAACCAAACATAATGATACATAGCCAAATGTCACTTAAAAGAACAAAAGATCTTTAATCATCACTTTTCAAAGGATATGACCAGCAGTTACATAAACAGACACCACAAGGTCATTGAATCTATCAACTGACTTCAGGAACCTGGGGAAAAAAAAAGGTAAAAAATCAAAATTTCTAGGTGAGGTAAAAGGTACATCAAATACTAGAAGAATAACTTTGGGATGCGATTTCATTCTTTGCACACAGCCGACAACAAAATACAAAACTAATGAAATACTCACATTGCATTTGTGGTCCATGCTAGGTCCTGAACAACATCTAACGCAGCATGCAGGATAAACTGATGGTGATAAGACAAATCTTCTTTCTGCCACAGAAAGTAAATGGCAAGATTAGGCATAGAATCAGTAATTCAGTATGGTTATGCTGCTCAAAAAACAAAACAAAAAAGGAAATCCCTGCCATGAAGGATCTAAAGTAAAGCTAGACTTTTATATATCTGTATACTGTGAGAAACATCACAGTTTTAAGAAATTTTAGAGAAGTAAATCATCCCATTAAATATCTTAGTTTTTGCTGAGTAAGAATGGATATGAAGAGCCTGATCCAACATACTAAGTCAGTCTATTGAGTATTGACTATTTCCACAACAGAGTTTATTTATCACAGAGTGAAGTGGTGCACATCTTGGAGAAAAATGCAATGTTATAGATATAGCCAGATAGTTGTAATCTGAACCTATTATATAGGAAGTACATGAAGTTCAAGGTACTGACTTTGGGTGCAGATCCAACTTCTGCCTCATAGATCGGGATGTCATTCTTACTGACAATCACAAAGCATGCTGTACTTGCCATTCCAACCAGCACCTAGAAAAATTTCCTTCGGACAACTTCAGAGGTTGCAAACAGAAGGAAAAATAAAGATAGTTAGGATGAAATACCATTCAACATATAAACAGTTTATCAGAAAAATTTAACACAGCCCAATATTAACTCCACAAGGATGGAATATACATTTAAAACAGGTAACGAACAAATGATTATAGATGGCCAAAGACACATAAAAGTACAGTTCATCATCAATGGTAGTCTCTATTAGATGGCCAAAGACACATAAAAGTACAGTTCATCATCAATGGTAGTCTCTATTAGATGGCAAAAGACACATAAAAGTACAGTTCTGCATCAATAGTAGTCTTAACTGAAACTTATGCATGCCTTCTGTTCCTCGTTCCTAGAGCCACTGAATTATTACGCCCAGATGACCTTGTGGTAAGGCCTTCCTTTAGCTGCAACTTTATGCTATCTTGGTTTCGCAAGATCATGGAGTTTTAGTACGGATGAGCCCTGTGCTTTTCTTAATCAAGAAACCTTTGTATCAAGAACTCTGGAACACTTATGTTTTGCTTCTACAGAGTCAGATTTTTTGTATTAAAAAGAAATGGTTTAGTGGTGTGGAATGATATCAATTTGCGGAGATGGTAGATACTGTAACATGCTTGCCAAGAGGGGCACACTCATAACTCTTTTATAGTTCTGCTAATCAAGTGATCTGTGCTCAGAATGGAATATAAAACCAGTCCCCAACAAATGCTCCTCAAATCTATGTGAGTTTACAATTGGTGTCCGGTGCAGGAAATTTCTGGTGGCTGATAGACTGAACATATGTTGTGCTTGTGCCATTCACAGAAGTTACTAGTGATATGAAAGTGTCAGGCGCCAGAGAATACACAAAAGGTAACTAGGATCAGGGTGAAACAAGGATCATCTATGGTGGTGCACATACAGAACAGTAGAACATCCTTCTGCTAGTGACAGACTATTTTTTACCATATACTATGCACAACCTTCATATAAAGCCTAGATTTGCCCCTGTAACTAATCACCATTATATGAGAGGTAACTGCTTCAACAATAGGATTGAAACTTCCCTAAAGAAAAATGAAATCGAAGAATCAATTCCAACTTTCTCGGTTATTACCCTAAACTTTTCAGATAAAATATCTGAGTGCTATCCTACTTCCATCAATCCTCACTTCTATAGCCATATCTCCTTGCTCCTGTGACTTTGCTGGATTAAGGTCCTAGCAAAGCCAGTGCAAGCTCAGCATTGGTGCCCTGTTAATACATATACCATTATACCTGCACACCTAAAGTGCCTTTCACACCCATGTTTGGCATCACAAATCGAAGTCATGCAGTGAGTCTTATGCAAATTAAACGTCTTGCCCTTTTCTAATCAAGTTTCCTTGGTTTTCTACTAGCAGTGAGTATTAGGCAAATTATCCATCTACAATACAACAGTGAAAGGACAACAAAAAAATGCCACCATGTCATTTTCGAAGGCGAATCAGAAATCAAAGTCATGTAGTAATGCAACACCAACTGCAACACTGAACTACAAATCACAGATATTATCATGCTACACCTACTGCGAGACTCAAGTACAGATCACTTGTTTTTAAGCATTAGCTAATGGATACATGAGTTCACAAATCACACGTGGACATGTTTTTTTATGGAATCCATCACACATATGTACTTAGCTTGAACCAATTGAACAAAGAAAACAAATCCTTTGTGGCGGATCCAGTAAAGGACATTGGTGTAGACATGTACACCCGATAATTTTTGCAAAGCCATCTAAGTTAGTAGTCATTATACATGCATATACACATGTAATTAGATTCAGATCCGAATGCGAATAGTATGTTAGGGCTTGGGCGCACGGTTTCGCACAGCAGGAAGGGAAGACCGAGGGGAGGGCGTACCTGGTGGTACTCGTCGCCGGCGAAGGGGCCGAAGTAGCAGCGACGGCCGGCCCAGTCGTCTGTGGGTGGGGGTGATGCGCGCTCGCCGGCGCCGCCGCCCGGCCCCCGTGCCGCGTACTAGCCAAACGGCGCCCCGTGCCGCCCGCCCGCGCGCTCACGGCCCACGCACAGGTGCCCTGCTGCTGGCCGACGAGCGACGGGAGCTGAACGCTGCCGGCCGACGGGAGGGAGAGATGGGAATGGGAAGGCAGGAAGAGAAAAAAAAAGTGAATAGTGACACAGAGAAGGCAAGTCTGCGTGAGATTTGTAGTAGTAGGCCTAAATTAGATTTTCAGACAAACCTTATTATATCAAATTTTTACTAGTACTCAAGAGATCTCCAACTTTTTAATTGATGATCTTCAGAATCACTGAAGGCCCGAAAATATCATTTTTAATTTAATTTCTAGTTAAAGAATCTAAACTATTTAGTAACATGAAATTATGTTTTAACTTTTAATTAGGTTTTGATAATTCTGTTTTAACTTTGAAGTTGACTATATTATCATTTTAGTTTATTTATTGCCCTAGAGTTCTACTTTAAGTTTTCATATTTTGAAATTTATTTATTTTTAATTTATGAAATGGCCTCGAATGGAGAAATTTAGAAACTAGAGTTGTAGTGTTCAAAGATATCTTAACTTTTTAGGTTAATTTGAATTCATTAGAGTCTTAAATAAGGATTACCGTTAAAGTGGACAAAAAATAAGAGAGAGAAAAAGTTATTGGTTGTAAGTACTGCTCGCTGATTTATTATGAGAGAAAAACATTGTTGGCTAGCAGAAAAAATACGGTGTATAAGAAAAGCGAACGGTTACCGATTCCAACCGCACAACTGTGAATTGCTGATGATTTCAAAAGATAGGTAAGTCGAGCTTGTTCTTTTGTCTGAAAAGTCATGGATGAAAGTATTGTTTAATTGTGAGAGAGAAACACCGCTGACTAATAGAAAAAGCATGATTTATAAGACAAACGAACGGCTTGGATAGACGGATACTCATATAGAGGTGAGAGATGATGGAAATGTGTCTTCGCAGTTTATCAATATGGCTTGCAAAAGTCACATTTGCTTCGTCTAACTAGAAACACAAGCACAAGTAGTTAAAGCCATGATGCCGAAAAAAGAACATTAGCTTAAAACATAAAAAAAAAATTACAACGTTGTGACAGTAGTGGTGTCAATATATTCCTATCTAGGTGGAAGGAATCTTTTTGCTGAAACCACTACCTATAGTAGTCTATGTTGGTGAAGCCATTATTTTTTAGTAGATCAGTCAAATTCATCCACAGCGCATCCCGTAGCTCATAATTATAGCTTCACATGACACTGATCTCACGTAATCTTAAAATATGTGCATATGTCTAGTTCTTGATCAAGAGATAGTTTTCTCGTCTTTAACTTTTATTAAAAATATAAAACAATATGCTTAGAGCTAGCTTATAAGTTACAATTAAAGCTACTCTTAGCATAATCTCTCTCTATCTTCTAATATTCATCAGTTTAGAGTTTAATACTAGTTTATATTATTGGAGACGTCTGACCTAAGAGTAATATAGGAGTATAACTGATCGTTGCCGTAGAGTGATCTATCCTATACTCCTAAAGTTGGAGATCGCTCCTCCTCTCACATATTACTGTAGATCAACAGCACCCAGACTCATATCCCTGTTCCCACAACAGTAGTACGCATGCGCTGTCCAATTTTCTTCAGATGCCGTCCACGTACCCGCCCCTTCTGGAACGCATGGAACGCCGCGTGAAAGCCTATCCTCCTGCCTCCCGGTTAAAGCCCTTTCAGCTCCCGACGACCCCCGTCGCCACCACCGCACACCCCGCCTCCTATGACGCAGCGCTAGACGCCGCACCAGCCCTGGCCCCGGCTTCACCGTCTGCTGCGATGTGTCTCCTCGTGGGCTCCCCTTCCCCACCCACATCGCCATTGGCCCCGTTGCCACCACCACACTGCGCCGTGCCCTGCAACCCGCCTCCAGCGATGCCATGCTCACGACCAAGCCGCCGAGGGCTGCCGCAGCGGCCACGGCCCAGACCCCGGCTGCGACGCCTCCCTGCACCGCACGATGCGGCAAGACGAGTCACTTGCACCCTCCACACGGCACGGCAACGCAGCACCGCCACCGGTCGCCACCCCGTCGGAGCGCCGAGCCACCTGCGTCCTCCGAGGGGCGCGCGGTGTGCCGCCGCAGCACCGCACCGGAGCACCAACCTGGCTGCGCCTTCAGTCCACCCGCGGCCCACGCCGAAACGCCGACCCAGTTGCGCCTCCAGCCCGCCAGCACCCTCCGCCACTGCGACGTCGCTCACCAACAGTGAACACCATGGTGCTTATCTCTCTCTCTCTCTCATATCCCATCTTCTATTAACGAATGCCTCGGTCATGGATGGGGCAGACCACATGGTCGACGAATTGCCTCTACAGCAATTTTTGTTACTAACCAAATAACCATGCTCAACTTCTCGCAGGAACAAAGATGCAGATACACACATATATACACCTGACAAGGAGTCCGATATGTTCAAAGCAGCAAAAAAGAAGCACACAAGGTACCATTGTTCAAAAGCTAACTCAATTTTCTAACCAATATTTTTTTTGTTAAATATAAAAATGGCTAACTGAATCCGACTAGCTATATGGGACAGTAAGCCCTTCATGTTAGTCTTTATGCAGTGATTATCATATTCACTGCATGAATTGGCTTACCTCACAGGTTGAAATTAGGACGTTTAAATGAGACTACCCATCATATGATCTCAACTACACTATTTTCATCTTGCCATTTCCAAATGTTCCTGTGTGTCCTATTCAGTTGCACACATATTTTGCATACCATAACCACATTCTTTAACATACAATGCAGGATGAATGACTGCAAAATGTTCAAGTGCCTTTGCGAGATCAAAGTGTGTTTTTGTCAACTGAACTTTTATGGATTTCGTCATTTGAGATTCAGTCAAAATTTGTGGATTCCATCTCCTATTTTTTTTTTGAGAATGTATATACATGAATCGACTACGATGTTTCGTTCATACATGATCTTTGTTCTACTATGTCAGCCTCAACCCTTCACCTCACAACCATATATGTGTATATGTATCTAGCTAGCGGCTTCAAAAATGCATGTGGCCATAGTACAGGGTGTTCAGGAAGCAATCTAAATGTTTCTCATACTGTGTCTGTACCAAACATTAACTGCTACTCTCTTGCTTTGGTGTCTACACCTGTAACCTGTATGCTCATAACAGTTGTTGTTCCTTTCTTCAGTGTTGTCCCACACAATTGAGTATTCCATTTCAATTGATCTGTTGGTGCCCAGGTGCCTTACTAACCTACAAATTTCACAGACGGTCTCCAGCACTTTTTGCCCTGCGCACGTATGATCTTCTACCTGCCTATATCATCTATGCAGTACAAGAACAAAGCCAGGGATTCTATGTTTAGACAAAACAATTATTAAATCATCCTATTATTATGGAACTAAACAATGCAACATATTTCATTGCACTATTGACCCATCGTAGTAAATATAGTTCATTGCATGCCTTAATGTACAATTTAAAATCACTAAAGCATTTGATGCAAATATGTTTTTCGTGCAAAGATCAACGCTATGTACTGGACTTTTGTTCCCCTATGTACAATAACAAACAACACTAAATGGTTGCTTTTTTTTACCTTTTGGAGAATGAATCATCTGATATCTTGCAATCCCTATACTATGATAACATTATCCTACAAAGTGCTCAAATCATAACCCAACTCTAACTAATTCTACTAATCTTTTTGTTGTATGATCATATAATGTGCTACAATTCTGCCCTTCTGCCCCGTGCAAAGCACGGGGATACCTGCTAGTATCTACTAGACTTGTACTATTGGTAGTCAAGGCCCATTAGGGCAGCTCCAGTGTGTAGAGCGAACCGAGCATGCAAGTGTTGGACGGTTCGATATGTGCAGTGTGAGCATCGACTATTGGCGGGTGCCAGTGCCACGCAGAAGATTCTGCAACTCTCGTTTGGTCTCTCTTTTTCTATACGTATGCAACATTGCTTATTTTATGCTGGACGGTTCGACTCCTCTGTATGGTTCGTTTTCGTTCGCACGCTCCAGTGTTCATGGTTCGCTTTTCTTCTCTCTCGGTTCGATTTTACCGGTACACTGGAGGTGCTCTTATTCTTGTACTAATAAATAACATCCGCTTAGAAGTCAATTAGTATTCCTCTTGAACACGTCAGTCAATGTTCTAGAAATGAATAAACTTGTAGAAGCCAAATTAAAGTCCAGTCACCCATGATGTGTAACTGTACCTATACCTGGTTGGCTGGTTGATCGATGGAGATGTGGCCATATATATAAACCTTGAGGACTAGTACTGAGCGTATAACCAACCACGCAGCCCCACGCACACGCCACTCACATCAACGTGCAACCACTATGGTGTACACTATATGAAACAGTAAAATTGAGGATATCAAAAGATTAAATAGAGAGAAAAAAAACTAGGTGAGGCATCAGCATCGAGCCTAGGACTGATGCTAGTGGGCAAGAAGCCAGCCACCGGCTCCCAGCACCCGGGTTACATAGAGTTCTCATGTATGGAAGAGTTTAAGAAGTCATTTAGAACACAGTATTTAATTTCTATAGGAATCGTCAGCAGTTTTCAGAATCAATCTAATTTTATAATAAAAACATAGGATTTGGAAAGGTCCTAAAGATGATACCCATATAGATAACGTTGAGCAATCTAAAATATCTTATAATTTAAGATAAATTTTAAGCCTCCGATACTTCTGGGAGGGAGCAGTGATTAGCAGTATCATACGTCTGTCGGTAGAGTATCCTTTTTTCCTTATAGTTTAATAGAGTCATCAGCTGACTTTTCTTGAATTTCCCTGCACGCATGCCACGTTGTCTAATAATCGATGCGTTTCTCGACATGTATGGTTGCCTGCCGGGCGGGTTGCATTGGCATATGGCATATGCATGTTTTCATTCAGTCGTGGACAGACGACAGTGTTTCGGTCTGCTGCCTAATTAAGCACTAATTAATTAATGAGCATGCATGCCTTCAGACCCAGGTAATAAGGTTATGTTTGGACTTTGGACAGGCGTCACAAGTCTGAATGATCCGATCAGGGGAGGACGGAGGACGTCAGGGCGTTGTCAAATCTTGACTGTGGCTCGATCTGGGCATCTCTAGCTCTGCAATCGCAGCCCTGCTGTGCACGACATGCAACTGCTTGCTACCTGTGCTTGGCGTATGCAATCCATTTGTAGGAGTAACAAACAAAATAAAACAAGTGAGTAACACCTAATTAAGACAGAGACAGACGCGCGACGACTGATCAACAAGTAACAACAGCCGTCCTCGTTTTGACTGACGGTGATCGTTCTATCTATCTACCTCAACAAATAAATAAATACTCCATGGCATGCGTTATCGCAATATATGCATGCATAGCTTAATTTGTGCATCGACCACGATCGACCAGGGACGTTGATCGATCGATTGGTCCGGTCGTCCGTACGTCGGCCGGACGTGGGCGGCGCACCGTGTCACCGTTACCGACCAAGCCTGATTTGACACCTGCCACCGTCAGCCGGATCGTCGACACCGGGTCGCTAAGCCGTCCAAAATCCGGTAGTAATAGCGAGGAGGAAATATCTTCGACAACAACCCGGACACCGTTTTCTTTCTTTCTTTCTTTGTGTTATCGCTCCAACGACTACTTCATCAACGATTTCATCACCTCGTCAAATGTATCGGCTTGAGCTTATCTGCTGAATTTGTCAGTCATTCAGTAGTATTTTTAATTTTAACTTTTTAGACAAGTGAATATGTCAAGATAAAGCTGAAAAAAGACATAGATGCAAGATAAAGTAAAAAAAATACAGCTTCTCGCCGCTCCATCGTCATTAGATCAGGCGAAGCATACCGAACGCTAGCAGCATCGAGGCGGCACAACAACGGCGTGGCTTGAGGAGGGGCTAGCCGACAGTGGCATGGAGGCGAGGCGACAATGGTGGTGAGCACATGGTGCGGTGGAGGTGTGAGACGATAAGGTAATTAAAGAGAGAAGAGGGAGAAAAGAGAAATAGTGGAAGAAAAATAAAGAAAGAACAAAAAAGTAGATTTCATCCTTGTCATCAACAATGCGAAGCAATATTTTCCAACAAGAGAAACCAGAGAACAAATTATTAGAGAAGCCACGGACTGGAGCTAGTTTGGACGTCACCGGCCGGCTGCTCTACCGTTCCATTTCCGGCATTCCCGGGACATGCATGTGAACATTGGCTATTCAGCAGGGGACGGCGTGCGCCAGGGTTAGCGAATCTAAACGATAAGATCAAGCTTATAAAACAAGAATATTTGAGGGAAAAAGCTAGATATGATTCAGCTGCCGCTGCTGCTTCCAAAGATCAGTTAGTATTTATTTGAGGGGAAAAGTTAGATATGATTATGCACCACAAAACCACCACAGATAAGCTCAACACAAAGGACCAACACAGCATTCAAGGGGCTTATACAAAACTAAAAGATTTATTAGCTTCAAAATGCTAGCTTGTTTGTCTTTGCAGATGTACATAGCAGGAAGATCCCAACACTGCATGCGTACCTAATTACTCAAGCTAAAAAAAAAAATCAAAACTCTTTTTCTTCTTCTTTGGTTTTCATTTCACCACATACAAAACTAAAATAACGAAACATATATATGAGCGATTGTACTGCTGGCCAATGTCTACAATTCCAAAACCTGTAGACCGCTAATTAATCCACACATATCCATATTATTATTAATATAATAATAATTAAGCGCCTCGTTGAGCGCCAGTAGTAGAGGACCGGAGCCACCAGCCGGCCGACCGATTCGCCCAGCTGCTTGGCACGTCGTCGTCCCGGCCGGCCTGCATGCAACCGGCGTCGCCTAGGCAGCCGACGGCGCGGGGAAGTACTTGACGGCGCCGGCCTGAGCCAGGGCCTGGCGCAGCGGCAGACTCGCCTGGTCCGCCGCCGCCTCGCCGCCGTTGTAGTCGAGGGTCTGGTCGTCGAAGATGTGCCACCACTTGGCCACCAGCGCCTTGATGTCGTCGCGGTCCATGTTGGGCTCCTTCCCCGTGTACCTCCACGGCTTTGACCCGGCGGCGCAGTAGTGCACCACCTTGACCTCGTCGAGCCGCACCACCTTAAGCTTGTCGGGATGCCTCCACAGCATGGCGAGCACCAGGTTGTACACCGGCGGGATGGGCGAGTAGACGTCGCGGAAGAAGAGGTTGAGGAAGTCCTGCTCCGCGAACGGCGTCGGCGGCGTCACCACCAGCGCGTCCAGCAGGTCTTTCGCGGTGCGCAGGCTGGGCTCGTGCACGAACATGCCGGCGTTGAAGTAGAGCGGCGGCGGCGGGCCAAGCTCCTGCTCCTGCTCCTGCTCCGGCCACGCCACGCGCTCAGGGCACTGCTGGCAGTAGCCGATCTTGTACTGCGGCGTGTGGCTCCACGTCTTCTCGCAGAAGCAGTCCATGACGGCGTGGAACTTGCCTTTCTCCAGGTCGAACAGGTGGTCGATGTTGGAGTACACCTGGATGTCCGCGTCAAGGTACACCATGCGCTCGTACTCCACCAACTGCATGCAGGCATGCATATGAATTAGTAATTAATTGCTTTGCTGGTTCCATCATCATCAATTGAATTGAATTGGATGCATGGAACAGAGATAGGATACAAATGGTTACCTCCCAGATGCGGAGCTTGGAGTAGTTGATGACGTAGTAGGCCATGGCGAACTGCGTCTGGCTGTCGGGCGGGTACACGGGCTCAATCTCGCGGACGACGCAGCCCTGGTCGCGGAGCTTGCGGCGGTGCTCCTCGGGCACGTCGGGGAGCACGGCAACCACCAGCGGGTAGGCGGCGCCGACACGGCGCAGGCCCTTGGCAAGGCCCACCACGCCCTTCCAGTAGTCGCCGTCGCCCGCAAGGAAGGTCACGTACGCCCGCTTCGGCGCCATGGCCGCCGCCGCCGCCGCCGCCTGCTGCTGCTTGCCCAGCGCCGACGAGTTGGGACCCATTATATTGCGTTCGTCGTCGTCGTCGATCAGTCGATCTCTAGAAGAAGAAGAAGACTCGTGCGCTAGCTAGCTAGCTCTCTGTACGTACGTGTGTGTGTGTGTGTGTGTGGCTTGTTGGTGCTCGATGGATGGATGGATGGATGGAGAATGACGACGAGGGTGCCGTGCTTTTTATAGGCAGCTTGTGGTGGCGGCCGTGCGAGGAGACTGGCCGTGTCGCGTCGTGTCCACCGGCGCCGGTTCCGGCCGTTGGGTCGGTTTGGCGCGCGGGATCGCGAACGGACGCGTGGCAGTGGCGGAGATCGAACGGCTGGAGCGCGAGGGACGGAGGCGTCTGGGAGCGCAATTTCGCGGGAAGGTCCCGGAGAGGACGACGGCTCCCGCGACCCCGACCATTATCCCCTG
>Ga0182004_10002689_pt1 | contig 13930 bp, 13 predicted proteins | sample Sormic07211540_1_FD_120479 | JGI IMG/M metagenome (GOLD analysis project Ga0182004, IMG submission 120479) | Endophyte microbial communities from Sorghum bicolor roots, Mead, Nebraska, USA - 072115-40_1 MetaG | ecosystem: Host-associated > Plants > Roots > Unclassified | place: USA: Nebraska...
ATAAATATTAATATTTTATTATATATAGTCAAAGTTGACAATGTTTGACATTTAGAGAAGTGAAAATGATATTTTTTAGAAAGAATTGGCTGTGAGACATGCAGAATGGTGGCCATTTACCAGCAGATACTAGAAAAAAAAGATTGCTTAAAGACACTCCGTTTTTTGTCAAATTTGCTGACGGACACTATGTCTAATCAAATATCTATATTTTTTTTTACACTCGACGCCGTTCCTCACCATGCCGGCGTTTACCTTCCCGCCACCGTGAAGGGTTGTGCTGGTATTGGGGCTTTGTTTACTTCCACTCCAAAACCTAAAAATTTTCAAGATTACTCGTCACATCGAATCTTTAGTCGTATGCATGGAGTATTAAATAAAAATAAAAATTAATTGCACAGTTTGATCGAAATTTAGAAGACAAATATTTTGAGCCTAGTTAATCTATGATTGATCAATAATACTATAAACAAACGAAAGTCCCGAATTTTTTTCCCTGGGCAACTCAACACGGCCTGGGCCGAAGCCCAGCGAGCTGAGGTGGGCAACGCATATGCTCCCGTCACCGTTTGATATGAATGAGCGGCCAGATGTTCAGCAACTGCAAAGAGAAAGTACGTGCCCAACTGCAAAGGATCTCATTCCCCCTTCTCCAGTTCCCCTTCAGGCCCTCACTGAGTCACGACTCCAGATCTCGCACCGCTCGCCATGGAACTCCTCGACGCGAGGCACCGCCACACGCCGGATTCGAGCTCCTCCCCGGACGCCGCCTCCGACATGGGGCTCCCGCTCGCCGGTGCCGCCTACCAGCCCTACGTCTCCGAGCTCCTCTCCTTCTCCATCGAGCGCCTCCACAAGGTTCGTACGCCTACACTTGCTGCGCGACTCTTGATTGGCGGCGATGGTAATTCTGAGTTCGTTGGTTTGGTGAGCGATTGTAGGAGCCGGAGCTTCTGAGGGTCGACGCGGAGCGGGTGCGGCGGCAGATGCAGGAGGTGGCGGTGGAGAACTACGGCGCCTTCATCGCCGCCTCCGAGGCGCTCTCCTTCGTTCGCGCGCAGCTCGAGAGCTTCGACGGCCACCTCGAGGCCATGGTAATGCGGCCGGTCCCTCCCTGCTCGTTGTACTCTTTACTCCGTTGCTTCTACTGCCTGCCCCCTTTGTGCCAAAAGTTATTGCTCCATGTGGATTAAGTAGGCCTTGCGCAGTAAAACTGATCGGATGAATGCTGGTGGATGGATTGAATTAAGCTGCTTTATCCTTGTAGAAACTAGATCACATGATCTTGCTATTGTTGCTCCCCAGAGATGTGATTGCCTCTTAAGTGGAAATGCAATTCTGCTAGCAATGTGGTCATTTTTAAGTTGAATTTTGAAATGAATTGCTATTGATCACGAAATCATGACCATAAATATGCAAATCAAAAAACGAATCTAGTGGAACCTCTTTTGTGTAACTAAGCCATCATATAGTTGGCTTAATTAATTCGTGAAAACATACAATGTCTGTATCTTCAAATATGCATATCAGGACAGAAATAACCTTAAAGCAGTATTATGTGAACTAGATGATCTTGAGCACTTGGTATGACCAACAATATGTTTATTACACACACATCATGAAAGGATCGATACAGATTTATAGGTTTTATCCATCACAGATACTTGTATGGCAGTCTCGGTATTGTATTAATCTGTCAAAAGCTCCGTATTATTATTATATGCTGAACAATGTTTCTGTTCCTTGATAAAAATATATCATTGGAAATTGTGGTATGGAGTGCCTGATTTTCAGTCTAGCAATACTAGAGGGTAGAGGGTGAAATCGATTACATGTTCATTATTATATTCTGCCTTTTTCTTTCTTTCTATCTGGTATATGCTAACATTATATACTTCTATGATTCATGCAACCTTGGAAGAATGATTTGAAATGTTTGACCATGTTGTTCATGCACCATTGTAGATAGAGGAGATACCAAACTTGACATCTGGCTGCACTGAGTTTGTTGAGTCCGCACAGCAAATTTTGGAGGAGAGGAAGCTTAATCAAACATTACTAGCAAACCATACTACATTGCTTGACTTGCTTGAAATCCCACAACTGATGGACACGTATGAAACTTTATCTTTTACCATTCACTTGTCTCTTTACTTTATGTTTGGGTTGTTTGTTATTGATAATATTATTTGTTTTTCAGTAGTGCATAGTTTCAGTTGTATTGTTGCTGAATTACGCATGACAGTAAGTAAGCTTATTCTTGTAGGTGTATACGGAATGGGAACTATGATGAAGCACTTGATCTAGAAGCTTTTGTTAGCAAAATCTCGAAGTTGCACCCCGAGTAAGTTGTGTGACATAATTGCTATCGCAGGCCCTGGCATAGTGGCATTTGCTGTTATATTAACCATTTTCTTTTTCCATTTGAAGTTTACCTGTTGTCCAAGGATTAGCTGCTGAAGTCAAGAAGACAGTACAATCATTAATTTCACAGCTTCTCCAGAAACTTCGATCAAATATTCAGGTGAAGATGCTGGTGTAATGAAAAATATTTATGACTGTTCTATATTGTAGAGATTATGTTCTGTGTATGTCCAATACTCATCGACCAAATACTCTCCTTTTACCCCCCAAATTGCTTGACTTATCCATCTTGAGCACAAATCTATCTAACAGTCATTTCATTTTCTACTACAGTTACCTGAATGCCTCCGTATTGTAGCACATCTGCGTCGAATTGGAGTTTTCAGTGAGTCAGAATTGCGCTTACAGGTATTCTGAATTTTTTCATGTAATTTTCTTTGTGTGAGTAGGTTTCAAGAGAAATTTTGCTTTTACTTTTTGTTTGTTCAATTTATAATGGTGGGAGTTACTGCCTGGATTTGCAGTAGTGTTCATGCGTCCTACATAATAAAAATGCAGAAATTTTTGTAATGATATTTTTCTTCTTTCTTTCTTATATTCCGCAGCCAAATTTTCTGGATAATATGATTTGAACATTTCCATCTTCATATTCTAACTCTGATATAATTTCTAGTTCCTGAGGTGCAGGGAAGCTTGGCTTTCTGGGATTCTTGAAGATCTGGACCAAAGGAATGTTTATGATTACCTGAAAGGCATGGTGACTTGCCACAGAGTACATCTATTTGATGTTGTTAATCAATATCGAGCAATATTCAACAATGATAAATCTGGAAATGACGAGAACTATGACGGTGGGCTGCTTTTCAGCTGGGCAATGCAACAAGTTAGTAATCACCTCACTACTCTTCAAGTTATGTTACCAAACATAACAGAAGGTGGGTCTCTGTCCAACATTCTTGAACAATGCATGGTAAGAAATGGCTTCTCCTTTTTCTATCTCAATTATGGTTTGATAATTGATACAAGATTTAGCAGCGATCTCTGGTTTCATTCATAAATCTGATACACTTTCATGTTGCAGTATTGTGCAATGGGTCTTGGCTTAGTTGGATTGGATTTCCGTGGCCTCCTTCCACCAATCTTTGAGAAGTAATTGGTGTTTGAATTATAGAACTTTATTAGTGACTCTAAAGGGGCTTTATTATTGATGCTGTTATCTGCATTTCGCAGTGCGGTTCTAAACTTATTCTCAAAGAATATGAGTACAGCGGTTGAAAATTTTCAGGTAAAGCAGTGTTTTGCAACCATTATGCATGTTGAAATGCTGAGATCAACTATAAACTGAATTCACGTTACTGTGCTGTTTGAGCTTTTGAACCAACTTTCTAATTCTTTGGACTCTGCGTCTTACAACTCTATTACTTACTGGAGTACCATCTTACTATTACTGTAATGCCTTTGACCATGCTAGGTTGTTTTGGATTCACATCGTTGGGTTCCGATGCCATCTGTTGGCTTTGTAGCAAATGGAGTTGTCGATGATACTTCTGATGATGTGACTCCACCTTCTGTTTTAATGGAGCATCCACCTCTCGCAGTGTTTGTTAACGGTAAGTTGTACTACATCACTCTTAATATTTCTCTTCGGCACTCTACTCGAGCATATCTTGTGGTTAACTGGTGTGTCTAGCGTCATGTTTTGGAACTCTTGTCTGCAGGTGTTTCAGCAGCAATGAATGAGCTAAGACCGTGCGCACCGTTGAGCTTGAAAGTCGTCCTTGCTCAGGAGGTGGTCAAGGCACTACATGCAGTCTCTGACTCCCTAGTTAGATACAAAGCCATGCGGATGCTTCGTGGGAACGAGTCTGCTCTGTTCCTTTCACTCTGCCAGGCATTTATCGAGGTTTGTTTAGTTTCCATGATAGTTGAATCTGATAATAGAACATAACTTGTTACATACACATGAATGAAAAAAAAAACTGAATGGCTCAGTCTTACCCATAAAGCTTGAATTTGTAAACAGTAAACAGTAGGGAGAGTTCACATCTTGGTTTTCCATATCAGGTTGCATACCCTTATTGCACTGCATGTTTTGGCCGATGCTACCCGAATGGAGCAACATTGATCTCTGAGTGTCAGGGCACATTTGATGCTCTCCGTCAGCTATTGACCGTGCCTGCAAGATCTAACAGTTCCAGCATCGAAAGAAGGCAGTCAGGAGGCATGGAACGAAGGCAGTCAGGAAGCATTGAAAGAAAGCAGTCTGTTGAGAGCACTGGGACAGCAGTAACTGATAACGGGCTCTCAGCCGATGGACCTGGGCTAGAGACCAACGATGCTGTTGCAACCACCACCCCACCGGTAGAGGACGGTGTGAGTACCCATCCACTGGCAAGTAAGTAGCTTGGATCTCCGTTTGAATCTGTTAAAGCCCTTGATCATCAAGGCCTGGTTTAGTCAACCAGAAAAGAGATTGCTGCAAAGATTATATTCGATGAGAATCATGAAGTTTTGTTCCTGGTCCTACAGTGTACACAAGATCTCACCGGATGTTTGTAATCACTCGATGCCATGAAATTTTAGCTGTTCATTGTTATATTCGATACCTAGATGTTGTAGAGTGTGTCCATCCTGAACATTCAATAATCTGATAAATACAAACTGTGTTCACTGAATTGACTACACACCTTTTGAATCAAAGAACTAATACCTTGGATATGTCATTGACACTACTGACTGTATTTTTCTCTATCTGATTCCATCCAAACTCTAGATTAAATTGAGTTGAAAAGAGAGTGCAAGTAAAGTATCAAATGGAGTATAAAAAATAGCAGCCGGATTAGGAAGCGAAAGGGTTGCTTTGCTTAAAGATGACACATGCCGTTGTACATCTCATTTATCCTGTACTCCCCCCCTTCATGTCACAGAATCAACATTCAACAGCAAAGAATATAGAGTAAATTGCACCCATCATACGACAACATGGTAGGTGTATACAAATTGGTCTAAACTTGTAAACAAACTGCTCAATATGTATAACAACGTGAAAATTTGGTGAATATATGGTCCAAACACTATCGATGTTGGAAAATACATGCTAGGGGGAGGGGGGGTTGGTTCTTCCTTTCATTTCTTCTTCCTTCTTTCTTCCTTTTCATCCTTAAAAAAAAATAGAGGAACACCATTGCGTGGGAGGCGGTACGGGTGCTCGAGCGGTCGAGCCTGGCGTGCCCCATTGTTGGGTTCGACTGTACTCAAAATCAAACACGAAATAATATCAAGGGTTTGTTTAGAACGTAGGAAAAATTTTCTCTTCATGCTTTTTTCTTGTGGAATTGACAAATTCCTGTGAAATTCCTATATGATTCATGTGTTCCAAATAGTCAGCAAACTTATTACAGATTATAGAAAGTGATCACCTTTGCGCTAAAAAAAATCCCAAATTTCTGTTTTGGACAAAGGAGTACGAATCTGCCCTACTCCACATAAATTGACTCTAAGGCCAGTTTCAGTGGAGGTTTCACCAGGATATCATGCACATTTATTAGAGCGTCATGTCAGCAAAACTGCACTTTTTGCATGAAACGAAGAGGAGAGAGAAGGAAGTAGTTTCACCATGGTGAAACTCCATGGGCGTTGTTTTCCACGCGGTGAAACGGGATGAAATCTCCACTGAGGGCCAAATCGTTTCACCATCTTGCATGTGATCCAATCATTTTGCAGCAATTAAATGCTTTGCTTAGCTTTGGAAACAACAAAATGAAATGCTCCATTGCTGGGTTATTTCGTAGATTGTTTCATTTCAATCTCAATGACGTGTTGGTATGTGAAACCGTACAGTGACACTGTCCATTGAGACTGGCCTAAGAGTATATATAAACATGGTAGATTGCGGCCATAATATCATCAGCTCCATATATACTTTCGCTCCATGTTCCAAAAGAAACCTCATCCTTCGGTGAAAACCCAAACTTGATGCGATAATAACATAGGCCAAGAACAGAGTGGTTGAAGCAAAACAGAGGAACGCTGCCTAGGTCCTACAAGTTTTTTTTTGGAACGAACAGGAGGGGCTTGCGCCCCCACTAAGATTTATTGAAAAAAAAGCAGAACAAACATTACAGAGCAAGGCTAGAGTTTTAGCCAAAGTAATTAAGAAACAAAGAAGGAAACAAAGAAAATGAACTGTATTACACAAACAGCTCTAGCTATGGGAAGATATTTCTTCTTCGCGCGAAGTATAACTAAGCCGAAGACATTCTTGAAAATATGTTTGCATTGCTGAGTACTTGCTTCATCTCCCCTAAAGATCCGGTTGTTTCTTACTGTCCAAATGCTCCAATACATAATAATAATTATCTCCATAAGGAAAGGAACATTGAGCTGAGCCCTGACAGCTTCAAGGATTTGGAAGGGATCTTGGGACTGAGGGACTGTCATCCTACCAAATTCTAGCATTCTCTTGCAAAATCACACTGCAGAAACAAATGCTCAACAGTCTCTTCAAATGGATTGCTGCATAGAGCGCAATTATAGGATTGTAAGTGCATATGCTTTCTTCTTAGGATATTTCTTGTGCTAAGTCTGTCTTGCACTAGCAGCCAAAAGAAAACATTATATTTGTGTTGGCAGGAGGATTTCCATATCCATGTAAATATCGGATGCACCAAGGCTGAGACTGAGAGGTGCTTAAAAGCTTTTGCACATGAGAAGCTCTGTCTACCCCAAATATAAGTCCAAGTGTCATTTGTTCCAGAAGGCTGAAAATTATTCACTAAGTTCAACTAGGGATATGGATGATCCTCTATCTCAATGGGCATTGGCCTAGGACCGCGCAAGTTCTCCATTTTTTTCCTCGGACGAGAAGATGGTAAGTCCGAAAGGAGAGCGCAGTTTTACATTTGCATTTCAGTTCCACCTCTTGTTGATCAAGCAACTGCTAATACAAGCATACAACATCATTTCAAATTTATTTACTTGTAGCTAAAGCTCGTGGATAACCCTGTCACATCTCCATCCAGAAGATAAGACACACAAAGCGTACTAGGACTGTAGGAGTCATACACATGGTACTGCAAATTCTAAAAAAAACTGTTTGCTTGAGCTTATTTGCTGAATCAACTAGCCATTTAATAATATTTTTCTCTCATAAAAAAAAAATCAGTGAACAATATTTTTAGCCAGCGAACAGGCTGGAGCATTTGAACCACTGTGCGATCTGCGATGCAAGCTAGGAGCGCTTGGCAGCAGCATTGTTCCTATCGGAACCAGTGGAGGAATCGATGATAATCGTTGTACTCTTGTATAGTTATATATAGTCTTAATATGCTAATATTCTTCACAAATCACAATCGACAGTGACACAGCCTGTTTGTTTTTGTTATACGCAATTTTGTTTGATACACAGTGCTTGATGCAGTGGAGAAAAAAGAGAACAAAACGGAGGACCTGGGTCTGAAAAATCTGAGACGTGCGTCTTTTGATTGGAATTGGATTATCTTCTGACCCACCACCCAGCGCAGAAGCCCACCAAGCCAACACAGGCATAGCCTAGCGGCTCGAGGTCGTGGATAGTGCGAGCGCCACGTCGACTTGCGGTGTCACTAGGCAGTAGTGTTCGAGACGCTCGGGATTCTCGCAGGCTTGTGTACAGTAGTTGTGTTGCTCGGCGCCGAGACGCCAGAATTAATTAGGCCTTGTTCATTTCTCAAAATTTTTTGGATTCGGTTACCGTAATATTTTCGTTTTTATTTGATAAGTATTATCTAATCGTAGACTAACTAAGCTTAAAAGATTCATCTCCTGATTTACAGACAAACTATATAATTAGTTTTTGTTTTTATTTTTATTTAATGTTGTATGCATGTATCATAAGATTCGATGTGATGAGAAATTTTAAAAAATTTTGAGTGTTTAGGTGAAGTAAACAAGGCCTAAACGTCGCATTTTGCCTTACGGGTTTCCCTTTCTAGCACGACCGACCGAGCAGAGCCTGCACGATTCGGAAAGACATGAGAAGCTGTTAGTAGTACGGCACAACGAGCAAGCGCTGATGCAAATCAGAGGTCGATTGGATCATCAGATCCATTAATTTGTTGGTCGTAACTTCACACGCTCACGGCTAGTGATTGCATTACTGGAATACGGAGTAATTTAGAACTACCAGGGTTCAGTATATTTTCTTCTTGGACAAACAGACAAAACAATACCTTCGTTAATCGTTATCATAATTCCGTCTTGGGCTACAACTCTACTCCCCTAATTTTTTATTTTTTAAATCTCGTTTTTCAAAAACTCAAATAATTTCCCGTTTAATCAAATATATAAAACTACTACGTAAGAGGTATCACTATAATTGAAATAATTGAAATATTTATAATCAAATACATCCCGTTTTATGATGTGTAACAGGTATCACTAGATTAATCATAAAATATATAAATTTAATAATAATTTTTTATAAACTTAGTTAAATTTAAGATTGTTTGAATCGTTGGGAAATGAAATCTACATTTTTCTAAGATGAAAAGTAATTATCTATCAGCACACCCGAATAGAATCTTCAAGTATTATGCTACAAAATATATTATTTTCACGAATTTCTCCGTTTCGATACACTTCCTTTTTGTAGACAAAGATTTCAGTACACTTATTCAGTTCTATACTACGTACCTACTAAATACCGGCCTCCTACCCTCCACTCAAATGAGAGGACAAAAGCTAAAGAACAGAAAAATCTTTTAAAAACCCATCTTCTTCCCTAAAAGTTAAAAAAAAAACACCTTCCCAAATAAAAAAATACAACTCCACATCGAGCAACCTCGTTTCGCTGTTCGTTGGCCTTTCCAGGCTTCCAGCAGACCCAAAGGGTCCAGGGCGGCAAGACCAAAGCCCCCCAACCGCCAACAAATCGCTCGCGAATCGCAAGAACAAGAGAAGAATCAATCCGACAACACCACTCTCCTTCTCCCACATCTACTTGCTCGCCCAGCAGCCGCCGCTCCCCATCCCCCCCTCGCATCCGCATCGAATCGAGGCAGCTCTTCCTATATATCCCACTCCGCTCGCTTCGATTCAGCTTCCCCTTCTCCCTCTTCCCCGTCGATAAAACCGATGCATCGACCCGCCTCGCGAACCCTAGCGGCGGCGGGACGAGAGGGACAAGGTTACAGGCACGGCGCGTGAAGGGTCAGTCCTGTCCTGCACAGTCCCGTCCGGGGACCCCCCGCGATGCCGTGGCTCGAGATGTGGCTGCCTCCCGCGGCCGGCGAGGGGGCGGTGGCGGCGGGGCTGTTCCTCGACGGCGCCGACGCGGCGGCGCACGGCGCGCTCCTCGCGGCCATGCCCGGATGCTCCCTGTCGTTCGGGCCCCGGCACCGGCGCCCCCGGGGCGCGCAGCCGCCGGGGTTCCTGTCGCTGACGATGTCGGTGAAGGGGGGCAGGGGGTTCGTGCCGGCCCCTGTGGGGTTGCTCGCCAGCGCGGAGGAGAAGGCCGGGGCGGAGGAGTCGGACGCGCTTGTCGCGGGGAAGAGGGCTGTGGAAGTGGCGGCGGAGGCGGAGGGAGTGATTCTGCTGCAGGAGAAGGAAAAGGAGAAGGAGAAGGACGATCGTGCTGGAGCTGGCGCCATGAACATGACCAAGCATCTCTGGGCTGGAGCCGTTGCTGCCATGGTCTCGAGGTATAGCTGCATTGTCTGTGGTTCATATTCAACATAAGACTAATAGCCCACTACATTGGGTTTGAATTTACTTATTCTACGTTGTTGGGGGATTGATACTGATGCAGTTAAATTGAATTGAAAGCTTAAAATCCTGTTACCAAATAAGTATTGGCCTCGAATTGTTTCTAGATGTTGTTGATAATCTGTTCAAATGAATTAAACTTTATGGATCCAGTATTTGGTACTTAGTAAAATACTAGCAAGAGTGTTTAGGTTTTACTCATCTCAAGTTGGTGTGGGTTGCCGTTGAACTCTTGGGGAACTATACGATCGGTGTGTTTAGATGTTTTTGGATTTAATCTAGATAGTTTGTTGTAGTCTATGATCCAGATTTGCATATGCGAGTTAGCAACTTAGCATGATTTTTTTATCTAGTGAAATTGGATCAGTGTTTTCTCTTTCGACATTGAATAGTTGCTGTTGCTTTTGATTTTAATGTTGAAGAATTAATTTTGTTTGCTCGTTTCTACTTCTCGAGCTCTCTGAGACATCGAGTATGTTGACCTTTAGATGCGGTTCAGATGTTCAGTAAAGCTGGCTTCTACAAGTCATAGTTAGTAGTCCACTTAATTAGTATTTGAACAGCATGAGCTTTTGTGAAACAGGTTAGGTCAAGTACTTAAGTAGTTAAGTTGAAGGTCAAGTAACTTAAGGTGTGCGTAGCAGTATGGCAGATGCTTCATCTGGGATGTGTATGTAACTTAGAAGTTAGAGTTGGCCAAGCTCCTTTTCCATCATGATGAAACTGGTTTCATAAAATTAGAGCCCAAATGGAGCCACGAGCCTAGAATAGGAACTTAGGTTAATAGGAATTGAGAGTGGTACTCTTGGTCTTGACCACACACATAAACTTGTTTTTGTTTCCGCAGGAGGTTATGGATCCCAGTTGACACTTGTGCTTTTAGTAGTTTTAAGTTTGTGTGCTACTTCAGATAGTAATTCACTATAGAGCTGGTTGATTGTGAGATTTTGCTGTTCAACGTTGGAAGAAGGGAACTGATTTATTCATTCAATTTGGTTGCTTTGAGATGTGATTGGTTTGTTCTGTTTTGACATACTTGAACCTTTCTTCCTTTTTCTTAATCCTTTCACTATTGTCGCTGCTTGAGAAATCAGATGTTGTATATCCTTGTCTCATGTTTGATGTCTATTGCTACCTCAAATTAGAAGATCCACAGCATATCCGCGGCCTCTGGGTAATTATCTTAGCTTGAGGAGATAAATGTATGATAAGTGACAAGTTCAAGAATACCCAGCAATTTGCTGGTTCCTCGAAGTGGGCCGTCCACTGACATTCTTATTTCTAGCCATAGTTGGCATGTTCACTATTCTATTTCAGCTGATTGTGTATTTATGATGATCTTTGTATGCTATGGTCCTGTAAATCTTAGAAGAAGCAACCAAAACACAAATAAACAAAAAACATGCCAAGAACTTTTCCTAGCTGGTCCCATGTGCAGTTGGTTACTGGCAATTAGATAAGCTTTATGATCCAACCCAATTCCATGATTACTACACGAAGTGAGTCTGTACTTACTCCAGATATATAGGTCTTGCTTTCCTAGTTATTGTTCTTTTTATTAGGAAGAGAGTACATGAATTTCTTTCATAATTTTTATATTTCTGCAGAACAGTTGTTGCTCCTCTTGAGAGGCTAAAGTTGGAGTATATAGTTCGAGGTGAGCAGAGGAATCTATTTGAGCTTATGCAAGCTATTGCAACTACACAAGGGTTGAAAGGCTTTTGGAAAGGGAACTTTGTCAACATCCTCCGCACTGCTCCATTCAAGGCAGTCAACTTCTATGCATACGACAGTTACAGAAAGCAACTGCTCAAATGGTCTGGTAACGAAGAGACTACGAACTTTGAGAGATTTATTGCTGGTGCTTTCGCTGGTGTTACAGCAACAATTATGTGCATACCTATGGATACAGTAGGTTTCTTTATTTCCTTAATCTTTTACTTTGTTGCCATCTTTTCACTGACTATTTAGCTGTTGGTTTCAGATCAGAACAAGGATGGTAGCTCCTGGCGGTGAAGCTTTAGGTGGTGTCATTGGTGTTGCCCGCCACATGATCCAAACTGAAGGATTCTTCTCACTGTATAAGGGATTAGTGCCTTCTCTTATCAGCATGGCACCCTCTGGCGCTGTATTCTATGGGATGTATGACATACTGAAGATGGCATATCTGCATTCTCCTGAAGGAAAGAAAAGAATATCAATGATGAAGCAACAAAAACAAGAGGCAAATGCATTGGATCAACTTGAATTGGGTACTGTGAGGACCTTACTCTATGGGGCCATTGCTGGTTGCTGTGCTGAAGCAGCTACGTACCCGTTTGAAGTGGTCCGTAGGCAGCTACAGATGCAAGTAAAAGCAAACAGATTGAATGCATTTGCAACATGCCTTAAGATTGTTGATCAAGGTGGGGTACCAGCACTGTATGCCGGTCTGATCCCCAGCTTGTTACAGGTATGTATTCTTTCAGCAGAGAATCTATTACCACATATATGTAGGGCCCAAGCTTTATTATTGTACTGTCATCATTTTTTTATAGCACCTAGTATTTTAAGAAGTCTTCAGAGCTATACTGTAGACTACAAATTTTCACTTGAAGTATATAATCGATTGCTTCAAGCTCAAGGTCGTAGTAAAACATCAGCTAAATACGATTCTGTTCGTATAACTTTAGTAATACTAAGCAGTAAACAGTATGCATGCATATACTTAGACTAATTGTTGGTCAAAATTCATGAAGTGCACTGACCTTTTCAAATCCTAATATGCTGTATAACAAGATATGTTGAGGGTATCTATTTCGTTTGTTAATGCATCAAACTAGCAATAAAGAAAACATATTTAAGAAAAGTGACAAGGTTCTTGACATATCCCTGCAATGATGCTGGTTCACTGAAAGAGACAGCTTAGTGCAGACTGCATGAACTTAGAGATCTGCATGTATCATTTTGATCCTACTATTCATTGCAATTTGGAATCAGTGTATGCTAGTCTGTTTCAAATTGCCTTAAGTTTCTGGTTTTCTTTCTATTTTTGTGCAGGTTCTACCATCAGCATCGATCAGCTATTTTGTTTATGAGTTAATGAAGATAGTCCTGAAAGTGGAGTGAATACAAAGTAATTGGTGAGCCTACGAAGCAAGTTCAAATGGTGACCATGTATCTTGATAAAACTGCCGGAAAAAAAACCAGTAACTTATCAAGTTTTCTCGTAGGCTTGCTTGACGAAAGCACCAGATGCAGTGAGGGTAGCTTCAGGTTATTGTTCAACTGAAGCTTTGCACACTAGTTGACCAAATTGTACACGAGGTCCTGTTGAAGACCTGATTCGTGGCTTAATAGAAGATTGTTCTCTTGGACTCTGCCCCCACCGAAAACAGGGCGTTGCCCATTTTCTGTTGACAATTTTTCCATACTTTATCGTTGGTGTATTTGACACACTGACAGCAACATTTGGGAGATTCACGGTGTGACCCTGTCTGATGCGGCCTATTTAGACCGATCTCCCTGTGGTCACATGACTTTATGATGCATAGTTGGGAATTGAGATACAGACATGCAGGTGTTAGATGTGCAATTATCGTTACTCAATTCATAAACAGGATCGTGATTGTCCTCATGCATTGTCTGTTGACGCACGTTGGGTCTATCTGCAGTTTCGTGATCTTGACCTTTGCACGTCGGGTACTATCTGCACGGTTGAGCATGCTAGGGAAGTAGGGATGCAAGCGGGGCGGGCAACCCGCACACTGCTACGCTTTTCAGTGGCTTAGGGCGCCGGATAGAGAGGCACACGGGCGAGAAAAATAAGCCGCGAGAAGCAGCC
>Ga0182004_10002690_pt1 | contig 13925 bp, 14 predicted proteins | sample Sormic07211540_1_FD_120479 | JGI IMG/M metagenome (GOLD analysis project Ga0182004, IMG submission 120479) | Endophyte microbial communities from Sorghum bicolor roots, Mead, Nebraska, USA - 072115-40_1 MetaG | ecosystem: Host-associated > Plants > Roots > Unclassified | place: USA: Nebraska...
ATATACACAATCAAGCCAGCATCAAGACTACATTAGTGTTTAGATAGTGAATTACTTGTGGGAGTTGGTTTCTTCTCTTTTCTGCACTGTCCAGAGGTCCATATTGCTGTCCCAAACTCCCCCCTGAAGCCCCTCTATTCTATCTAAACCCTAACAGGCCAAAAACTTAAAGCCCATTAGCCCAGTCCCAGTTAGAAAAGGCCTAAAAAAACAGAAGCCTGGTCGTCCAATTAATCGCGATTAATCGACGATTAATCGGACGACCAGCTTTCTGGTCGAACTAATCGAGTCGGACACTAATCGAATCCTAGGAGCGACCTGGACGACTAAACGCGATTAATCGGACGACCTGAAATCATTGATAAAATGTTTCGTCACTTAGGCCTTTTGGACAAGCTAATTAGTTCGAGAATAAACTACTAGCTTGTCTTGAATGTCATATAAAAAAAAAGGAGCAGAAGCTATGATTAAGAAATTAGTTCAATTGATTATTAGACAGGTTCTGTAAGGCAGAAAATACAAGAAGCTAGCACTTGTTTCACTTTCAGACATTTCATTGTTGTCTATATTATATCATAATACCTTATCTATCCTACTTTAAACCTCTTTTGCAGATTATTTTAGAGCTACTGTGTTATTCTAGAGTTAATTTTTGGTTTTCACAAATGCACTTCAGTAGATGCCCTTAGCATCAACAACTCATGTGAGAGTTTTGACCGTGCCTGTTTCATCTCATTACCAACTTAACTTAATTGTTCTTGAGAAAAAATTACTGAATAAGTAATGAACTCAAACCTGATAACAAGTGCTGCATCCGATCGAGGACTGAAACCAGGACCTCCAAATGCAGGGCCACCCCTAACAAGGTAAATCAGAGAGCAGAAATGGTAATGATTATACTTAAGTAAACAAAATAGCATATGCTATGCAACAAAGAAACATAGTCACACTTGTTAATCACCTCGATTCTCCAGGTCTAGGCCTCTTAGGATCAGCAAATCTAATGACTAATGGTTGCTCGCACCCCTAATTACAGAAATAAATACATCATAATTATCCAGAAAGCTATACACACAATATGTCAGTTGGCAGAGAAATTTACCCTCATTATGTAAGTCCCATTAAGGGCATTCATTGCTTCCACTGCTGTCTCTTTTGATGAGAATTTGACAAATCCACAGCCTTTATATTACATATATTACAAGTTAAAACAAAAAGGTTGGAATGGAAGAGTATAACTAAAGCAAACAGGCATTCATAAACCTCTGCTCTGCCTCATGCCATCTCTCATAATGTAAACATCTTCAACATGACCATATGGGGCAAATATCTGAAAAATGTATGCTTTTATCATCAATCCTTGGAAAAGCGATCTACTAAATTTGTCTTAATCATGTCCTCAAATGCAGATAAGAATACAGTATCACTGGTTGATTATGGACACCGAGCAGTAGTTTTAAATCATAATACTCGCTCAAATGAGCAAATCATTAAATCGTGAACAAAAAGGAAAATAAGTTCAACCTATTTACCTCTTCAATCTCCTTTGGAGTTGCTTGCTTATTGAGGGATGCAACAAATAATTTGTGCTCGATGGCCCCTAGCAAATTTGTCACAGAAACTGATGAAATTGCCCAATAAGTACAACAAATAAAAGATCTGAAGAAAAACAACTATCGTTTAACGAACCAAGCACAGTTTCCTTTCTGAATATGATTATATAACTCAGATTAAAAGAACAAAAGAGCAAAGAATCCTTAAATGAATAGTATTTTTCAGATACAGAAAAAAATTCAGAATCAGAATAGAAGTCACATGTAAATTGATCAAGAAACATGTATGTGTAACTGTAAAATGTAAAAGCAAGATTGGGAAAGCACGATAAATTCGTCTCTACATGCTAGTATGCCAACAAACAAAATGCTCTGTGACAAGTGACATGTAAAGGGATGGTGCTAAAGTTTAGAGAAGCTGGCACTATGTAGATGTATTTGTGTGTGAGACTATGGGTGTGATAGGGGTGTGTGTGTGTGGTACTCTCCTTTCTTCATATTATTAGTGCAAGGGTATGCATCTCTCCTGCATATTCAAGGGGGGAAAACTAGTGTTGACTATGCACTTTTTGAGCATATAGAGAAGGTAGGATTGTTAAGGTTGCCTCAAAACCAGTATAACATGCAACGCACACAGGTCATTAATAGGTAAACTACTGACGATCACAGCATTACCATGCCGTTCCCTTTCACCATCAGCATATCTAACTTGAATAGGGCCCATCGCCTGAACATAAACAAATTTATAGTCAATAATCAGCAAACAAAGAACAGAGCTTAACAAATAGCTTACAAGATACATACTCCAGGTAAAGTGTACTGATTGTGCAGACCCCTGATGGCCCTCTCTGCCTCTTCAGAAGTAGCATATTTAACAAAACAACAACCTGGGAATGCACAAAATGTAAAAGTCAGTCTGATACTATTTTCTGTATATCTCATTGTGATCTGATATACATATATACATACATATATACATACATACATGCATGCATACATACATACATACATATATACATGCATGCATGTGTAGAATATTATTCTACACCGTAAGCCAAAACTGAGCAGAAAAAATACTGAGTAGTACTGAACAGCGTTCAATATGATCCAGTACTATACCCAAGACTGCGAAATACTAAACAATACTGAAACGGAAATACTAAACTATTCTCGGTGTAGAATAACATTCTACACCTAGGGTAATAGAATAGCACTTGTATATATACATATATCTGGGTTCTCATGTAGAATAGCATTCTACACCTAGGGTGTAGAATAAGTATGGCTTCTTTGCAGAACATGTCACAATATCAATTTAAGCTATGCTCTGTATTTGCAACACCAACAAAAACATAGAACATCTGCACTAAATTTAGTGACACCCAAATATTACATGGAATGAAGAAAATAAGTGCACTTCAGACATCAAAAAGCTCGAGGATATCTGAACTCAGCTGTGGTAGTTAGAATTGCATTTGAGCTTAGGATGACATTTTGTGCAGAAAATGCAAACAGCGACAGGGCCTTAACATAGCACTGATGCACCAAAATTGCCAATACTATAAGTAGTCATACTCATAAATAAATGTCACAGAATGAGCAACAAATATCAGGTGTTGAAGTTATAAGAAACTGGCCATCAACATGTCCAAGAAAGTTGCTTGGGTTGAACCGCAGAAGGTTTAGAGGGGGGTCATGCTCCCAGTATATGCAATACAGTAAAAAACATGAACAAAGATCCATCAACATCATCATCCTCATACAGCACATTTTGATAGCAGTAAGTAATAACCTAGCATAGCAATTGCCAAAAGGCAAGCTTCAATAAGCTGATAAAAGTGAAACACAGCAGCACTGGCAATTAAACTAGGCACCACAGCAAGCTGATATCTGAACAATCCATCAAAATGGCATGACCTTTGAGCACGCAAAACCACTAAATTATATATGGTGTTCCGCGGTGACGTTTTTACAGATGCATATGTTGATGCATTCAATAGAAGATGTGCACCAAAATTGCAAATACTGTAAGTAGTCATACTCATAAATAAATGTCACAGAATGAGCAACAAATATCAGGTGTTGAAGTTATAAGAAACTGGCCATCCACATGTCCAAGAAAGTTGCTTGTGTTGAACCACAGAAGATTTAGAGGGTCATGCTCCCAGTATATGCAATACAGTAAAAAGCATGAACAAAGATCCATCATCATCATCATCATCCTTATACAGCATATTTTGATAGCAGTAAGTAATAATCTAGCATAGCAATTGCCAAAAGGCAAGCTTCAATAAGCTGATAAAAGTGAAACACAGCAGCACTGGCAATTAAACTAGGCACCACAGCAAGCTGATATCTGGTGTGCCATCAAAATGGCATGACCTTTGAACAAGCAAAACCACTAAATTATATATGGTGTTCCACGGTGACCCTTCTACAGATGCATCTGATGATGCATTCAATAGAAGATGAAAAAACTGTAAAGTGCATGGTAAATAATGCTCAAATAGTCTACATAAAACACGGAAAATTACTCATGCAAAAGAATGATATAATAAGAGGCTGTGCCAATGACCAAAAAGGTTTTGGGAAAAAAGGGTCTATAATGCAGCCAATGCACATTAATTAATATAAGTACGCATGGAAAGAAACAATCAAATCAACTGTGATGCCAATTCAGCCAGCATCTGATAGCATCCATGAGTAACCCTTTAGGTAGAAGTATAGAGTTAGTCCAGTAAATGAGAGAATAATTTGTCAGAAGACAGGTCCACTAGTTGCTTAGCACAAAAGTACACCAACAATAATGAGCAACAGTTTCCATCCATCTATTGCATCAACCATATGATTTCAAACTGCAGATTGATTCACATTAAAGGCAATCAAATCATGTATGATGAAGGCTTTGAAATCCAGGTGTGCACTTCTAACAGTAATGCAGCCAGAATCAGTATTCAGCTTCAATTTTCCCTAAGATAACATAAGCAGCAGCAGCAACTAAGACCAATAGAAGAGTCTGGTGCATTCTCATCAGCTGCATGTCAAATGATCCAATCCAGAATAGGCTTAACACTTACCCTTCACAGACCACACGGATAACATTCTGCAAGCCAAGCACTTTGAGTGACAATCATCACACAGAGCAGATGAAGCGTCATTAGCTAAGTGACCATGCTTACATTAGATGCAAGACACACAGTACTGGTACATCATCATGTGTCATCAACATTCAGCTCCGAGTTACAAACTTTAAGCACCCTTGGGAACTAGCTGGAAGAGTTATTACAAAGACTGCATTTGTGTAGATATTTCAAACGAACAGTGAATATCACCATAACCGTTGTCGTGTGAAGCAACATCCAATCAGTCTAAGCACATCCAAAATTTACACTCAATATCCACAAATTGCATATAGCAAGAACATATCACAGTCAAAGCCACAACTCACAAGATTTATAATATTCAAGGAACATGTTTTCAGACCACCCATGACAATATTGGTACCCATCGAATCAGATGAATCTAGATTGATGGTGCAGACCACACTATTTCCAAACAGTACAAGGTCATCAACACCACACACACCAGCGACCATCAATTGTGACAGCAATATGCAGCTATACCGCATCATCCAATAACTCGTGTATTGAGGGATTCAATCGCTCACATTAAGGAATTCCACATCATATGCAATTCATGATTACATGGATAATAAATCTTAAACCATGAGAGGCAAGGTTGGGAAGTTTTGTATTGATTCATTATAAGGTTATATAAGTTCTTGCCACAAAATCAGGGCACACAGATGCAAAGGTGAAACTACAACCTCATTGGTACTAGAGCTACAGAGCATCCAGAAGATCAATATTATCTAAACATAGCTTTTGGTACCAAATTTGCTGCCTTGTGTAGCAGTAGAGTTGTGGCTAGTTAGGTTGCAGTAATCAGCTGACAGTTAGTTGCTTCCATTCTAGTCTTCTACTGAATCCACAGGAGACGAACAGAATGGAAGCACAGGAAATGAAAATCAACAACCGCCAATCTAACTGAGAGAAGATGCAACCTTGTTGCTGCTATAACCTCTCAGAAACCTGAAAACAAAAGAGATACTCGATTGTGATAGTACTACAAGAAAAACAAAGCCTTAGCACACCTTGTTGTTCACCGGTCTTCCTATCCTTAATTAAAGCAACTTCAAGAACATCTCCATGCTCCTCAAATAAAGGCCGAACCTGAAGACACAAAACTCTGTCACAAACTGAACAAAACAATAAAAATCTAAATAACAGAAAAAATAAGGCATCACAAGCACAGAAAAAATGCATATTTTATAGTTTATTCAAGATTCAACTTGTTAGTCAAACCAGAAAATAACTAAGAGCATCCCCAACCATTTGGCAAATAGACTTTGCATTCATGTATTTGCAAAAAAGTCTAAAAAACACCTATCCAACGGTTTGGCAATTGGGCTTTGCAATTTTGTTAACTTGGCAAATAGAGGGGAAGGACTCGCATATATTCCAAGCCCCTCCGCGCTTGGCATCGCATCCCTCGCGCGAAATCCGTCGCCCCCGTGCGTGGTCGCGCGACTACTCCCTCCTTCTGCCACCAGATTTTCTTTTTTGCCAAGTGATTAATGCCTCTTTTCAACTTTGCCATATTTATTTGGGACTTGGCAAACTCCCTCATTTGCCAAACGAACTATGCAAAACGGTTGGGGATGCTCTAACACAAGGATCATCATGGAGGCTGGAGCTGACAAGAAAAGGTGTAAGAAATGATGCAGCTTTGACTGCATCCTAAAAATCCAATAATTCACTCTAAATTTGTATATCTATGAGCTGATATATATGACAAAAATAGCTTTTGCATCTTTTAGCTTGTATAAGATACCTTAGAGAACTTAGGACCTGTTTGAATCCCATGGTCTAAAGGCTCTTGAGGCTCCAAACAGGAGGTCTAAAGTGTTATCCAAAGTTTAGCCAACCTCACAAAAACTTTAGACCACACAAGTGAGCTAAAATGGTCTAAAGTTTTAGTCCTTAACTTTCCAACTTTAGACCATAGGATCTAAACAGGGCCTTAGTTACAAGCTTCTAGTTAGTTTTGTGCACAGTGATACGCAATGTTATCACAACACCATACATAAGCACAAATAAAACCATATCAGGTAAGGGGAAATAATGTTTAAAAAATAAAGATGGTAGCAAAACATATAAAAAATACTATGCAAGAAGAGAAGATAGTAGCATGGAAGTAATGCTCACATCTTCTTCAGTTGCTGTCCTTGGAACAGATCCGACAAAAAGTTTGACATAGTTACTTCTACTATCATGATCTGCAGGAACTTTCAAGAGCAATATCAATATTTGACAAAGAAAGGGTAAGAGATTAGGATTAAGATTTATTTCCACTTAAGCTCAATCACATACAGCACTTTTCCATATGGTATTCCTACCATGGATGATAAATTCAACAAAATTTTTACCAATATATTTGCTGTATAACATTGGATTGAAACGGAAGCTTGATTGTTAAAAAGGAAAAACTAAATAAAAGCTAAGTAACCTGACTCTAACTATTAAAGGTTTGAGATGTCTGACAAATGTTTGGATACCAAATGTAAACTTATTCACAATTGAAGTGAAGTTTTGAGATGTTTGCAATGTTGGATTGGGTAGAAAGCTTGAAAGTTAAAAGGAAAAACTAAAATAAAAGCTATGTAATCTAACTCTATTTAAACCTTTTGAGATGTGTGGGGGATGTTTGGGGATCAATGGTAAACCTGTTGACAATGGACAGTGGAGTTTTGAGATGTTTGGGGACCATGGTAAAACTAATCAATAATTGACACTTCAACAGTCTAAGTAGTTGAATATCAAATGTTGGAATAAACAGATCTGCCAAACTATAAATTGCAAATTCTACAATTTATAACATATTATATCAATAAAAACATAAGAAAAAATCCAAACACATGGTGTTACAAAAGTTAACCATGCATCAAGGGAGAACTGTGGATGTCCTCTCCCTTCACATGTAGAAAACCTGGACAAGGTGCACTGACTACATCCAAAAACACTAAGAAGCTCGTCTATTCAAAAGGTTGGGTGGTTTTGTCATTATAGCACATGCAGGTATGACCATATTACACATATGAATCCTGCTTGGCATAGGCTGTCTCCAACAAAGGACCCATAAAGGAAATCAAAGCCAAAATGGATCTTCGATGGTAGTGTATCGGCCTCCAACACAGTTCCTATATGGGAGACCCATTTTGGGTGGTAGCAGAGGCACAACCCAAATATGAGCATCCTCTCTCCTGAAGACCTACTTTTGCAGAAAGGGTTCTCTTTTGGTCCTGTCGTTGGAGAAAACAAAAAAAAATGGGTATTGAACCCTTTGCCTGTAGAGCCCAAACAGCAAATGGGTCTTGTATTTTGGGTGCCGTTGTTGGAGACAGTTAGGTCCACAAATTGACTAGTCAGTTCTATCAAGTAACTTCCAAGGAAGTTGATTGAATTTGCATCAATAATCGGAGGTCACAAACACGCCTTTCTATCAGCACCAAAACCCTAGCTACGCTTAATCAAGCTCAAGTTCCCCATCTTGGGTTGGCACAACCCTAACAATCACATTGCATAACAAAGGACCACATAATTTTGGAACGAACCTTGGAAATCCCCACGGCCTCCGCCTCTGTTGCCGCCGCCATATCGTTGCCTCTGCTCGCCGGAGTCGTTCCCGCCGCCACCACCGCCTCTGTAGCCTCCACCGCCGCTAGAATAGTCGGAAGAACCCCGATAGGGGTGGAACCTCCCGCCACCGCCACCGCCACCGCCACCGCCCCCTCCACCACCTCCATCTGCCGCGCCGCGGGAGGAGTAGCGATAGGGCGGGCTACCCCCTAATCCGCCGCCGCCGCTGCCGGACCAGCGGGAGGGACCCCGCTGGAACCGGGCACCAGAGCGGTCTCCGCCGCTGGAGGGGCCACCCGAGCGATCGCCGCCACGGTTCATGTCGCGGAGCTAGGGTTTTGCGGGGAAGCGGGTGGAGAGCACGAGAGCAATGGGAGGGGCGACTAATACTGGGTCCTGGGAGGAGGCGGAGGGGTCGACACTAGGCGGGGAGCGAGCCCGTGGGTAGATTCGGAATTAGGATTCCGTTGATTTAGGCCAGTTTTAAAAAAAAATTCAAGCACATCAAATCTTGTAATACATAACTGAAGTATTAAATATAAATAAAAAACAATTAATTACATAGTTTATATGTAATTTGTGAGATGAATCTTTTAAATCTAGTTAGTCTATAATTGAATAACAGTTATCAAATAAAAACAAAAGTGTTACCCAAATCAAATCTAAAATTTTTCACGAACTAAATAAGGCCTTGCTAGAAGAAGAGGATCTGTTTATATGTGGGTTTATATTAAAACTTTTAGATTTAGAAGTTTTATGTTGTAATTATCAATCTATATCTATATCTAAGAATAAATTGTAAAAATTTTAGTCCACCATAAAATTTTATTCACCACGAAATTTTGTTCACCAGTTCATTCGTGTAGGACTATGATTCTTTACCTAATATTTAATCATGAAAATTTCAGTCTGCTCACTTTTTCTATCCGTCCATAGTATATGAATACAGCTCGGCCGGGTCAATTGAGTTCGAGTAGAATACGGAGTCCGATCCGTTCCCAAATTCCAACAATGCAACAAATTAATCACGGCATCGACGGACTCGGCTAATAAAAAATCTGTTGTAATAGAGAACGTGTAAATCTTTACTTATATAATATTTAATCATGAAAATTTCAGTATGTCCGCCCATAAATAACAAATTAGGAACCAAAATCTACCTAGATACTAGAAAATCAAGAACATAATTAAAACCATTCTTTTTCTTTTTTTAATCCTCAACAAACAATTGTAAGAGTTTGCGTAGGGCTAGCGACAGGGCATTATGCTGGAGTGGTAGACAGGAACCTTATAGTTAGGGTAGGACGTCGTGGAAGGTTGGTGAGATAATGATCCTGTGAGGTGCCGATTGTGGGTGCTAGAAGCTCAATGGAGAGGGAGGCAACTGAAGGGTGCATCATGCAGTTTTCAACCATGCAATCTTTCTCCCGTAGCAATGCAGGGGCGTATTTCCTAACATTCACATAAATAAAGAATAGTCTCATCTTGTGTCTATTTGTTTATTTCCCTATTTTGTGTCTATTTGTTTCTTCTACTTTCACCTATTACTAGCAAATATGTCCATATGTTATAACGGGAGAAAAATAATTTATTTTTAAAAAAAATGACAACGAGAATAATACATGTATGTCATACCATATCTGTAAAATTTAAGTCTATAGTTTATTTTGTAATAATCATGACATCCATAGTATATATTAGTGTTATTAATAATATGATAATATCCTATTAAGTTTGTAGCGAATTAAAATACAACATTGGTGTATTTTTTCTTTCACCGAAAAGCATATATATATATATATAGTATAGCAAATTTAATTTTTACACTATTCATATGTTGCTACAGTTAAAATATAAAGTTCCATTACTTTCTTTGAGGATAGATTAGATTAGAGAAGGATAAATAGTTCAAACACCTTTAATATTCTATCCATTATTTTTTTGGTTTTTATATATAAAAATAGGAATAAAAAAGAGAAAAACAAAAGTCACATAGAGAACCAGAAAGAGGAACTGGAATTGGACACTTGAGTATGAATGTTTTTAACGGTAAACATTTCCATATCTCACAGACGGTGATTTTTCTTTTTTCCGGAAAACGTTCTTTCTCATAGAGAAACATGGACGCAGTTTTTGATAGAGTTTGATTAGGAGAAGTCTGATTTTAGAGAGGATTTTTTTCTTTCTTTTTGTCTCGTGTCCGATCTCCATCATTATTATCGAATCAAGTCTCCACCGAGGATATAGATTGGCGGACAGAATTTACGGTGAACTAAAATTTTAATGATGTTATGGCACATAGAAATCGATCTTGGCCCTTGGGAAGGAAAATGAGCATGCAAACCATGAGAACAAGCATGCTTTTTAGATTATTTGAGCCTTCTAATATTTTAAAAAGAACAAAATAGCGAAATAAGAGTAGTGCATATATGGAATTGGACCTCAAACCTTATTTTTAAAGAAAACCGAGCAAAGAGACCATCAGAACAAGCTGCTTTTGTGTTATTTTGGGATCTTTTGTTCATCTAACATTTTATTCATTTTTAACAAAAAAAAGAAAAATGTGTTATTTGGGGATCTTTTGTCCATCTAACACGTTTAGATATTAGGTAAAGATAACATTTTATTTATTTTTAACCAAAAAAATGAAAATAGCATTGATAGGGATCGAACCCAAAACCTACTGAATGAGAAGAACAAGTCGTAACACCGCACCACTATTTTTGGTATAAGTAGTTTGCTCGGCTATTTGTCCTATAGGCTATGATGACTGCAGTTCCCAGCCATAAGTCCTATACGTATTGTAGTTTGCATTACGTATACACACTTGCGACCAGATATTTCAACAGAAAGCGGACAGAATCATGGGGTTGGATTGAAATTTTCACGTTTAGATATTAGGTAAAGACTAGGTAGCGTGCCCATACCTTACTACGGAATAGCTACCAATTTGTACTAAAAATATACAGATCACACAATAAGATAACAATATTGTAAAATTTAACTATTGTTGGCTAAGACTATCGTCAACGGGCAGAGGGGAGCCCTCAGAGCGATGAGCGCGGAGGATCCGCTCTAAGTAGGGGGAGCACCAGACGACGTGACACGACAAGAATTTGGATCGTCGCATGCCATGAGCAAAAACATTGGGAAACAACTCAAGAGGGCATTTATATCCCTTTTATATAGGGCCCGACTAACCTCCACCGAACCTTCGCCATCCTCCAGTCCAAGGATCTGTGACAAGCTCTAGGAGTCCTTTGCCTCCAGTTGTTCCTCTTCTATACCTGCACCCCATAGAGTCCGGCTAGGTCAGCATTATTCATTCTCCGAGCCTTTGCCCTGCCTATGCCCGAAGGTCCCCCCAAGGGGCGAGGGTTGGACTTTCACACTAGACCCTGAGACCTTCGCTCTGGAGCATCAGGGGGGAGGTGGGTGATTTCCCAATAGTTTCCCCCCTTTTGAGCATGGGTCCAATCCTGTGGGCTGCGGCTCAAAATCTGGACCTCCCCCTGCATCGATAGGGGAGCGGAGGTTGTGCCTTCCCCCCTCTGCGCAGGATATGGCCATTGTTGGTTACTATTGTTCTTTTGACTAAAGTTGTTGTTGACACGATGGTTTCTCTCTGAGAATCGTGAACAACGGCGGTTGCAAGTTACCATTGGGCCTTGGACACTGAATCGCCGCAGGCTCCCCTATATAAGGGGGTGGGTGGCGTGAGGTCCTTACACTACCATTTACGCCTAGTCTTTCTTTTGCATCCGCTCTCACTTAGTCTCAGGTGGCTTCCGATCCTTCGCTTCGCCTGGCCTGGGCCAATTTTGCCGGTCCTTTTCGTGACTTACTAGGTGTTAGGTCTAGAGATTGGTTCCATTGCTTCAAGGAGTGCATGTTGGACATTGTTACTACTCAAGAACTAGAAGAAGACTTGTCCAGCTTTGAAGCTTCAGTCGGTGACTTGATCAGTGCAGAAGAGTTTTTTTCAATGGTTGGGCCGACCTTCGAGTTTAAGGAGTCTCTTGTAACAGCGAAGGACATAGCGGAGATGGTGGAAGCTAGGTTCTTTAAGGAAGACCGAGCAAAGGCCCCTCCTGCCAAACAGATGGTGCCTATGCCCAATCCTAGGTATGCTGTTGTTTTCAAGGACTACTTTTCGTGCGACCTCTGTCTTTCTCCTTTTGATTTTCTCTACCAATTCATGGAGGTATTCCATCTAGAGCTGCACCACTTTACTCCCAATAGAATTCTGACCCTCAACAAATTTTGCTAGGCTTGCGAGTCATATGGGTCCGTACCCAACATCGACACTTTCTGTGCTTATTTTGAGCTCCGAAGGCAAGTTTATAGCATAGTATAGGAGCTATGCATTTATGCCTCGAAGAACGCAACCTGGTGAGCGTCTAGAGATGTCTTACTGCTAGAAGAATAAGTGGAGAGGGATTGGATGAAGCTTTGGTTCTACGCGAAGACTCCCAGCACTGTCTACACTCTTAAGGATGGAAGCACGGTGACAATGTTTTCGTATACTTCAGAGATGAGGGAGATGAAGCCTTTGTCGAAGGTGGATCCTCTAGCAATGATTTCTTATGAGTGGAAGGCATGTGACAAGGCCTTCGCTCTCACTTGACGGTATTCTAGGGGCCAAGACTTGGTGGAGGAGATGATGGCCTTGGACTTTTGGCCTCTTAGACGCCGAAACAAAACTTTTAGGCTTGAGATGGTGTAGGTTCTAGTTTTTGGACCTCCAGAGGTGAAAGGTCCTAATATGGCTAGGAGGGGTGAATAACCTATTCAAAAATTTTACAAACTCACTAGAGCAAGAGGTTAGTAAATAACAAAGCGAAGCTTTTTGCTCTAGCTCTAATGGGGTGCTTGCAAGCCACCTATCCAACAATTCTAGTTGATATAATCACTAGGCATACAGGATCTATGTCACTACAAGCTACACTAGTGAACTATGCTACATAAGACAAAGTGAGCAACTAAACTAATTACACTACTTTGCAGTAAGTAAATGGAGAGGATGAGATATTTTTATACCACCGTGTAGGGGATGAGTCAATCACCAATATATGAACAATCAAGCACCGTGAAAGGTCCTAATATGGCTAGAGGGGGGGTGAATAGCCTATTTAAAAATTCTACAAAACTCACAAGAGCAAGTGGTTAGTAAATAACAAAGTGTAGCTTTTTGCTCTAGCTCTAATGTGGTGTTTACAAGCCACCTATCCAACAATTCTAGTTGATATGATCACTAGGCACACAAGAGCTATGTCATTACTTACACTAGAGAGCTATCTAAAGTTTCTATACAAGTAAATAAGCTACTCTAGTTTGCGGAAAAGTAAGAGATGGTTTGATCTTTATACCGCCGCGTAGAGGGGATGAACCAATCAATAATATGAAGTCCAATCATCGGGAGAAATCCAATGAACAATCACAATGGAGACACACAATTTTCTCCCGAGGTTCACATGCTTGCCGGCACGCTACGTCCCCGTTGTGTCGACCAACACTTGGTGGTTCGGTGGCTAAGAGGTGTAGCACGAACCTCGTTACCCACAAGTGAGGTAGCTCAATGACACGAGCAATCCACTAATGTTGCCTTTGGCTCTCCGCCGAGGTAGGCACAAACCTCTCACAATCACCGGGAGATGGCCACGAACAATCACCA
>Ga0182004_10002691_pt1 | contig 13923 bp, 15 predicted proteins | sample Sormic07211540_1_FD_120479 | JGI IMG/M metagenome (GOLD analysis project Ga0182004, IMG submission 120479) | Endophyte microbial communities from Sorghum bicolor roots, Mead, Nebraska, USA - 072115-40_1 MetaG | ecosystem: Host-associated > Plants > Roots > Unclassified | place: USA: Nebraska...
CAATTAGTTTTTATTTTCATCTATATTTAATATTTCATGCATACGTCTAAAGATTCGATCTGACAGGGAATCTGAAAAATTTTGTAATTTTTTTTGGAACTAAACAAGGCCTTATTGTGCAATGGAAATAAATTAGAGAATAGCAGAGATCAAGAAAATGTAAACTTGGGTGGCGCTCCAAGTCTCCAACCGAGGCCTTGTTCAGTTCCGAAAAGATTTCGCATTTTGGTACCGTAGCATTTTCGTTTTTATGACAAACATTAACCAATCATAGAGTAACTAGGCTCAAAAGATTCATCTTGTGATTTACAAATAAACTGTGTAATTAGTTTTTGTTTTCGTCTATATTTAGTGCTTCATACATGTGCCACAAGATTCGATGTGATAGAGAATCTTGAAAAGTTTTTGAATTTCGGGGTGAACTAAATAAGGCCCGATTCTGATACTAAGGGGGAATTTCTCTGTTACTATGTTTTTTCGGCTCTAATACACCGACGGCATGTTTAGAACACAATTTTTTGTTTCTATATTCTTTTTATAAAACTGAACTAACTTTGTAAAATTCCTGCACAATTTGTCAACTCTATGTTCTAAACTTGTAAAATTTCTGCATGATTCATACTCCCAATAGCCGTGACAATAGCTGAGACTGAGATAGGATGGTTTTCTCATTTCCCCGTTCGCCGGTCGCCGCTAGGCCGCTGCACATGCGTACAGGCCCGTCTCAGTTTGGAAAGACAAGGCCCAACTAAACCAGCCGTATATATATATATACATACTGCGAGGTAACCCTAACCGCCACCAGCCTCGGCCTCTCCTCTCGGCTCCACCACACGACACTCCAGCCTCTGCCCGCGACAACGCTAGTACGCCACCGCCACCAAGCCCGGGCCTCATAACCCTGCTGGGCTACCGCCGCCGCCGCCCTTCGCCGATATCTTCGCCGGAGAAGAACGCCCACCAGGTATTCCCACCCCCTTCTCTTCCCTGTCTGCTGTGCGAAACCGAGTTTTCAAACTCACCTCAAGCTATTTGGGTATTTGATGCCTACTTAAATTCTAACTCTTTGCAAAAAACTGTCTGGTGTACATGTGTACACCCGTGTCCCTTTACTAGATCCGCCGCTGCGATGGAGTCCGTGGTGAACCCGAAGGCGTACCCGCTGGCTGATGCGCAGCTGACGATGGGTATCCTCGATATCATCCAGCAGGCCGCCAACTACAAGCAGCTCAAGAAGGGAGCTAACGAAGGTACCGGACCAATCCCTTGTGCACGTTTCCTGGCCTGTACTCTGTTAATTCTGGGGCTTTCTTATTCAATTTGTGTCTTTTCTGTTTGCGCGCAGCGACGAAGACCCTGAACAGGGGGATATCGGAGTTCGTAGTGATGGCGGCGGATACGGAGCCTCTCGAGATCCTGCTCCACCTCCCCTTGCTAGCTGAGGATAAGGTACCGTTTTTTTTTTCCCTTTTCCCTTTTGTTTTGTTTCGCTTATACTAGTGCTGTGTGATTATTGTTTTTGCCCTTTCTTGTATTGTGAGTGAGAATGAACGGTCCTTTGTTAACTGCTTAAGCTGTAGAGGATTTCTTTATTGGCTTTGATTGCATTGAAGCCAATCCTTTGATGCTAGATATCATGGATGCTTGCAAAATTGTTGTCAGATGCTCAGTGTGTGTTACTCTGTCCAAAAAGTAATTGCTTCAACTGTGTTTCTTAGTTAATTATCTGTAAATGGTACCCCCTGTGTTTGAAAACATAATACTCAATTTTGTGTCGCCCTCAACCAACATTTTTCCTATTAGTATGTAATTTTTGTGCCGTGAGGTTGGTATCATTCGATCTGTATTCAAAACCTTTTTCTTTTATGACTATACTTTTTGATAACACAACAATATAATTATAGAATAATTACTGGTTAAATTCTGCCATAACAAAATGAAACATGCCTTTTTTTTAAAAAAATGGAGGGGGTTATGAATTGATGTGGCCCTCAGTGCCAGGAGTTGGATTTTCTTATAAATTTAATGCTAGCAGGTTTTATTCGTTAAGCAACGGACATGTAGTGATAATTCAGCCAGGCAGTACAGTCCTGCTAGCTGATAAAGCTTGCGTTTTTAGTTAGTTCTACATGCTTCTTCGTGCTCCCTTCTATCCTGCTTGGTTGATGACATGAACTACCTGTATACATCACTTCTGTTAAGAGACTTCTAAATGAATATGACAACATTCACCATTTTCTTACAAATTTAGTGCTAGCAGGATTCTGTTGAGTAACGGACATCTAATGATAATTCAATTCAGCCTGGCAGTGCAGTCCTGTTAGCATACTTAATGAATATTGCAACATTCACCACTGGACCTTATCCAAAATAAAAAACCATTCACCATTGGCTAATAAATTTTCCCTATGTTATGTGCAGAACGTGCCATATGTATTTGTTCCATCGAAACAAGCTCTTGGCCGTGCTTGTGGTGTGACAAGACCGGTCATTGCTTGCTCAGTGACCAGCAATGAGGGTAGCCAGCTGAAACTACAGATACAGGGCCTCAAGGTACTTATATTCTGTCATATTAGTTGTTGATACTGGATATTTTATCTTCTATATATTTGTGCATATCTTGATTCTGTAATATTTGTTATCGTGTTCTTGTAGATTAATCATATTTAATGAATTGCAGGACTCTATTGAGAAGCTTCTCATCTGATTTACTGAGACCTTTCAGTGTGATGGGCCTCGGGGACACATTTTTCAGAGGCTTGGACTGGTGATGGTGTCTTGTTTACTAGATTTTACACTTTCCAAAGTATGTTTGAACACTGTTATGTGGATCATAATCGAATTGTGTTGTGTCTTATATTTGTGACTCATGTATTCTCAAAGATGCCTGTGCATCCTGGTGGCTTGGTATCTGTTGAGATTCCAACCATTACTGTAACGATTGATTACAACGGGTTTGAGAATTGGATCGATTGGGTGGTTGCAACTTCTATGTGACTCCTTATTTGGGCATAGTTCCTTGCATTTATCTAGTTGTGCTGCCAATGCTGTATTAATTGATTTTCCTTGTTACTTGGATTTTTGCTGTTAAAATGATGGCTGCCTAAATCGTTTTTTATGCTGCATGACCTCTAAGGGTCCAAGTCCAATTTCAGTGGGGTTTTATGTCTCAATTTGTAGGACTTTCATGTGGTACAAATAGTTTAGATAAGTTTTATTTTTATATATGAAACTTATTTCATAACATGATATTTGTATCATCTCTATTTCTACTATATATCTAGGTCTATTGAGACTGATCTAATGTTCTACAGTAGTAGTTTTATATAAATCGGTCGAACTTTAGTGTGATAGAGAAATTTTTAATTGAGGTTTTCAAATTGGTCTGCGAAGTATTTTTAACTCGGTTGAACTCGAGAAATTTTGACGATAATGAGGGTTTCAAATTGGCTTGCGAGTTTGACACCCTGTTCGGCTGCAGGCCCTGAGTCGTTGGAGCACAGGCCTTGCAATTTTTAGCGCTGTCACCGTCCCACACTCGCATGACAAATTCCCCGAGTTTTGTATGGCTCTCGCGTGTTACTGCGCCGCCAAAGCGAGAATCGCGATGTGGTTCCTTCCGCACCGCAAATCGTCGCGGCGGACGCGCCTCACCCCGGGCTTGGCTGGCAAGTGGCAACGCGACCCACGTGCCGGCCCGTGATTGCGGGTTGCCGACGCTTCTAGGTCGGTTCCGCGCCGTGGGCCCGCATACACGTTTCGTGCGCCGCGGGAATACTCAACCCCGGCTCCGCCTGCAAGCGGGACCCACACGCTGTTAACCTGTAGCTCCGCCCGTGACGCGGAGATGCAGCGCATCGCCATCCACAGCACCCGCACCTAGATTTGTTCCACTGACATAGCGGCCCACCACGGGCCTGTGCCAAGCTGTCAGCGACTCCGTTCCGGAAACTAACACGTAACCGAGACGGACGCGCTAGTTCCCCGCACGACTCGGCCTCCTCGCCCTCGGCTTTAAATAGCGGCTTACCCCCATCCCCTGGAAGAGACTCTCTCGCTTCCTTCTCCTGCCGCAGCCCTAGAAAATTTTTCCCCTCCCCGTAGCGAAACCCTAGCCGCCACGCCAAAAACCAAATCCCGCCGCGCCCGAAAATTTCCGGTGGGTTCCTTGCCGCGAATCGATCGATTTCGAGCGATTCGCGGTTGATTAGGCCGGCTTTGCCGCCAATCCTTGTGATCCCTCGGCGGGGTAGAGCGCGGTCGACCGTCGACCATGTCGAGGTGCTTCCCCTACCCGCCGCCGGGGTACGTGCGAAACCCAGTGGCCGTGGCCGTGGCCGAGGCGGAGTCGACCGCTAAGGTTTGTTGAACCATCGGATTTACACACGCACGTGCCGGATCGTTTGTTCTTCCTGTTGGTTTTGCTCGGATCTGTGTGTTGTGCGTGTGTGATGTGGGTATCGCACGTGCCGGGAAAGCTAACCCTTGCGGCGGAGGGAAGTACCTGAATCCTGTGTAGCTTAGCTACGAGGTCTTTCAGATCGATTGAAAATTTAAGTTGGGATGGCCGCTAGTCGAGATTGGTTGGGTCCGATTTGCGAATATTGGTTGCATGGTTATCGAAAGAATGCTAGAACAACAAATTCGATTCAACACTGTTGGATTTACACATTTAATCGCCCAAAGATTATGTGGGCGTGAGCAGAGATCCTGACAGATTATGAAGCCCAAATTAGTTGTTCGTCTATTGTTGTTCGATGATTAGAATATTTGCCATCGAGTGCATCCGAGACTGACCAAAAATTTGTGTTGCCCAAAATTCTCTTTGAAATAGTGTCTCGAGTGCCAATTCATATTTAACTGAATTTAGTACAGTATATGTATTTTGCCTAAGCTTGTGTAACAAGGGTGAGCTGGCATTTGTAGCATCAGCATTCAATGCTCTTTTGTAGCAAAGCTAAATTGATTTGAATTGGGAATTGCATTTCTTTTTTCCTACTGTTTTTAGTGTTCTCTTTTTTTTTCTCATGTGGGTCAGTACATGTATTTGTGTTTTCTTATTTTTCTTATGTAATATGTGGAAAAATCACTGTTCTGTAGACCAAAGGAGTTCAGAATTATTTTGGTCTTGTATGTCAATAGCAATTAACACCATTTATTGTGTTCATTGTTAGTTTTTTTTGTTCTGTGGAGTGTGCAGTGTTGCAGGTCTTAACTGAGTAATGTGGTCGACATGCTTGTAAACGAATATAATTCTGTTGCTAACTGTGTAATTATGAGTCGGTGATAATTGAAAAATCTTTGTGAAGCATTACTGTCTGAACTGTATGCAAATGCTACATTCATTTCTTGTGTCCTTGTAAATATCATAATACATGATATTGTCAAAATGCTGCATTGCATTCCCGTCGTCCGTTCTAAATCAGAACTGACGATTGCTCTGGTGGCTGAAGCTCCAGAAAGAAAGGGAAAAGGCCGAAAAGAAGAAAGAGAAAAGGAGTGACAAGAAAGCTCCCCAGAAGGGTGAGACGTCTAAACATTCAAAGCACAGCCATAAGAAGAGAAAGCTTGAAGATGTCATCAAAGTTGGGCAGGATCCCAAAAGGGAATCCAAAGAATCAGTTGAGCAGTTGGAGAAGAGTGGACTCTCAGAAGAGCATGGAGCTCCTTGTTTTGTACAGACGATCCGCGACTCTCCTGAGAGTTCACAGGACAGCAGCAAGAGGCGAAAGGTTGTCCTGCCCAGTCCTAGCCAAGCTAAGAATGGTGAGACTATTCTCTTGTTTTTGTTATTTTGATTTCCATTTTTTATTGGAAAAAAATCAATCTGTTGTTTCAGGATTTTATTCATCTTTACTTGTCATTTTACAGGGAACATCCTTCGCATCAAGATTAAAAGTAATCAAGATTCCCAATCAGCTCTTTCGGAGAAACCAATGGTTCCTGAGCAGCCATTGGTCCGACAAATGGGATCAGGCTCGTCCCTGTTGGGCAAGCAAAATTCTATCCATCATAAGGTGAATGTGAGATCTACATCTGCTCAGCAGAGGGTAACTGGTGACTCCCAAGCAGTACAAAAATGTATTATTACAGAAAGTCTGGCAAAGACCATGCAGAGAGTTGTTCCCCAGCCTGCAGCGAAGGTCACACATCCGGTTCATCCCCCGTTGTCTGTTAAGGCGCCAGTTGGAAGATCTGACCTACCTCCAAAGTTTTCGGGAAGTGTGGCGTCTTCACCTGCTGGAGTGATGGGAAGATTTGATCCTCCACCTGTTAAGATGGTGTCACAGGGAGTTCAGCGTCCAGCTTCCATGGTGTCACAGAAAGTTGATCCTCAGTTAGCGAAGGTGTTACAGAAAGAAACGAGATCTGCTGTTTGCCTACCAGACGCCCCGCAGCCTCCTGTTCTGCAAAAACCCAAGGACTTGACTGTTCTCAAGCAGCAGGATCTCATCACCTCTTTGCCAAAAGAAGAGCCTTGCTTCTCTGGTAGAAGTGCAGAAACAGTTCAAGTGCAGGATACTAAGCTCTCCCGGTCAGATCGGAAGAAAATCCGCAAAGCTGAGAAGAAAGAAAAGAAGTTCAGAGATCTGTTTGTTACCTGGAATCCGATATCGCTAGAGAATGAAGGTTCAGATCTTGGTGATCAAGATTGGCTGTTGAGCAGTACAAGGAACTCTGATGCTAGCATGGCTCAATGCAAATCAACTGGTGGTGTAGGGCCGATCCATCCAATGGTGCAGCAGCAGCCTTCTTTGCAACCCAGGGCCACTTTTCTGCCGGACCTTCATATGTACCAGCTGCCATATGTCGTACCATTTTAAACATCTGTCGAGGTAGATGAGAATTAGATGAGATGTTGGGAGAGAGCTGTGTGGATGTGGGAGATAATGGTTCCCTGCCGCAGTTTTCCAGCTTTGTTCCAATCGTGTTTGTTTGAGGCCAATAGAGTTCTGGCAAAACTTGTAATGTTCGTTAATTATTTCGCACGTTTATGTAAGCAGTTGAACTGCAAAAGCTTAACTGTTACTGTTGTATGACACGCAGTATTTGTTCTATCCTTAATCTCTTTTATTTGTATATATGAATGGATTAATTGCAGCAACTGACAACTGGTCTCTTAAGATTTACTGATAGTACCCGTTGACTTGTCGAAATCTTGTCAGGAAGCCATTTGTCGCCGAAAATGTGGCTCTGGTGATTTTTGATTGTAAACTGTACACACGGTCCCGGTAATCAAACCATACAACAAACATGTGTAGTACCGGGGTGGGTGAAGAGGTGAAGGTAAAAAAATTGGAAAATACATGACCACAAAATCGCAGGCTTGAATCAGTCGAAGCTGGACGATCGGCTCCAACGTTCTCGCAGGTACTCTTCCAACGGGCTGAGGCCGCTGCTGTGCTCCGTGCTAGAGATTGACTCGGAGTCTTCCACGTCAAGAAGCGCGAGGTCCAGGTGTGACCTCACGTTCGCCGCCGGGTAAGCCTCGTCGTCTAGGCAGTCCGGCTCCGTTGCGTCCTGGTCGGCGATGCTCGCCGTGCTTTCTCCTCGTAGTATGCTCAGTATCTGCACGGCACAAAAAAAAAAGACTGGTCAGTGAAATGCAAATTGCACGAGCTAAAGCTGGTTGGAGGCTGGCTGACCTGCGATATCGGCGGCCTGAGTCGAGCCGACCTCCGGAGGCAGAGCGACGCCGCAGAGGCCATCCGCCTCACCTCCACCTCGTCGTGCTTCACGTCCAGCCTCGGGTCCAGTAGGTCAGAGATGTCGCCGCTGCTAAGCACCGGAGTTGCCTGTCACGCCAAAGACAATTTGTTACTCTGTCCTCTGCGTGCTGAATTACCACTTAACTAGACATGAGATGGTTGATCGGTAGCATAGGATTGCGCTCTTACCCACATGACGAGACTCTCTTGGCCCTTGGGTGACGACCCGTCGCTGCTGATGGGCTTCCGGCCGGACAGGAGCTCCAGCAGGACGACGCCGAACGCGTACACGTCCACCCTGTCGGTCACCTTCCCGTACATGAAGTACTCCGGCGCCAGGTACCTGCATCGCACAGTAATAAAAAGAAAACATCAATTTGTGTGGACGAACCACAGAACACCGGGTACAATACAACGCCGCCGAGGAACAGGCTTGGAGGAAGAGACGGTACCCGAATGTGCCAACGACGTCGCTGTGCGTCAGGGAGGTCGGGTTCGTCGGCGCCCAGATGGCCAGCCCAAAATCGGATAGCTGCCGCAACAGGGAGTTCAGAGTTCAAGTCCAAACGAAAAGCTTCGCTACGACTAGGATCCATGTCAGTGTTCGTAACTACCTGAGGCTCGAACTCTTCCGCGAGGAGGATGTTGGACGACTTGACGTCCCGGTGGATCACCGGCCGCGAGCTGCCGGAGTGCAGGTAGCTCAGGGCCTCCGCGATCCCCAACGCCGCCTTGTACCGGTTCTCCCATGACAGCGCCGGCTTTGACCTTTCTCCTGCAGACCACAGCAGCAATCAGACGTCAGAGTGAAGAACTCAACTGCTCCCACACCTCTCAACTGTTCTGAACGCGACCCGTTTCCGTTTCCTGAGAAAAAACTAGTCTCTTGTACGAATCGTTGTCTGCAGAATTCCCGGTTCCTTAGAAGCAAATCCACCGTACTGAGGCGAATTGGGTTTCGGGGTGACTTCACATGAACACAACTGAAGATGTAACTGTCGGACATGTGCTGGTGGTACCGTGTAGGTTGTCCTCGAGGCTGCCCCTGGGGAGGTAGCTGTAGACGGAGATGAGGTTGCGGCCTTCCACGCAGACGCCGATCAAGGGGACGATCCGGTGGTGCTGCAGCTTGGTGATGATGTCCACCTCCCGGAGGAAGTCCTTGGACGCCTGCGCCGACGCCTTGGACAGCTTGATCGCCACGTGCTGCCCGCAGGCGAGGCTGCCCCTGTACACCCTGCTGTTCCCTCCGTTCCCAATCAGGTTGTCTGCGACAAGCCAAGAACTGGGTTGGTGTCTTGGTGACGACGATGAATCGTGTGAGCTGAAACCTGAAAGGCGCGAGATGTGAAAGAACCTGCGGCGAAGTGGTTGGTGGAGTCGTAGAGCTCCTCGTAGCGGAACCACCGGCACTGGGCGCCACTGCCACCAAGCATTGCCTTGAGCTCCGACTCGAGTCCCGCCCCGGCATGCGGCTCGGCGGACTCCGACGGCGCGGACCGCCGGGGCAGGCTCATCACCCAGTGCACCACCGACTGCTTCCGCGGCTCATGATTCTTGGCGCTGGGCGTGTGTACAGGGGCAGCTGCGGCGGCGGCGGCGTGCGCGCGGCGGAGCAGCGGCCACCCGAGCCTCTGCTCGAGCGTCACGCTGCCGTCGCCTTTGGTGGCGTCGTCGAAGGACTTGGTTGCCGGCGCGGCCGCGGCGCCGTGGCCGCAGCTCCGGGCGTCCAAGTCCATGGACCGCGCGCTCCGGTTCGGGTTCGGGATGATCACCTTGGGCTCCAGTCCCACGCTCGGGTGCAGCACCGTGCGGAGCACCGGCTTCGGCTCTGCTCCTGCACACCAGCTCGCCACCAAACGATTAGCGACTCGCTAACCAAAGCCTCCATAACTAATAACCACACTTAATTAAGGGGCACTTGATTACCAAGTGGTGGCTTGGGCGCCTCCCGGACGAAGACGGCCTTGCCGTCCTGGATGGCGACGACGGTGGTTGTCGGCGGCAACTTCTTGGCGCAGTACTTGGCCAGGCAGGACGACCCTCTGCGCAACCACAACCAAAATGAAAAAAAAAAAGGGGAGCTGCTAAGGAATGGTGACGAAACAAACAGTTAGATCATACAAAGGTTGCTGCCAGCAGCGTGCTTACCCGAAGGAGTACTTCTTATTGGCGCCAAGCACCACGACCATGGCGGCGCAGAGCTTGGCCTCCTTCACCAGCTCCTTCTGGATCGAGCTCCCCGGCGTCACCCGACCGACAAGAACGACCTGACACAGACCATTCAATGGCGGCATGTGAATTGAATCGGCAGCAACATGGCACACAACTCCCGTAGCAGCCTCGCCACCGGCCCACTGCTCTCATTCCTGCCCATCCTTGCTCACCTGTTTCTGGTTGCAGAGGGCCTCGTAGTCCGCCAGGTAGTCGTCCAGCGTCCTGATCAGCTTCAGTGTGTTCGTCTTGTCTGCGACGAGAAACAAGAAAATGTCATTCAAGAGAAGAAAAAACCGCTAGTAATTCCCAACCACTTCACCGGGATTGGAACTGAAATAAACGAGCTGCCAAGTTTGTTCATGGCGGATACCAACCGGACTTGCGGTAAATGTGCACGGCGACGATGCGGTCGCCCCGCCTGGCCTCCTCGTGGAGCGCCCACCGGAGCAGGTCCCTGCCGACGGCGTCCATGTGCAGCCCCACCAGTATGCACCGGCCGACGCCCTCCCCGTGGTCCGCCGCCATGATGGCCGAGAGCCGGCTCGCAGCTCCACTCCAGAGATCAGCAGGAACCGAAGTTGTCCATGGCGAAGCAAGCTGGTAAGTAGCCAAGGCAGGCCACTGGTTTGCTCAACCACTAACCGCCGCCGTGGACTTGCTGCTGTCACAAGACGATCCGGCGCCGGGCAACTGGCTTGGAGCCTGCAACCAATGTCTGACCCGGAACCGCGACGCTGGAATAGAAAACTGCCGGGGCGGCGGTCGTCGCCTGGACAGGAAACTGGAAAGCGAGCGCGCGAGCGAGTTCCGTTACCAGGAACTCGCTGCCGGCCGGGTAACGTACAGGGCCTCTCCGGCCACCCACTCGCTTTGTGGCTGAATTCGCTGAACCCGAACCGAAAGGCGCGGGCGCGCGGCGGGGGAGGCCTGAGACGAGGAGGAAGAAACAAGCGCAAGCGACGAGAGCGGGAACTATATCCTGGGGCCGGGCCGGACCGGACCGGACCTGGGCGCTGGGCGGAAAAGGAGGCGTCGCGGCGAAGGGCGAGGGAGGGGTGGGAGGCGACACGGGTAACCACCTAAAATCTGGTTAGCTTGTCAGGTTTCAGCTGCTGGGCGCGCGTATTAAAATGGTTGCCGTCATGGCGCCACGCCCGCCGCCCGGGATCGCTCGTCGCCATCGGCTCAACCACTCCAACCACGCACAAAAAGCACGAGGCCGAGGCCGAGGCCGAGGCCGGCCCCGTCGCGTCCCTTGCGCCGTTGCGCGGAGGCCGGAGGGGGAGGACCGGACGAACGGCCAGTCTTGCCGGCCGCCCTCGCCGGTCAGCGTAGCGCGGCTGCTGTTTCAGCGCAGCCAGCCAGCCGGTGCGGCAGTGGTGGTAGCAAACAACGAGACGGTGACAGCGACAGGATGACACACAGGAAGCCGGCGAGAAGGAGGCGGAGCGGAGATGACGCGAGGTATGTGGGCAATAGGATCGGCGATGGTGCGTGGGGAGAGGTGGTGACGGGGACGATGAGCGCATTGGGCAAAGAATTCCTTGGTGGAGGTTGGAGAGGCAAGGGGTGGAAAGGGAGCAATTGGAGAGGCAGGACAGGGCGCCATCGCCGATGGGTCCATGCTACGATGGGTCCGTACACATCGCAAAAGGGCGCAAAAAGGACGAAAATAGCCCCATATTGTAAAAAGAAGAAGTCGAGAGTGCTCTCTGCCAAAGTAAAAGGGAAATGCTTCGTTGGGATCGATGAGGATGGCACGTGGCTTTTACACGATTTCAAACGGGGGGAGTGTAGTGGCCTGTGCGAAAGATAGTAAACTGTTTCTCTCAAGGTCAAATGGGGAAAAAAAGTGTGTGTTACTGTACTTTCTGAATTGTATGGCGTGCTGCCAATCGAATCACGAATTCAATGCGCGCGCTGGGACAGGTGCAGGATAGTCATCTATGAATGGAGTCCTAGTTTCATTCGATCTAAGGGCCCGTTTAGATCGTTGATGAAAAAATTTTAGGTGTCACATCGAATATGTCGGAAGGACGTCGGAAGGTGTTTTTAGAAACTAATAAAAAAACAAATTACATAGTTCGTCAGGAAACTGCAAGACAAATCTATTAAGCATAATTAATCTCTCATTAGCATATGTGGGTTACTGTAGCACTTAAGGCTAATCATGGACTAACTAGGCTTAAAAGATTCGTCTCGCGATTTTCAACCAAACTGTGTAATTAGTTTATTTTTTTATCTATATTTAATGTTCTATGCATGTGTCCAAAGATTCGATGGGATGGATGAAATTTTTTTTTAAAAAAACTAAACAGGGCATAAGTTGATGGCGACTCTGTGACAGTTTTTTTTATGACGGTATCATCAATTGGAGTACTTTCTTTTCATTTTGCGAACATCAATTATATATAGTTACTTGTACGTCCGCAAAAGAAAAGATGCACATAGAACATAGCATGTTGCGTATATAGTTAAATACTAGGGCCTTGTTTAGTTCTCTCGGTAAAATGTTTGTTTACTGTGTTTATATTTGACAAATATTATCCAAATATAAACTAACAAGGCTCAAAAAATTCATCTTACAAATTACAGATTAACTGTGCAATTAATTATTTTTTATCTATATTTAATACTCCGTGCATGTGTCGCAAGATTCGATGTGATAGAGAATCTTGAAAAGTTTTTGGATTTTGGGTATAACTAAATAAGGTGTAGATTACATGCACGTTATGGAGAAATGTAGCAAGAAGTTTATTGATAGTTCTAAAACATATTTATCCCCTTCTCACTAAAAAATCTACATTTTTTCCTCTAATAATAGTGTATCATAAACCTTTCATATTGTAAGTTCTTCCTATTGTTTCCTGTTCCCTAGTATTATAGGGTGTTCACATAATCATCTCCAACAGTGGGAATCTGATAGTTATGATCAGAGGTGCCCTAAGTACTACTAGTATTACTGAGAACCATGTACAGTTAATTAGTGGTAGTAATCACAAAAAAATTAAATAATAGTACAACGGTACCATGACCTCCTTCTGTCTAAAAGAACACTTTTAGGCCTTATTTGGATCACAGTTAGATTACCATAATCAGCTAAAATAAACTAATAGTGATCCAAATATAAGAGATTTTTTAGTATGTAGTTGACTTTTATAATTCAAGAACCGGATTGTAATAATCATGTAATCCACTTGAGACTTGCTAATTGGAAATGATGGGTGGTAAAAGGATCAAATTACCCCTCAACGTTTGCAATGACACTATATGGTTATTTGTACTAATAACTAATCCACCCATTATAATTTAGGGATTCGAACAATTTAGATTATTATAATCCACAATCTATTATAATCTCATTCATAACACACTCCCTCCGTCCTGTAATATAGAGCATTCTAGCCTTTAAGATTTGTCCTCAAATATAATACATTCTAGAACAGAAACCCATCTGGCATTAAATACTTTCATTTATCAGCCAATCACCACTAATTATGTTGATGATAGCGTCTTATTAGAAAATAAAGTGAGGACTCATGCATTTTTTGTAACATCCCTGATGTTACGAACACTAAAACTGGATCATGTCATCATAAGCATTGCAAAGCATATGTTGGGTACCATAATAAGGGATACCCAAATCAGAGCAATAAAAAACGCAAAAAAAACATACTAACCAGAATCATCAGGGTACGGGCCCCAGTTCATTCAACTCGCCCGACCCCTCAAGGCCTCGGCCGCGAGTTCCGACTCGCCCGACCCCTCAAGGCCTCGGCCGCGAGTTCCGACTCGCCCGACCCCTCAGGGCCTCGGACGCGAGCTCCGACTCGCCCGACCCCCCAAGGTCTCGGACGCGAGTTCCGACTCGCCCGACCCCCCAGGGTCTCGGACGCAAGTTCCGACTCGCCCGACCCCGTCCAGGCTCGGGCGCCGGACCCCACTCCGCCTGGGCGGCAAGACTTCCACCGCACGGCGCCCGTACCCACGACATGAC
>Ga0182004_10002692_pt1 | contig 13920 bp, 16 predicted proteins | sample Sormic07211540_1_FD_120479 | JGI IMG/M metagenome (GOLD analysis project Ga0182004, IMG submission 120479) | Endophyte microbial communities from Sorghum bicolor roots, Mead, Nebraska, USA - 072115-40_1 MetaG | ecosystem: Host-associated > Plants > Roots > Unclassified | place: USA: Nebraska...
GGATAAATCTCTGTGTCTTCTTGCATCACCATCTGGGAAAGGGAGCACGCATACAAATTTACTCGTTGGTGTGACCCCCCCGGGGGGGAAACACCGACAACAGGAAAAAAAAGAAACGGATGGAGAAATAAAGAAATGTAAAGAAAAAAATAAATGGGAGGGGACAATGTGTTGGAAACAGCATAAAGAGATGCTGGAATGGGAATGATAGATAGAATCAAATGGGAGGGTGGGAACAGTGTGTTGGAAATGAGAACTAGAAATGGGAGGGAGGAAGAGTGCATTGACTGTGCATGAATCTTGAAGCACAATGAGCGGCCGAGATAGTGAGTGCGGATGCAAGGGGTTGCGGTTTGGAGTTTCCAGTTCCTATCCTCATCTGACTGCTACACTCAAAATTGCGATCAACTTCGCATAAAGATAGACCCTTGAAGCAACACCTCCAAGTAGGAAAACGATGACCATCGATCGCCGATGCCTCTCACCTCACCAAGGCTAGATTTTCACATGGAGAGATCACCAGGAGGGTTGTGGAGTGCCCGTGACAACACCACCCGAAAGGAAAATGGCATCCAAAGGCATTGTCATTGTCGAGACCAGTAAGATCATCGGTAAGGCTTGGTCAGCACCTCCACAACACCCGAACCAATACCGATAAGCAAAAAACTTTTTGCTGCCAACACATCAGGAGTCCTACACACCTTAAGTCCATGCAATAGCGACCCTTGTTAAGCATGACGGGCCACTGCCTGCAAAGCCCACCACTGTAGAAGCCACCATGCGACGTCGATCTATGCCCCATGCCCCCAAGAGTGGGGCCATCACTAACCAAATTAATCGCCATTGCCTTGGTCACCACCGCCACCATAGATGCACATCTGGGCTCTAGCCATGGCGTTTCCACCGTGGTGGCGGGTGTGAGTGCCAATGACATTGCCGCTCACCCGAGCCCTTGCTAGTGCTCGCTGAAGGACGCATCGAGAACTTCATGACACACCATCTAGCCATCATCTGCCACTGCTACAGGGGCAAAACACCTCATCCAGTAGCTCACCAGATCCGTCGAAAATCGACGCGCATATGGCCCACCACATAGGGGCAAAACACCTCATCCAGTAGCTCACCAGATCCGTCGACAATCGACGTGCATCTGACCCACCACACCACCACTACAGTGTGCACCTTTCAGTGTTATAGAATAGAATTACTATGTGTGTACGTCAATCGGGGATTTTTTTTGAATCCGACTTCTACATCCATGTAAGATATATCAACCTAAATTTGATAGAGAAGGGAGTGATTTAGGATACCACTAAATATTAGGATGTTGTATAGGGGTTGAAGGGTAAATTTTGTTGCATATATAAAACCAAATTTTGACCTTAAGAAGTTGAGTAGAGGCACTCTTGATCTGAGACGCGCTCTAAGAACTAAAATAATGAGGACCGGTCATCGATGGTCTAGCAAGGCGTTCCAAATGGAAGGTCACAAATATAATGGCTATAAGATCTTCCGGTTAGAAAGAAAAACAAACAAGGAAAACATCTGTGTGTCCCACGATGAGGGCCTAATGGAGTTTGACGTGGTGAAGCCTTCCAGACCAACGGAATAATCCTGAGACTGAGAGCACCGATCCATCTATCCACAACTTAAGGGAGAGCGTGTGATATAAATAGGGAATATATGCAACTGTGCTCATGCCTACATAATGCAGCTTGTTTCAACAAAGTCGTCGCCATCTGATACGATTGCTGTCATTTTCCTGCTTTGTGCTTTGGGAGATAATTGGAATCTACCTGTAGCAGAGAGTGGGGGGACAAGGAAAGAGGGAAGCAGATGCCACTACTGATCACTGCCTCTTTGGGCCGAGCAGGAGGAGGAAAAAAGGTGAGGCAGCAGCGTCACATTTGAAGAATCGGTTGCAGTTGGAGACTGTTGTGAAATGCTCCCTCCATTCCAAATTATTTGACATTCCAAGAATCTTGAAGAGTAAAAATTTTTTTACTCTTGTTTCAACATTATGGGATGTCAAATAATTTGGAATGGAAAAAAAATAATACATCATTTTTCCATAGGAACTCAAATGAAGAAAAACGTTATATCAACTTTAAAATCTAAGAAGATAAAACAACATTATGGGATGCAAAATAGTTTCAACTAAGAAACTTCTCAACTACAAAGTTCTAGATTATATTAAGAGCTACATTGTTGATATAACGTTTTTCTTCATCTGAGTTCCTATGGAAAAATGATGTATTATTTTTTTGTGAACTAGTTTTAGAGACACATGCTTAGAGTATAAACTCAGTTAACCAATAAAACCTCAAACAACCTCTAAACACTTGGGATAATAATTATTTTTTAGGAATGTGCTTAGCAAGTGTTCCATTAAGGAGTTAGAAAATGATTAGACGCCCAATAGAGATGCCACTGAGCATGTGGGTAAACACGAACGCACATCACCGTTGGATGGTGGGAATCACACGGTCGTACTAAGGAAGGAAACTATGTCATGATGTGGAGCAGTAAAGTGCGCGTGCGTAGGGCTAAATGACGCTTTTGGTGACCAGCAACAAGAAGCTTGTGAAGCCAGCAATAACCCAGGCATCTGCAAAAGCTTCTTCGAAACCCTGTCGAATCCGACAATTCCGCTCGTTCCACAAATTCCACGTGGAAAGGTGAATTGCAAAAGCTTCTTCGAAACCCTGTCGAACATCCGGCAATTGAGCTCGTTCTAGAAATTCCAGGTGGAAAGGAGAATTTTGGAGTTGAAGGTGCGCCTAACCGCTTTGGGCAGTGTCTTATGTTCTTGCTGCCACCAATTCTTGAGGTTCGCGTTTTGTTGCGGAACTAGGGTTTGCAGTCCAACCGAATGGAGGAGCTGATGCCATACTTCACGCACGAACACATAAGAACACAATAGATGGTCCGAGGTCTCATCTTCCTGAGCACAGAGGGCACACGAAGCATCTTTGGTCTATTGGCGGTCCATAGGCGTCCATAGAGCTGACCCAGATGAAGAACTAGATCTTTGGCGGCGCGTGTGCATGCCTGAGGTACTTGGCCCCAACCAGCGGCGTCTTTCTGAAGAATAATGATCTGTAAGCCAATGAAGCTGAGTTCTATCCATTTTCTAGACAAATGGGTCTAATACAGATGGTTGAAGATGGACATGGACGAGACCACAGACAGTTCTTAACTTGGTCTCAGAAACTTTATGTCTTGATTGTTAAATCTTTAGGATCGACTAGGGTAGATCTAGACTGGATAAACTGTCCTTTTGTAGACAACAGAGTGTACAACCTATACAAGATCTAATGCAGTAATGAAATGTACAAGTAATTAGATCTATAGTGTTAGGGTTAAACCGTCAACGGAAGTAGGAGCAGCAGGGGCGGCGGATGTCGATCCCGAAGCCATGTCGTCGCTGGTGAAGGAGATCCGCGACGGTGTGATGACGGCGGTGGTGCGGACGTCGAGGTGGCGTGGATCCGGTGTCGGTGAGTCTTCCCGTCGCTTGCTGCGCTCCCTGGATCGGATTCTCCCCTTGATCTCACTCTATTCTTTGTCTGTATTCTTTCTTTTCAAACTCTTTTACCTTACTCATTCCATCACAGATTAGTGCATAGAGCTGCTTCATCATCACAGTCTATCGCCGGTAGACTTGACAGCTACAAATACACTTCTCTCATTTGAAACAAATTCTTTTATTCTTTGGGCCTTCTTGTCCAGGAATCATAGGCTTTCCCTTAAACCCATGTCGGCTACGTGTTCTCTAAACACGCTGGGTGGTAAGCCTTTGGTAAGCGGATCCGCTTCTTTTCAATGCTTATATGCTCAAGCTTTATAACATGATCCCGGATCTTATCTTTCACAACATAATACTTCAAGTCAATGTGTTTGGCAGCACCACTTGACCTATTATTGTGTGCATATTCTACTACTGGATTATTATCGTAGTATAACTGTAGTGGTTTAGAGATGTTATCAACCACTCTCAAACCAGGTACGAACTTCTTTAACTAGTTCACCTGCCTCGATGCCTCAAAACATGCTACAAATTCAGCATACATTGTGGACGATGTAGTGACCGTCTGTAATTTACTTTTCCACGATATGGCTCCATTTGCGAGAGTAAATACATAGCCTGACGTGGATTTTCTGTTATCTCCCGCATAATCTGAATCTGAATATCCTACTATCTGTAGGGAATCTGATCTTCTGTATGTAAGCATGAGGTTGTTTGTTCCTTGCAAATAACGTATGACCTTCTTTACTAATTTCCAGTGTTCCTCACCTGGATTACTCTGAAATCTGCCAAGCAACCCGGTAACAAAAGCTAAGTCAGGGTGAGTACATACTTGAGCATACTGTAAACTTCCAACAGCCGAAGCATATGGAACTAATTTCATCTGATTGAGCTCATACTCGTTCTTGGGACACTGAAAATCCCTATATCTATCGCCCTTGATTAATGGTGCAGGTGACGCACTACATTTGTGCATATTGTATCTCTCTAGAACTTTTTCTATATATGCTTTCTGTGATAATCCCAATACCCCCTTCTTTCTATCTCAGTGAATCTCCATGCCCAAAACATATGATGCTTCACCAAGATCTTTCATGTCAAACTTTGAGGACAAAAATTTCTTTGTTTCTTGAAGCAGACTGACATCACTACTTGCAAGTAGGATATCATCCACATACATGATTAGGAAGATGTACTTCCCATTCTTAAACTTTGAATAAACGCAGTTGTCCTCTACATTCTGTTTAAACCCAAAACTTCTTATTATCTTATCAAACTTCAAATACCACTGTCTTGAAGCTTGTTTTAATCCATAAATGGATTTCTTTAGGTGGCATCCCATTTGCTCTTTTCCTTCCACAACAAAACCTTTTGGTTGTGCCATGTAAACATTTTCCTCTAAATCCCCATGTAGGAATGTCGTCTTAACATCCATTTGATGTAATTCTAAATCATAATGAGCCACTAGAGTCATTATGATCCTGAAGGAATCCTTACATGAGACTAGAGAAATGTCTCATTGTAATCAATCACTTCTCTTCGCGTGAAGCCTTTCGCCACAAGTCGTGCTTTAAATCTTTCTACATTCCCTTGAGAGTCATATTTGGTTTTGTAGACCCATTTATAGCCTACTGTTTTGGCTCCTCTAGGAATCTCTTCTAAATCCCAAACTCCATTGGAGCTCATGGATTTCATCTCTCCTCTCATAACTTCTAGCCACTTCTATGAGTTGGCGCTTCTCATGGCTTCATCATATGAGGTAGGATCACCCTCCATATGAAAGTCTTCTGTGTTGAAGACTTCATAGTCATCTGGGATAGCGGACCTTCTAACTATTTGAGACCTTCTCGGGGCTTCCACATTTGGCACTTCTTCTGGTTGGGGCTGTTGTTGCTCCCCTTCACCTATGGCATCTGGTTCCTCTATGGGCTCCTGAAGGACAGGTTCCCCATTTTCATCTGTTGTTGCCACAGGAGAGTGAGCAATAGTTTCTGGCATTGTAGTGTCTGGCACTATCGGTGCATTCACAACGGGTAATTCAAAAAATGGCTCTTGAATCATCAAAGTGGGCGTATACACCTGCTTCTCTTCAAGATCAATCTTTTGAGCTACCACGCTCCCCTTGATCAGCTCATCCTCTAGAAATACAACGTGTCTCATTTCTACAAACTTTGTATATATGTCTGGACAGTAGAAACGATAACCTTTTGATTTTTCTGGGTAGCCAATAAAATGACAACTAACTATTTTAAGATCTAGCTTTCCAATGTTTGGGTTCAATACTTTGGCCTCGGCAGGGCTCCCCCACACACGCAAGTGGCTTAGCGAGGGTACTCTTCCTATCAACAACTCATATGGTGTTTTAGGCACCGATTTATTGGGAACTCTGTTTAGAATGTGAATGGCGGTTTTTAATGCCTGCATCCATAAACTTATCATACTTCGCACCATATCCATCAGGGTACGGTTACGTCTTTCAGCTAGTCCATTCTGCTGAGGCTCGCCCGGTGTAGAATACCAGGCTACTATGCCATGCTCCTATAAGAACTTTGCAAAAGGTCTAGGAACTTGGTCATAAGGGGTACGCCGACCATAGTACTCCGCTCCACGGTCAGATATGACTATCTTAATGTTTAGGTTGTGATGATTTTCAACTTCAACATTAAATATCTTGAACTTATCTAATGCCTCTGCTCTTTCTTTAATTGGATAAATATACCCAAAATGGGAGTAATCATCTGTGAATGTTATGAATGAGTCATAGCCATCCACACTTTTCATAGGAAACGGTCCACAGAAGTCTGTGTGGATTATCTATAAAATCCCTATGCTTCATTTGGCATTCTTTTTAATTTTCTTTGCATACTTTCCTTTAATGCAATCTATGCATTGCTAATTCTGAGAACTCAAGTGGAGGAAGAATTTTATTCTTCAGTAATCTCTCTATTTTCCCCCTCGAAATATGTCCTAAGAGACAATACCATAATTTCGACAATGCGTCTTGAGTTCGCTTTCTTTTTCTGTTCGCATTCTCAGACAAGGATGTATTTTCTATAGCATCACATACGGAATTCACAGTTTCACGAAGTGATAATAAATAAAGATCTTGTTGTTGAATGCAACACCAATACAGTCATGATTACGATAAATCTAGCACTTGCCATCACCAAAATGACAAGCATAATCATCATCGTCTAAACGTGACACACTAATCAAATTTCTTTGTAGCGAAGGAACATAAAGGACATCTCTAAGTAAAAGAGTAAAGTCACTAGCAAGCTCTAGGGAGACATCGCCAACAGCTTCAACATCTGCTCTGACTCCATTCGCCACTCTAATGTGTCTTTCTCTTTTTGCTGTTGTCCTTGTCGAGCTGAACCCCTGTAAAGAATTAGCAACATAAACAGTTGCACCTGAGTCAATCCACCAAGTGGTTTTAGAATAACTTACATACAGGGATTCATTTACAAAAGTAATAATATTCTCACCACATGTTCTGAGCTTCATCTGTAGCCAATCAGGACATCTTTTCTTGTAGTGTCCCTCTTTCTTACAGTAGAGACATTGATTTTGGTTCACTACACATTGATTCTATTGAGGGAGATGCTGCATGGTAGGCTGAGACTGGTTCTGGCCCTGGTGCTGGGTGGGAGGCTTGCCCTGATGCTGCATAGGACTTTTTCCCTTGTTCTTTGAAGGAGAATGGTAATTCTTTTTCTTGTTGTCCCTCAAATGGTTGATCGAGCCACCATTTGAAGTCTTGATTCTCTCTTCCTCTTGAGCACACATAGCAATGGTCTTTTCTAAGTCCCATGTTTCTGGTTGCATGTTGTAGTTAACAACAAAGGTTTCAAACTCTTTTGGCAAGGATGCAAAGACCAAATGAACAAGGAAAGCATCAGTGATGGTGAGATCTTTGAACTTTTTGATCTTAGATGCCAGATGACTCATTCTAAGGATGTGCTCTCTAATACTAGTGCCACCACCAGTATACTTCTGTGAGATCAGCTCTTTTATCATCTCCGTTACATGTCTTTATAGAGCTAGTAAACCGCCTCTTTATGGTATCTAGATAATCTTTAACGCTATCAACTACTAGGATGGAATCTGATATGTGAGACTCCATCGTGTTCTGTACAAGTGTTTTGCATTTCTTGTTTGCTGATTCCCACTTTTTCTTTTTAAGGTCATAGGTCATTTGGATGGGAGCAAAATCTCTTTCTCTTTTCTGCCATGCATCATCTGTCTCATCTGTTGCCCTCACAGGTGCCACAGGCTTAGTGGGACGCTCTGCATCAAGAACCCAGTCCACCTCAGCAAAAGTGAAGGCCATGTCAATTTTTTCCTCCACTCAACGTAGTTATCCCCTTTGAGTGGTGGAATGGTGTTGATGGAAGCCATCAACGAGTAAGCTCCTGAAACACAAACCTCTTGGTGAGAACATAAAAATAACCATAATTGCATGCCTTAGTTTCAACGTTGGTCAAAATTAAAACATACAACTGTTTATGCAATAAAACTATATCACCGTTGGGCAGAAATGGAATTAATGCATAATAATCTTTTAATCGCATCATAATACTATCATTAATCAACATTGGTTAGAATAATAACAATATTATAACAATCTGGAAAACATATCTATTTTTCAAAATTGAATTCTCCTGTTGGTTCAAATTTAATAGTGAAACAAATATCTGTAAATACGCAGCGGAAACTTTAATAATTTCTTTATCTATTTTCTAGAAACATCTAAATACTTTACTGTTCTCTGAATAAAATTACCGTTGGACAAAAATTATACAGAGAAAGGCATTAAAATTTGTTCTAAATTTAATCAAATATGCATGAAAATTGTTTCTAGAAAAAGAAAAAATTAAACTCTGTAAATGGCCATTTCGACCCACGTCCACGACAGCGCCCAGTCGTGGCAACGTGCGTGCGGCCTAGATCTGGTGGCGGCCCAGATGCCGCGCTCTGTTTTTTTTTGTGTGTCACTTTCGGCCCAGTCAGGTGAAAATCGGCCTACGGCCGAGCCCCATAGGCGCACCCCTGCGCCCAGGCCACAACCTAGGCCTAGGCCGGTAATCTGCCTGCCCACCTGGGCAACTTTTGGCCCGGTGCATCCCCGGCCGATCTCAGCCGTCTGTGTAGATCCAACGGTCCAGCACATATTTTGCATGAACAAAAACCTTGGCCGCCAGCTCCTTCCAAACCCTAAGTCATTTCCTCCCTCTGCCCTTTCTCTCTTAGGAGCGGCGCGGCTGCCATGGAGGCTACAGCGCTGGCGGTGGCGCCGCCGGGATTGGTCCGACTGCTCCCCTTCTTCCTTCCTTTCTCATCCTCCCTTTCTCTTTCTTTTGCGCAGCAGAGGTCACGGCGGCGCCGGGCATGGTGACCGGAGGAGGGCCGCCATCAGCAGATCTGGTCGCTTCTTCTCCTCCTTTCTTTCTATTTCTCTCCCTCCCAATCTTTCTTTACCATTGTGCCGTACTACACAAGTATCGGCATCGGCAGAGAGGATGTGATAGCGCTACCACGGCTCCCCTGGCCGGCACACGCGTGCGGTTGCAGTCGCACGCGGCTTCGTCGAGGAGCGCCACGGTGGTGCCCTGTCCGTGCGGGCAAAAGCGGTGGATCAACAGGGAATATAGCCTCCGTATGTTCTCCCATGCCTACTTTTTTTGTTAGGGTTAGGATCTGGTTTGTTTTTATTCGAAAATTGTCTATTTCTAAATAGATCCACATCGGATCTTGCCTTTTCTTTTCCCCTGAACTAGATCTACTCACTAGAGTAGGCGATGTGATACCAATGTTAAATCTTTAGGATCGACTAGGATAGATCTAGACTGGATAAATTGTTCTTTTGTAGACAACAGAGTGTACAACCTATACAAGATCTAATGCAGTAATGAAATGTACAAGTAGATCTATAGTGTTAGGGTTAAACCGTCAACGGAAGTAGGAGCAGTAGGGGCGGCAGAGGTCGATCCCGAAGCCATGTCGTCGCTGGTGAAGGAGATCCGTGACGGTGTGACGACGGCGGCGGTGCGGACGTCAAGGTGCCATGGATCCGGCATCGATGAGTCTTCCCATTGCTTGTTGCGCTCCCTAGATCGGAATAGGGTTTTCTAGGGTTTGTCAATGTCGGTGGGGAGGAGTGGCAACTATTCAACTTGTGAACAGTGCCGCCTGCCCCCACCTGTTTATATAGCACAGTGTGACAAGGGCTCACCAACTATGTAGGGTTGGGCGCCCCCGATCAGGGCGCGAGTCAAGGCCCAATAAGGTCGTTGGGCCATATTGATAGGAGATCAAACCAACATTGATGATTCTTCCAAATATACATGGCTCCATTTAATTGTGGGCATAAATCAATAACACGTTCTTTTACTTGTATCTTGACCTTGCGTACATTTAGCATAGTTTTTGTACGATCACCCCTATATTTTGAGCACTAGAGGCTAGATTTGGGTTATCAGGCCAGATGAGGGAATCATGAGAGATTAATTATCTAGAGTTTGCGGTGCAAGTTCTAGGAGGGCATGAAGAACAAGCGAGATTGGACTTGCCTAGGGCGGCTTGGGACTATAGTGAGACAACTAAACATCTCAATGACGGACCCAGACAAAAAATTTAGCTAGGGCGAAATCCAAAGAAAATGAACCAAGAAGACATGACTGCACTGCATTCACATACTATTATCACACGAATTATGGCAAAAAACTAGAATGACACATGACGACAAAAGTAGACGAGAAACAAGATGTTACCTCAAGTTTGAAGAATAAACTAAGAACATCTATGACGTCGAGGGCTCTTTGGTAAGCTCACCCTTCAGGTTTTCATAGATTGAAACCTCTTCTTAACTTTATTGATACCAAGTTCCTTGAAGATCTCTTTCTCAATGTAGCACACTAACAAGTTATTGAGCCATTCATCACCCATCTTGTTCCGCAAAGCTGTCTTGATGAAGTGCATAGCAGAGAAGGCTCTTTCAACTGAAGATGTTGCCACATGTAGGATCAATGCTAACTCAATGATGCGATAGACCAATGGAAATTGGATATGTGCCTTAGTTGCAATCATTGTTGTAGCCAAGCTTCCAAGGTCATGACTAGATTCGAATCATCAACTCTTCCCACATGAACAAGGAATGTCTCAAGTTGCTCTCTTATATTATCATGATCAACAATAGAGAAATCTTGATCATAGATCTCAGTTATCCGAGCAATCTTTTCAATATCAAACCTAGCAAAGTTCTCTCTTGGATCAAGACAAGCAAATGAAACAAGAAACTCAGATGATACCTCATTGAAGCGATGATCCATCTCCATGATTATAGCATCAAGTGCAGCAAGGAAAGTATCAACACGATAATGATGCTCATGAGTGATTAAGTTGCCATCACGCCTCGATCTGCCCCATCTTGGTATTGCCTATATTTGGTATTGGAATTTCTTTTGCAACACAAAATGATTTGACCTCTTCCAATAATTGCTCCCAGCCTTCATTTCTTGAGCTGATCAAACTTTCTTTCACATCAACAAGCAATGACATGGCCTCAACAATGTTTTGGTCTTTTCTTTGAAAAAGAAGAGACAACTCATTTGTAATACGGAACACTTTCAACATCAACTTCATGTTTAAAACAAAGGAAAAGCTATCCATTTTGTGCACCAAACCACCAGCTCGTCCAGGATTACGTTCATCTTCATGAATCATGGCTAACACCTTGACTACAGAATCCCACATTGACTCAATACGAAGTAATGTTATGTAATGAGAACCCCATCTTGTATCTCCTGGTCTATGCAAGTTTGTCATTTGATTCCTTCCCCTCCCTTTTAGAATATCACCACTCTCTAACTTTGCTATAATGGATTCACGATGTTGTGCTTGTAATTTATCCTTTCTCTTACAAGATGCACTAGTACTGCTGACAATTAAACCCACATAGTTGAAGAAATCATCAAAAGAGGAGCAACAACTTGCAACGGAAACAATAACCAACTGTTATTGATGAGCAAAGCAATGAACATAGAAAGCATAAGGGTTCTCATCACGGATCTGTTTTTGCATACCATTGAATTCACCTCTCATGTTTGAAGCACCATCATATCCTTGGCCTCTTATTCTGGAAATAGGTAAACCATGGGCAGCAAGAATCTCAGTCAAAGCTTTCTTTAGAGAACTTGATGTTGTATCTTCAACATGTTGCAGACCCAAAAATCTTTCCACAACCATTCCCTTTTTGTTCACAAATCTGCATAATGCATTTAGAAAATAATTAGTAACCTCAGAAGTCACCTAGAAACATAAAGCACTTCAAGAAACAAATACTAACCTCACAAGCACAACCATTTGTTCTGCTATTGAGATATCAATTAGAACCGAGAAATAGCTATCCCCAATTTCTTCTTTAATTACTTCTGTGACCTCTTCAGCATAGCTCCTTGTAATATCTTGCTGAATCTTAGGAGAAGTCATGTGGGCATTATTTGGACATAACTCATCAAATGCTACTCTCACATCCTCATTCCTATTTTGGTACCAATCAATCATTTCTAGGAAATTTCCCTTGTTTAGAGAGGTGGCAGATTCATCATTGCCATGAAAAGCATGACCTTGTGCAATGAGAAAGCTTGCAACATCTAGAGCAACAGTCAGGCGAACTTCATAGAACATTTGTGCAGTTTTGGTATTAGCATCAATCCTATGGGTGATACTTGCTCTTTGATTCTTAAAATCTTTGGCACATAATCTAGCTTTGTTGTGACAACTAGAAACTCCACCAACATGACTTGGAAGTCCTCTATATGCATGTTTAAAATCAGTAAACCCTGTCTTTGTGAAAACCATATGACCAAATTTCTCATGGTCGGCTTCTTGTCTAAAAAGATAACAATAAAAGCAATATGCAGCATCCTTGGACACACTATACTCTAACCAATCATGTTCCCTAAACCATTTTGGGTGAAATTGTCTCCAATCACTGCCAACACACTTGCGAGGAAAATTATGTCCAATGAGTTGTGTCGGACCTCTCAATAAATAAGCCCTTCTAACATCTGATTGAACATTAGGATGAAACTTTTCAATTGGCATTCTAATACCTGGATCAACTACAATACGAACATGTGGGTCAAATTGCATGATAAGACTAATAGCTTCATCTTCTTGCTGTTGTGGTTCTGGTTCTGGTTCTAGTGGCGGTGGTTGTGCATCATCAGCAACAATGTTAACCTGTGCTAAATCTGTTGCTACAGTCTATATAGTTTCATTTTCTTGAACAACTTCTTCCGTCGCTGAAATAGTGGCATTAGCACTTTCATGAGTGCTTGGGCGGCTGCTAGTTGAACTCGAACCAATACTCAAAATTGGAAAATAACTCTTCAAGTCTGCATAAAATTATTTGTCAAATTAGAATTTATCTGGTAATGTGTTGTGTCTTGCTAAGTTGCTAATAATTTGAGATGCTAAATTGATAACGAATAAACGAAGTAATGATTCAATACCATTTTTCTTGCCAATGACACTCTTGGGGACGCCCCTTGAACCTCAGCCTCGGCCGAATCCAGATGTTGGTGGAGCTGCAGGAGCGCTTCCTCGTCTGCCGGCGCTAACCTGTCTGCGACCACGACCATGGCCAGCCCCAGAGCCCCCAATACAAGGCGCCAGCTCTTGCTCCTCCTCCCCTCCTTTGTTGCCTCCTTGGCCTCCTCCCTCCATCTCCACGCGCTTGCCGAGCAGGGAGCGAGTGGCCGGAGGAGCCGAGCAGGGATGCAACACCGCGCCTGGCCGAGGAGCGTTGCGGCGTTGTGCCTGGCGAAGTTGCGATGCGAGGAAGCCGATGCCGTGTGGGAGCTAGGGAATTGGGGATAGAGGACCTAATTGGGCCTTTTGCTGGGAGTGGGCTAAACAAAACAATAAAAAGCCCATCAAGCAATTAGCTGATGCTGCATTGGCCTCGTGTTGTTCACGCCGCTCGCCGGCCTTGCGTCGTCGTCGTTCATCACCGCTCGCCGGAGACAAAGAAAAACAACGAAGATGGGGTCTGGGGGTCTGCTGCTATGGCGCCGGTAGCTGGGGCGGCCGCCCCACCCCACCCATAGAGAAGGTCCGTCGTTGAAACATCTATGCACATTACTTTTTACAATGCCAAATGTGATGGTTCTCAACATATTAGATGGTCTCACTCTTCACTTACTCATGGGGTCTACGTCGTCACTGAAAGGTCCTAATATGGCTAGAGGGGGGTGAATAGCTGTTGACGGTCCTTAAGTACTAAAATTAATAATCAAATAAACATGAAAAAGGATCGATATGAAACAAACATCTAGAATTAGGGTTTTATCTGACAGAATTCCACGAGTTTTGGTGTTTATCTA
>Ga0182004_10002693_pt1 | contig 13918 bp, 10 predicted proteins | sample Sormic07211540_1_FD_120479 | JGI IMG/M metagenome (GOLD analysis project Ga0182004, IMG submission 120479) | Endophyte microbial communities from Sorghum bicolor roots, Mead, Nebraska, USA - 072115-40_1 MetaG | ecosystem: Host-associated > Plants > Roots > Unclassified | place: USA: Nebraska...
AAGATCATAGTTTGATTCGGCCTAGAATTCAAACTGGAAGATGAACAATACCCCCTCGAGCAAACTGCAGTGATTCCAGACTTAGAAAATTTTCTAAGTGTTGGAAACAGCCCCAAATCTGCCTTGTGGGTCAGTTTTGAGCTATTTGTCATCATTTTCATGAGATGGCCATAAAACAACTTTTGTTCCTTATAAAATTTGATACAACTTTGCTGTAGAAAGTTTTGACATGCAAACATTTTATGAAGCACTTTTTAAAAGCCTAAGCAAAATAGGTTTCTAGGGCCTATTTGTCTAAGTATGACTTAAGTGATTATTTTGGAGAAGTGATCAACATGAACATTGTTCCCAAGGTTAAGTTAAGCATAGATAAACTAATTACCAAGGCGTAGAGCACAAACACAAGCATGGTTCACTCAAACAATAGCATAGAAAGCCTATTTAAGCAATTTAGATAACATTTTTGCATAGAATGACATGGCTCAAGATAGATGATGATCAAATATGCTTTGAGTAGATGATGATGCTCATGCTATGCACATGATTAATGTAACCATAACACTGGGGTGTTACATCTTCATCTTTGTATCTTCAGGATTAAGTCTCCTAACCCGAGGCTTGGATCTAGAATTATTCGGTAATTTGACTTCTAATACTAGTAAGTTATTGTTCTTATTGTTCTTTGGTTTATGAGTTTACTTTATTTGCTTCGTGTATGGAATAGAGTAATCGTTTGTAGCGCAAGCATGGTGCTTGGGCTAGGAATACTTGTAGATACTCCATGTTTGGCCGGATTTGTGGTAGCATTGGGGGGAAGTGACAATCCTCTCATGTCTCTATAATCCACATCCCATCAGGAGGTAAGGTAGGATATATGGAGCCAGGCTTAAGCATTTTCTGAGGTGTCTTTTTTCTCTAGGAACTCCCCTTAGAATAATATCTACACACTTACCATAGGATAGCGAAACACTGAAAAAAGAGTTCTCTCTATATCGCTCATATCTCACTATCTTGTCTTTTAGCCCGTGGGTAGTAGGTAAGACAGGGTTAGTCTTTTGCACTTTCTCCTAGTGGTAAAAAAATAAATACAATACTCTCGACTTATCTCCTAGATGAAGTGCTCACCGATATCTGTGTGCTTGTGTATTATTTCTCTTGATTCTTTCATGTTTGTAACTAATATCAACAACCACCGAGCTTAACCCACCATTCTTCACTACACATCCTCCAAGTCATCTTTGTCTTTGTTTTCACCCATGGTGAGCAAATGAAGTTCCCCTCTCCCTCACATGGTATTCCCTATGCCAAACCAAGGCCTCTAGTGTGATCCTTCACGAGCATAAGTGAACTCTCCTCAATGCTGGCCATGCCACCGCTGCACGAGCTTTTTGCTAGCACACCATGCTTGGGCAACTACAACACATGCCCCCGTGAAACTAGGAGAGTCAGTTTTGATACCATTTTGTAACATCCCACCTCATCGAGGCTGGGCTTGCTTACATCTAGCATCTTTTCTAAGACATAGACTGCACTTATAGACTAACACCAGTATTTTCAGTACATTTTGTCCTTACTCATGCACACCCAGGAAGAACATTCCAATGGGTCATCCATCTTGAAATTTCTCTAGGCTAAGTACACTTGACCTCAGAGTTCTTTGAAGATAGGCTCCTTTAAAACATGTTGCAACTTGATAGTATGAGTATCCTATTAATCCTATGAAGCCCAGGGCCAGGATGTTATAGCAGGCATTTCGCATTTGTGGAACCCCAATAATACCGCCATGAAAACTAGCACCCCTAACACCCCCAACAGGTGCTTCCCATATGGCAAGGAGGGTCACATGTCTTATAACTACCTTAAGAAGCAGAACCAGTAAGGACCCTAGGGGAAGAAGAGTAACTAGAAAGGGAGGTATAGCCATCACCAAATACTGGAAAGTGAACCATGTGTCACCTGATACTTCTTAGGAGGCCTTTGAGGCTATTGGTTACGTCCAGCTACTGTTCATTTTGATCCAGGTGCTTCACATTCTTTTATTTCACAAGCATTTGTTAGAAACCATACTTTGTCTTTATGTGCCACGAAAAACCCCATTCAATTAAATTCAGCCAGAGTTACCATTCTATTTTCTTATTCTTGTCCCTCAACTATTATTAATCTAAGGGGGTAGCCTTTAGTCCTAGTCTTAAAGTGTTGAGAACAATCGACATTTATGTTATACTGGGCATGGACTGGATGATGGAGCACTGTGCAATAATTCAGTGTTCGAAAAGGGTAGTAGTTCTAACGTTGACAAAGGGGGACCGAATCAGTGTTGATGTGGCAGTGAAAGCTCCATCAACGGCCATAGTGAACCAGCTTAGCACTAACAAGGAGGACCCACATGTGGATGAGTTCCAAGATGTGTTCCCTGATGTTGATATTTGTTAGTGCAAAAAGAAATTTGAAAGATTCTGTAAGCGCACAAAACATCATCATAGGATTTCATCAGGAGTATTCCAGGTATCGTTTTACCATAGGGAAGATAGGGTTAAGAATCTAATAATTCACTATCCTACGTCTACTAACTTAGAGTATCAACTAAACTAAACTAGGTGTAAATGAAATACTATAAGATAAATCAATTAAGCACATATAAGATAATTCAATGATAAATGTATAGATAATCATAGCGGGAGGACAACGAGAAAGATCAATGTTCCTTTGTACTTCTCTATTACTTAGGTTCTAATGTATCAGAAGATGAAAAGATACAGCAGTCTTAAAATGGCACTTTTGAGCAACAGTACCTTTCTGACTCTCAAAAGAGACTGGGAAGAAAGTAGTTGGGGGAAGGCTGCCAAAAGCTCTATGAAACATCAACCTGAACATGGTGGAATACAAAGGCGTGACAGGGCTGTCACCCCTAGGCTACCACAACTAACTGTGGGATTAAGCCAACCTCAGGTAAACTATAGCCTAGACACCATGTCTACACTAGCATTTACTACTCTAATTACCATTGATAAATAGAGCACTCAATATGAGCTAAGTTTCTATGCCAAAACTTTGAAGAAGTCTCCTCCAAAACACATAAATATATAAGGCATAAAGTAAATGTTGAAGATGATATATTAAAGCATAATTCTATCAAAGAATAAATATAAAGACATACCAAAACCCTGAAGAAGACTCTTCCAGGACTGGAGCATAGCTTTGCTCTCTCTAACTTCCTACTATAACTAATCTACTACATTGGAATGTCTAGCCCTGATTCTCTAAACAAGAGAGATCATCCATTCGAGGGATGCCTCTACAACTCATAAAGATTGTTCTCTCCCATAGGGGGTTAGCCTTTTATTTATAGCCCTATAGGAGGCACCATAGCCCTTGGATCAAACTGACCTCGATAGATGGCCAAGATTACTCCTCAAAAGCAGTGGAGCACAGATCCGTGAGGTTGAACATGATTGGTGGAGTTGACCGGGCGGCCGCCCCTACATTATGGGTGCCTGCCTGTGGCCACCTGCCAGGTAGGCCCCACTTTTCAAGGTTGATAGATCTTTTTGTTAGCTTTCCAAAAAGTCCTAGATCACTAAAAACGGAGTCCAGATGAGGGAGATATGCTCAATTTACTTTGTACTACTCTAGAAGCCCATTTGCAATATTCGAGAAGGCATAACATTGTCATGTGGACTCTGATTTCGGTGAATCAAAGCTCTATTTCATATGTCTCGAAAAGCTCTTCATAATGGTGTACTCTAATTCATCACTTGAGATACTTTTATTTGGTGATTCTGGTACTTTTCTAGTTTAACCCCTATAAAATGTAGATTCACAATAACTCGTGGAACTTGTTAGTTTCAAACCCTATAGCTATGCCTTGTGGTTCATATCATGACATATCAATCAATAGTTGATGGATAAAAATAAGCATTAGTGATCATCAACAAGTTCCCCCAAGCTTACTCTTTGCTAGTCCCTAAGCAAAGCTAACCTCAACAATAGATCCGGAGTTGCTTCAATGCTTTCATGCCTCAAAAGTACACATACGTTCAAACTATAGGGCTTATAGCCTTCTATTAGGTCTTGATCAGTTGTAATATAGAACGGTTAAGTCGTGCACTATGTTTCTCGCTCTTTGATCAACTATTATTCCAGAGTTTTTGCGAGATTTTCAATTAAAACACAGAGTTTCCTTGTATGACCCTTTCAAGTCTCTCATTTGTGGTATTTCTAGATCCTTACCAAGGCATGAATGATGTATGCCTTCCCTTGAAATCCCAAGTTTGGTTTTGGTAATTAATGACACCAAGTTGCTAATGCCTTATGTTTAAGTGATTTGAGTTAGGCATAGCAATACATGTGATGAAGGTGCATGGTGGCATGGAAAGGTGACCAAATGATCACAAAGTAATAAAGCTTGAAGTGAAGATCGTAGTGATAGACAAGGAGCAAAGTTTTCAAGGCAAAGGTATAAACATAGGGTTTTACTTTTGCCGGTCTAAGATGAGTAGAGAAGTGATTCACCAGGTTTAGGATAGAATAGCCGACTATCAAGAGGGGAAATCACGGTCATCTCTCGAATCAAGTGCTACTAGGTCCATATCTTGAGCATATGCATTAGGATCTAGTAAAGTGCCAACCTAACTCCTTTGGTAAAATTTTTGTGAAAGGCTAACACACATGCACCTTGGTGTTGGAAACTTGTTGGTGTTAGCACATTTGCAAAGGAGGTGGAGTTCATAGGGTTGAGAGGGGTTTGGGATCCTCTCTCCCTCCCGCCGAGCTTCGAAGGCGGGATTCGGCGCTTTTGAGAAAATTATGTGTATATTTTCTATTGCTCCGATGGGAAATTTTGGAGAAGTCGCGGGAGTGTTTCACCGGACGTAGTGCGCAGAGGCACCGAACGCTGTCCTGAGCGTCTGGTGTGCTGTCAGTTCTTGGCCTTGTTAGGGTTGAGCACCGGACGCACTGCACCGGACACAGGGTGTTCCCTGTTCATGTGTCCGGTGTGACCTAACTCAGCCAGAGGGTGTCTGACTGAGAGCACCTGACGCTCTAAGTGCATCCAGTGGTGTGCGTCCGGTGTGTGGGGGTTTAGCAACCCTGTCTACGCATAAGTTCGGTGAGCACCGGACTGTCCGGTGCCCCGAGTCCGGTGAGGTCGTGAGTTTGACAAACTCTCTGCGCACAAGATCGGTGAGTACCGGACGCGTCCGGTGCTCACTTGGTCGCGTCCGGTGATCCGTAGGTGACCGTTAGAGTTTGACGCACAAGATTCAAAGGAGGACACGTGGCCAACCCCAGAACACCGGACGCAAGGGGGTCGAGCGTCCGGTGCTCACTTGGTAGCGTCCGGTGCCCCCGATTTCTGCCTAGTGAAAGTGGCCAATGGGTCTTTTGTTGAGGGCGCTTATAAATAGAAGGGGCCAGCTTTGGGAGGTTAACTCTTGCAAATTTGATTACTTGAGGCATACATTGAGCTAGGGAACACTCCTTCCACTCATCTCCTTGCTTGATTGCTAATCCTAGTGAGATTGAGTGAGATTCAAGTGCATTGCTTTGAGAGTTGCATTTAGTGGCACTTGATTCTTGCGTTTGCTGCGGATTTCTTGTTACTCTTGGGTGTTTCCCGATGCCCTAAACGGCTTGGAGCAGCGGTAGGGTTGAGCTCATGATTGGAGATTGTTTCGAGCCTCATCAAGTGATTTTTTAGGGGTTCTTGAGCCTTCCCCGCAGGAGATCGCAATTGGCTACTCTAGTGGATTCCGCATGGCTTGGAGGATCCCCATCTTGTGAGTGGTTGTGTGGCACCTGCTGAGAGTTGGCTTTGGATTGCCAATTAGCTCGTGATCCATCAAGTGGGTGTATTGCCACAACGAGGAGTAGCTTACCGAGAAGCAAGTGAACCTCAGTAAAAAATCTTGTGTCATCTCTTGCCGAGGTCTCTCTTGTGATTGTGTACGCGATTGATTGGATATATCTGATCTCTACAGCGTCGGTATAACAATCACTCTCCTCTCTTCACATACTTGCCTACCTTGTTAGTTTAGCTTGTGTAGCTTAGTTCTTGTTAGTACAGAGTTGTTGTGTATCCTTCTCTAGTTGTTGTGTTTTAGTGTTTAGCCTTCTTGCTAGACTTGTATAGGTGGCTTGCATAGCTTAGTTGTGCTATATCTAGAATAGCTTTGCCACTTATTTTACTAACTCACTTGTTTAGTAAAGTTTGTAGAATTTTAAATAGGTCATTCACCCCCCGCTCTAGTCATTTGGACCTTACATCCCTCTACTCTCAGAATATGTGGTATTTGTGGAATTAAGGCATACTAGCATTATGCCTTCTCTCTCTCACCCTACATCTAATAGGCTTATGTGGAGCTTATAGGTGGGGAGACAGCTCAAACATACTTGCATACATATGTTGTATAGTTAAACCATGGATCTAGAGGAACTAGTCTTACAATTAAATCATATGTGCATGTGAATGAGGGGTATGAAATAAGTGATATGAATGATGATAAGGAAATTGTTATGAGGGGCGATAATGATAATGGTGGAGATCTAATTCTATATTTGCTCCTTGGGGATAACATACCTCCCTAATCTATAAATAAGGACTTAGCTACTTTTTTTTCTTTTGTGTCTTTTGTCCTCTATATTTTCATTTTTCTTTCTTCCTTTTTCTCTTTTTTTAGCATAACCAACCCTTTTATTGCACTAATAGTAGTAGGGAGTATCAACTAAAATAACTAGAGAAAAGGATACGAGGGAAATGAATATTTTTGGGTGTCCTCTCCTAGTGTAGGAGTAGAACATTTTCTGAGTGGACAAGGAATATGTATATGTGCATGGATGAATGTGTACTCCAAGGGCAGGAGCAATAGAGGTGCATGTCTCCAGGATAGGAACAGCACAAGATGCATCGAGTGTATATATATGGGTGGTACTTCTAGGAACAGAAGTAGCATAGGGAGAATGTGTAGTAGATGTAAGTGGTTGCATACTTCTAAGGACAGAAGTATCTAACATCAATGGATGGAGAGCACATAATATGAAATTTAATTGCATGATTAATTCCTAAAGGTCAACATAGCTTAACTACACTCAGTGCCTACAAGCAGTATATTGAAGTAGATGGCTTTCCTAATCTAGTAAGCATGTATATTTGCATTGGGTGTGGTAGGAATTTTGAACTCTCGTCATACAGAACTCACAATGCAACAGTTTAAGATTTTTAAAGATAAATTCTCTAGAAGTCTAGTACTCTAAGAACAAGATGGAAAGCATCTCAAAACCTTCCCATAGCATATCCACCAACTACCTAGACTTAGATCAAGCATTCACTACCTACAAGTTTCAGGTTCAGAGCAAATCTCAAATCAAAACACTCATGTCCAAAACTCAGGAGAGTTCGAGGTCGAAAACTAGTTACTTGAAAGGAATTATGGTAGATTAACTATTCATCATCTCCATATAAGAGTTTACTCTATGTAATTAATTTTAGCAGGCAAACTCTTCACATACTCTCCTATATTTTATTTAGCAAATTTAATATCAAACATAAAGATAGATATAGATATAAATAAATAGGGAAATCTTTATTTGGGGTTTCTATGGTTATGAATCTTTTTTGTTTCAGATTAACATAGCATACTTTATAAATAAATAAATAAATAAATAAGCTAGTGATACTTAGCTAGATATATGGTGGTGCTCTCCCCCATGCTGGATGTTGACATAGTCTGTTGGTGTTGCTGACTGGCAGTGAAGGCATACTGGTTCTCCTGGAGTGTTAGGGATGATGACTATTGAAACAGCACTTTGACTGTTGAAGACAGCACTTTGACAAGGAATAGGACGTCCTTCTGTCTGTTAGCTCTTCTTGATCCTTTAAATTATGTGAAGCTCAAACAGACAACAAAGCTTGTGAAACTGATTAAGTGTTAGTGGTAAAACCCCTAAGCCATGGTTGTCTAGAAACTTCTTAATTTATTTATCTTTTAGAAATATTATATATTTTTATACTTTTATATTTATGATATGCAAATAGTGAAATAAATATGCTGAAATTTATTTTTATGCTACCACAGGAGACGAGTGTGTGGGCTGTTGCATCACACATCAAATACATGGGGCTTAGAATTTTCTAGATGCAACGCATGACATAATTTTATTTTCTTTTTGTAATGCAAAAATGGTAAATTATATGTGAAACTAATTATGCATTTAACAAAAAGTAAATATGTTGAGGAAAAATTATGCAGTGCTAAAAAGGAAAATGTTGATGACTACCAAGTTATCTCTTAGCACGATGTTTGGTGTTTTAGGTCCTCTGAATAGGATGTCTTACCATGTTAATTCCGTAGGTGCTTTAGCTGGTCCCAAAGATGAAGACCATGATAGTTGCACCCCTCTGAGGTAGGATCCGTGAGGTTGAACGTGATTGGTGGAGATGATCAGGCAGCCGCCCTACCTTATGGGTGCCCACTCCTGGCTAGATGCCAGGTGGACCCACTTTGCAGGGTTGATAGATCTTTTCGTTATCTTTCCAAAAAGTCATGGATCACTAAAACGGAGTCCGAATGAGGGAGATATGTGCAATTTACTTCGGACTCTTCTGGAAGTCCATTTGCAATCTTTCGGAATGCGTAACTCCAATTTGGGTGAATCAAAACTTTATTTCACATGTCTAGACAAGCTCTTCACAATGGTGTACTCCAATTCATCACTTGAGATGCTCCTATTTGGTGATTTTGGTACTTTTCCTGTTTAACCCTTGTAAAACATAGATTCATCAAAACTCATGGAACTTGTTAGTTTCAAACCCTACAACTATGCTTTGTTGTTCATATCATGTCATATTAAGCAATAACTGTTGAATAAAAATGAGCATTAGTGACCGTCAACACCTGATGACTTGCTAGGTATGCCACCGGATCGCGATAATGAAATCATTATTGAGCTTTTATCTGGAACTACACATATAGCTAAGATGTCATATATAATGGAGGTAAATGAATTAGAAGAACTTAAGAAACAACTAAAAGAGTTACAAGAAAAGGATCCATTCACCCTAGTTCTTTACCTTGGGGGCATTAGATATTTTTGTTGACAAGAAGGATGGCACTAAAAGGATGTGTGCCAATTGTTGATGGTAGTTAAAGTATATAATGAACCATCAACCTTTCTCATATAAATAATGAATATGATAGAATAGGAGGTTGTTACTGGTAGTTTTCATGAGTTTTGGTGAAATTATATTTTTCACAAGATTATTTCAAAAACACACAAAGGAGAAACAAAATGTCAAAAATGATTAAACTTAATGTTGATGCAAAAATAGATCTGCAAACACAAAGGGCTAATACCAGATTAAAATGTTGAGGCGTGCCAGCCGATTTGACCTAACAATCGACAAATGTGATAACTTGAATACTTTGGTCCCGACAACAGTGATGCGCTCGGATGGCACATCCAAGAGGTATTCACGCGGAACTCGTGAATTCGTCGAGTATTGCTCGTTGAATACTTGAGGACTCGTAAACAAAAGAATATATGCGAGTTGACGAAGTCATCGAAATTTAGATGTAAAAGTAGATGTAGAACTTGTGTATGATATTGATTGATTGTCCTCTTACATTGCCACTAGGCCAATATTTATACTCTGTCCTAAAGAGTTACAACCGTATACGACTAGGATTTAATTCTAAACCAAACATGACTCTTACATAAGGCAAACTCTAACAAATATGGAAAATAACCACCTATCTATCCTGGTGATCGGCATATCACCGTTGCCTTTCTAGCAACTCTCTTCATTAGCATCAGTATATTCCTTGTATTCTGGTCGGCCGCTTCTACACCTCTTATCATCGGCATCGGTAATCATCAGTATCGGCAAATTGGTAATGATCAACAACTACCGTCAGGTCGGCAACTTTCTTCACCCATCACCCTGCCATCGGCACCATCGATCATCGGTAACCTTCTTATTGACTCAACAGCGCACCTTCCTATCTACCGATTAGTTTACTTCGACTTATGTCAAAAAACGGTGTCAACACATGCCCCCCAATTTTGGAGTATAAAATCATTAATGCTCCGAAATTCTTTCCGGATAATGACACCCTTTTCACAATTACTTCCTTTCCAGTAAGAATTTATTACCAAATCCAAACGGCTTTAATTCCGACTCCCATATCTCAGTGAACATCTCACATCCCTTAACCATCCAAACCAAATCTCATAGAAATAAGTTCATCGGCAACTATTTCTGTTAGGGTCGACTGCCGATGGAGCGACCAAAAGATAGAGTACAGTGGAATATCTCCTAAAACCAGGATTACTTGCTGTCAAATCACCTATATAATCCCTTGATTATCGTGCGAACAATCACCATATCCATCTGAACAACCTCGAATTTCACGGATACGACAAAGAGATAAATCAAAAATACCCCTGCTGATCAACCTATAAATACTTCCTTCCCTAGTACTCATTCTCTACCTTGCCATTCTCCACTCCCAAATTCATCTTCCTAGCGGCGACACTGATGAAGAGTTCAAGAACTCCAGCAGCAAAAACTCTTCCTCTCGGATCTTCAAGTCTCCGACCCTACCTTCTTCCTAGAGGGAAATTGCTTTCAACTTCATCGTGCCTAAGGTTAGTCCATCCCTATCTCTTCGTTCATTTTACTGCAGTTCTTCATATTCTTGTAGATCCATATGCTCAATATTTTTATTGTTCTTTCAATCTTTTGGATCTTCAAACTTTAGGATCTGAGTGATAAAATTGTTATCCCAACTGAGCAACCTCACCTTCAATGCCTGGGTCCAATGGGCAATCTAGATCCCACTGATTTAATCAACGCAGAAACCAACTGAATCCCTTTTAGAGCCAAGAACTTTTCCTTAGATTTGTGGAAGGATACTTTCTGATCCTAGCCAAAACCCACTAAAGGATGGAAAGACTAGTTTCTGAGGGTCAGTAAAACAAATGAAGTATACTAGGGTGAACGCAAACTAGACCAATGCATTAGGCGTTCCATTGCTGATATGGAAAAGAATGAATCAATGATGATAGCAGCCTCATACTTCTGGTCAGATACCTTTAATGCCTTCATTTTTGGTCACGGCCCAGCTTCCCCCATACTTGCCGATATTGTTATGCTTCCTGCCTTGGATATTACAACTGCCGATGACGGTGGTATTTTCAACCACAAATCTGAATATAAAGTAGAAACCTGTAACATCAGCGACTGGTCAGGATATGTCCAGAAATATCGGCAGACTGGAACAGTGGGTCAGAGAGAGCACGCCATTTTTCTGAATATGTGGTTAGACAAATTCATCTTTTGTGGCCGATCGGTAGGGCCAACCTCTATCTACCTATCGGCAGCAGAGCGACTAGCCAATGGTAACCGATTCCCCCTTGGCCGATACCTCCTGGGTTCTATCTATCACCTTCTAGTAGGGTATTAATTCTTACTACAGGAGAGAAGTGTAGCTAATAATTTTAAGATTTTGGAAAAGAAATTCTCCAAATGACTAGACATTAGAAATCAAGTTCTTAGAATTCACACTATCTCTCTTTCCACAACAACTTATGTGATGGGGTCCCTAAAGTAAAAGTTCCCAACAGCAACAGGAATTCCCAAGAATTATCATGGTGTGAGTCTATCTTATGGTCATGATTAAAATATCTTCTAATTATATATATGAGGTGATTTAATTCATGATATTTCATTCTGAATCAAAACAATGTGATAATAAAAATTTGTAACATAAAGAAATCATACCTGACCGTGGTTTGAAACAGGAACTAGGTGGACCCACCCCTTGGGCGAGCGCCCAAGAGTGCTAGGTGGCCGCCCTGGTAGGTGGCCTCTCGGGGTAACCTTCACCAAGCACGGTCATCGTGTTATTTCTTCTCCAATATTTTTATTATTGCGCAAAAATTCATTCGTTTCGGTCGTCGTGTGTCTCACCCACACTTCTTTCCAGTTATTCTTCATTCACAACATGGTGGAGACAAAAGATACAAGACATTTGTAATAATATTAATTTTATTTCATCCTCATGTAGGGCTATTATAACAAATGCAAACTTTAAATTAAGCAAACTTTAATCTAACTCACTCTCTCGCCATATCAGTTGCTAAGATAAATTGCCCCTACTTTTTAGGGTGCTCTAAGGCTTTCACCCTCTCAATTATAGCGTTGGAGATATGCTCCAGCTTTAACACCCTTTTATCAGTGTCGCTAATGCATCTACGTTGGACATGCTGATAGGCTTCCAATGAGACAATCATTGTGCGTTGCTCAGCAAGGTCCTTCTCCAGATCTGCTAGAGTCTTGCGGTGTCTTCATGGAGTATCAGATGCAAACATGATGGACTTCAGAGTTTCCTTCGGGGTGGGGTGAACTTGACCATGGTCGGTTGAGCACGGACCCCCTTGAGGTAAGTACGTTCTCCACTGTTGTGCTTGGTGTAGACGATCTCTTCCTTCTTGTTGGTCTTTACTCACATAAGCACCTCGTTGTACTTTGGTGCTATGATCTTAATCCCTACTGGCAAAGCGACGATAGGGCCCTTCAGCAGAGCTCCTTCCAAGAGGAGAGGCTTAGTTGGTGTGGTGAGAATAGGCTGAGCATAGTAAGAGCTTCCATAGCTGAGTGGCTGTTGGGTATTTTAAACGCAAACAGAAAAATCCGCAAGCGCACGGATACCGATGTAGCTTTCACCCTGGAGTATTCTAGAGTATCGATTTTCCACAGGGAACGTGAGTGTACTAATTAAGATTCAAGATCACGCAAGGATAACTATATAATTATTTTTGGTGGGAAGAGAGCAAGTCTCCTGAGAGTTCTCTAGTTGATCTAAGAATCAAGAATTACTTCAAAGATTATTTATTTCGAGACATCAAAACACTAACCACAGAAAGAGATTAGAAGGGGGCTAGGAAGCTCTGACTTCGGTCCTACAAACACCGATCCGAACGAGGTGGAATACGTCGACCGTTAGGGCTGTCACTACCCTAGGGCTACCACAACAATCCGCAGAATTGGGTGTAATTCTATGTAATTGCAAGACTAAACACCACATCTAATCTATTAATTACTACTCTAGCATTTCAAAGACTAGAGCACTTGATGCAAGCGGGAATCCAATAAATAACTTGAATGTAAATAAAAGTAATAAAGAACTCAGGAATTATGAACTAAAGAACTTGGAGAACGATGACGAATGAACCAGTTGCTGCAAAAGTACAATGTTGAGGAAGATCCAACAGATCCGGCTCTTCCTCCGCTCTCCTCTTCTCTCTCCCTATTTTCTAGATTACAACTAAAACTAACTAGAACTAGAACTAGATGAACTAGAACTAGAACTAGATTAACTAGAGGGATCCTCTCGACTTGGATGAATAATTAAAACCCTAGCTTTGATTCTGTAGAAGAGGTATGTTCTCCAGGGGCCAGAGGGCCTGCTTATATAGCCCTTCCAAAAGAATGTGGGCCGTCGGATCAAACCGACCTTAATCGCACGGTTTTCCATGATCCTCAAAGGCGGTGGAGCAAGATCCGCGAGACCTGCCCAGATTGGTCACCAGGGCAGGGCGGGCGCCCAAGGGGGGAGGGCGGGCACCCTTCCCTCGGGCACGCTCGGCCTCCCGTTCGTTCCCGTGGCTTCTGGAGTCTTCTAGATGATAGAAAATTGGCGCACATGTTAATATCTCTATGTAAACCCGACGTGCGGGCCTTTCCTCCATATTTCTTGATAACCCCTGCAGAAATAGACAAACACAAAAACTTGTGGAATTCTGTCAGATGAAACCCTAATTTTGGATGTTGGTTGCATATAGGTCCTTTTCCATGATTAGTTGACGGTTAAATGTGAGCATTAAGGACCGTCAACAAGCTCCCCCAAGCTTACCT
>Ga0182004_10002694_pt1 | contig 13918 bp, 9 predicted proteins | sample Sormic07211540_1_FD_120479 | JGI IMG/M metagenome (GOLD analysis project Ga0182004, IMG submission 120479) | Endophyte microbial communities from Sorghum bicolor roots, Mead, Nebraska, USA - 072115-40_1 MetaG | ecosystem: Host-associated > Plants > Roots > Unclassified | place: USA: Nebraska...
AAAAAAAAATACGACAAGAGTTTGAAGATTATTAATTCACATTTTCAAGATGTTTCTTCAGTAACTCTGTTGGTATATATGGCAACTTGTCTGAGTAGTTAGTTGTTGCTTGGTTGGTTGGTATGTCTTTTGGGCCGGCCGGCGGGGTAGCTCTTGCAGCATAATATATGCATGCATATGGCCTTAAATATTAGTAGTTCTTACCTACTTTAGTGTACGTTGTGGAGGTCCACTTCCATGATATGCTTACTACGTAAGCTCCAATATATTGCATACATCAAGTGTGTACTCAATTCTAAGCTCTTTAATTTCAGTCGGTATTGGTGTAACCGACAATATTCCTTCTAATAACTAGTGTGCTAGACACAGACTTGATTATTCTTGTTGAATTAATGAGTCATGATTTTCAATAGTGATTTTCGAATAGAGTCATCTTTTACCATTCAAAAGTTACCCAAAAATTACATTTGCCAGTGTGTGTGTGTGCACATTGTACGCAAAAATTACATGTGTGTGTGTGTTGGGGGTGGGGGGAGGGGGAGCGGTGTTCTACAATTATTTGCACTAAGAAATTTTACTGTGAGAAAGGAAAAATATCTCTACTATTCAACAATGTGAGCTTTATATAACCGTCCATACATTTCTCTCATGGTTATCGCTATGGTCATCCACTGATATAATCTTTATCATCTACTTATTTTATCAATAAAAATTGGAGAAAATAAGATGCCTATGGGAATCTGTTCACCAAACCATCCACTGCACACACGTACCTTTGAAAAGGCGCCAACCATTATAGCTACCTTTCTGCTAGCTCAAGAATGATTGTCCAACGGGCCGGGGCCTCCTACTAATTCTATCATTTTCCCTCAAACAACATTTTTCTTGGTTATATTCCCTTTTGGATAATGTTTTAATTAGAAATGTCTCCTAAAAGTGGGAGAAAATTACCATTATTTAGGCCTTGTTTAGTTCCAAAAAATTTTGCAAAATCGACACTGTAGCACTTTTGTTTGTATTTGACAAAAATTGTCCAATCATGGACTAACTAGGCTCAAAAGATTCGTCTTGTCAATTTCGACCAAACTGTGCAATTAGTTTTTATTTTTATCTATATTTAATACTTCATGCATGCGTCTAAAGATTCGATGTGATGGGGAATCTGAAAAATTTTGCAAAATTTTTTGGAACTAAACAAGGCCTTAGACTCCTGCCAAAATCACTCTGGAGTTTTATTCAGTACTACTCATTACCATGGATTGTCTCAAGATCGCCTCGATCAGTATCAATATATAGGTGATGTGAATGCAGCCCCCACCTCGATCCAAAGTACTACATAGATGCAATTTCAGTTATATTACTCGATTTCTAAACATGCATGGAGTCCAACGATGCTGTGAATAACTTTGCTGTTTATTATAATAAATTTTCTGTTTTTTGAGATAATGAATAACTTTGCTGTTTTTATATACTATCTTGAACAATTTGGTGCCGACAACGTACAGTCGTCTTTGCATGGTTTATTTTCTGAGCTGACTGAAATCTGATACTACTCGTTGTCTGTCTTGAAGCTGAATGAGCAGAAAGTGAAAGTGCTGGCCGGGGATAGTGGTGTGTGCGTGTGTCACAGCCCACAGCCATGCATGCAATGCAAAGTCGTACAAATTAGGTTAACGAACAAATTGAACCAGCACCTAAAAGCGCCGCACTTGAAAATTCCAAAAGAAATCCTGGACGTTTCGTACTGAAGGTACGTACTACCAGTGAAAACGACGAGTTCCAGGACGACTGAAATGTGTCACTGTGAACCACACTGCAAACAAACATTCCTTTTCAGAGTGAGCCAACCATGCACACACATTGGAAACGTTATAGGAAACCTTGAAATGTAAGGAACATAACGAAAATGAGCATGACGTGCAAATTAAATAGGCTAGCTGTCCAAGTGACATGCAACGATTCCGTTCTGTTAGCATTTCCATCCAAGGCCAAATCGATCAATTCCAAGCAACGGCGGATAAACAACGAAGAACGCAAGATGAAAACATAGTGGAGACACAATATTTAACGTGGAAAACCCCTTCAAAGCGAAGGGAGAAAACCACGGGTGCCAGCCAGCAAACACTCTTCACTATTATCAAGAGTTGAGTTACAACACCGTGCGACGGCTTACAAGATCATATATTCGGTGGAACCCTAATTTGGGTATATGTACCTTTATGTAATTTGGCTATTGTTTTAATATAAGTGTTCTTGTTAAAAAAACCTTTTCATTATCCAAAACCCAGCTATGTTCATTTTTGTAATGTTAAGAAGATATGATTAATTTGGTGGAAAATGTTTAAGAAGATATGTTTTTTTTGCTAATGTAGCAAGAGTAAGAGATGGCACAAAATGTCCATTATTAACTCACTTATTAGCTATAGAGACATCTTGGAACATATGCAGTTTGAACAAGAAAACCATATGTGAAGGTCCAATTCAAATGTTCCAGTGTTCACTTTAACATTTAAGTCATTCCGATTAAAAACATATTTATCTTGTATAATATTAATAACTTCATGAATCTACACCTGTAAATATATTTTAACTGAAAATAGTAACATATATAATGCAGACATTGGTACCCGAGAGGATACCAAAATTCACCTTAGTCTTCTTAATCATGCTAGTGACGTAACACTCGGTTGTTTTTGACATTCCACTTCTCGGAAGAGTTAGCACCAAAAATTGAAGAGGAAAAAAAGGCTCCACTCTATCAATTTAGCACCTACCGTTCAAGATAGGATCACACAATGTTCAATGATATATATATGCATGTTTCTTTTGAAAAAGAGATCGATTAGGTGTACATATAGGACAACAAATAATCAGTAACCTTGCGCCCGGATGCTACACGCATATAGCTGAGAGATGAGTAAAAGAAAAGAAGAATTGAAGATGAGCCATAGCAATCATGCAGAGAGAACCAGGCTGTTGGCTTGGCAATGTTAAGGTTGTTACAAGTGTCAAGCCGAAGTGGCTTGCATAGCATGCTCCAGCCTCCAAGTCTGTGTGACCATGGCCTCTTTCTGCAACCAGGAAGTTTCATATGCTTCATGCGTGCTTATTCCTGCGTGACGTTCACACTGAGTCACTTTGCTGTCGACAAGATGCCTAACAATGCAATAACGAATTTTAGAGAGTGAGTAGTGACAGCAAACTAGCTAGTCATCAGCTGTCAATATTAAATCAATATTTTGTCACCTATTTATTTTCTATTCTTGGACAAAGATTTGAATTCAACTAGAAAACTGAAGGTACAATAATAAATACATTTCCAACTTATATATATAATATATGGTTGGTAACGTTTTTCTCAAAGTTTTGTCACTTTCATGACCAATTTAGTCATTTGTCGACTGTGAATAGTTAAGAAAAATTATCTTCCACATAGACAAAATCTCGTGATGACGATTGATGCCAATTTACAATAACGTTAAGAGATCAAGTCACATATCAAAGTAGTGCATGCATCGGACATCAGTCACACTCTGAACAACTTATATTCAAATCTTGAAACACAAGGAAGATAACAGAAATGAGTGCGACATGAAAGTCGAGTGATGAAATGACAGGCAAGATCGTTCTGTTAGCCTTTCCATTCATGCCAAATCTTCCAAGCAGAAGCAACTTGAAGTATGGAACTAACCTTAATAAGCTTGTCATGCAAAGAATAATAGAAGCAGTATATTGTTTATCTGAATTAGTTCCATGTTCCATATCTCTATCTGGAAACTTGCAATTATTGTTTTGGTAACAAATCTGAAAACAGAAGTACACTCTTCCCTTGATAATAGGTGGTTTTGAGACTAAATCCTAGTATGCTTTTAATAACCTGGGGACACAATGACAAATAAAGGCTACCTCTTCACTTCTTTTGTCGTTAGTTATAGATAGTAGAATGGGGCTGAACTACCAAGTTGTAGATCCAAGAAATTCTCAGTCTAATCGTATTAGCTAGCCTTTCCTTACAGAGCATAGAGAGAGATCTAGATCAGTTAGCTTAATTAATATTTCTGGCAGAAACGCTGTGCAGCAGCTATATAGATTCAATTTTTGAGGTTACCAGTAAGTAACTTAACTCATGTTGTTGTGCTCATCGATCAGATGGCAAAAAAAAACATATAGCACACAGGATCGAGAATATGCCAAAAAGATGAGGCGTAACAATCATGCGTGCGAGTGCGAAACAGCAGCGATCTAGCTAGCTGGTGCCCTAGCAATGTTGAGGTTGTTACAGGCCTCAAGCTGAAGGATCGTACTATCATATCGGAGCTTGCTGCTGCTTGCTCCCCCATGCCATTTGCCATGCATGTCGATGATCCCTGCACTGGTGCCGGCCGGCCTGCTGGAAGCTTCTTCAAGCTATAGCTAGCTGCTTGCACTTGTTAGCGTGTGATTTCGTGATTTTCATAGGGGCCGGCCGGGTCAGATTGACGTCAGGACTCAGAAGTTTCAGTGCCACCTCAAAGTTTGTTAGGCTGGTTCCCTTGATGGCTATGCCTCATCAGACGGTTGGTAGAGGATAGATAGGAATTAACAACACAATGCAAGGCCGGCCGGGCAGCATGAGCATCACACACACTCATCTGATCATAGACGATGGTGTGTGCGTGGTGACAAGCCTGATTAAATTCTGAGATAGAGTGCAGCATAGTAGATATATAGACAGCTATATTTGAAAGGATATCTCTAGAATGCATGGCTGGTGAAGTGGCACAGCACGGGTGAAAGCTACCAGTCTCGATCATCAGCTCGCTCTCACTCTGCAAGCACTTTGGCTAACTCTTATCTAGCAAGCTTTTAGCTAGCTAGCTAGGGATGCTTGCTATATAGTAGTCTCCTTGCACGCCGCATGCATTGTCATTGTGATACCTACTAGCTATAGCAGCTCTATAAATTGGTGCAACTATTGGCTGCCCCATATCACACATCTTGCAACCTCTGCATTGCATTAATAGAGAGAGATGGCCAGAGAAATGGAGAAGCCAAGGAAGGCTACTTCTTCCCCTAATAAGGTTAGTTAGACAAGAAGCAGAAAAGATGCCTCGATGTGTGTAGTATGCAATGCATCCATGTTTTGCTTGCTTGAGAGATAGATGAGCTGCATGAATCCAAGATCCTTTCTGCGTATTTGCTTCGTTTGTAACCCTCATCAAGCAACTCTCAGCCAACACGCATAGCTCTGAAATTTGAATTTTGTGTATACAGTTTCTGTCAGGTTTTGTGTACGTGTTCACCGTACTTTGCATGCATGCATGCATAGGAGCTATTACTTTTGTTTTGAGTTTGACTCATCTTTAGGTTCAAACGTGCATGCTGCTTCTTACGTACGTAGGTACGTTTTCTTTTTAATTTGAAACGTTACCTTGATAGATCAAGTGGAGTTGATGAGTGACATGTTATCTTGTTGCGTGCTTTTGGTCGTCCTTTAACTTACATGCATGGCTTCTGTCATCCTAGATATAATAAGTTACTTTCAAATTAGTTAAAGGCTTCCTAGACACGGAGTAAATTATAAAAGATTTTATTTTAAATTAACCAAGCGTCACTTTCTCTGCCTCCGACACTATTTCACTGTTGAGCTCTTTAATTAATTAATTAATTAATTAATTGCATACCTCTAGCTAGCTCGTTGCCATCATTAAGTACAAGTAATAACAATAGTAATAAGGGACTTGATGCATGTATTAACCAATATAATAGCTCCATATTATCACCTAAATTTGATTAATTTTATTTACATGACTGCTTTTTACTCAGAGCTCAACGAATCATACCGGTCCCAAGAGCCCGGTGAGGAATGGAGGAGGGTCTCCGCCTCATAAGAAGAACACTACTGAGGTATGAACTAGTAAATACATCCATGAATGATTAGTGGCGGAGCCACTGTCCAACTACATACTCTGGGCAGGCAGCCTGGCTTATCGATGGAGTTATAAAAGAAAAGTTCCTTTGTATCAAAGAAGAAGAACATTATAATTTGTCCGGGCTTCTAAAAATATATTTGGCTGTCACACTGTCCATTATCATGTAAGGCCACTTACTGTTAACAGCATATGCTTAGGATAATTATAAGCAGGATCTGGATTTGGATAACAATGCACCATGAGCGGCGTTATTCTTCATCGCTCACAAGAAATTAGCGAAGAGGAGTGTTCTTTACAGTTCAGAGTTTCCACGACACAACAAAAGTTGTGTTTAATGTATCCAGTACAAAAAGAAAAAGAAACTTTCCAAATTAAACTTGTCCAACAATAGTAATGCATCCATTTACTTTGATATATTTAACTAAAAGATAATTTACTAATAATGAAGAAACATATGGAGCACACTGTTTTTTTTCTTGACGCTATGTGAAGAAGTCAATGCCACAAAATATTATAATGCTTTGTGTCTTTATATGAAAATGTTAGCTCATCATATACATCCGTCGTCACTATTTCTTAAACATAATTTAATAAAAAATAATTTATTTGATGCTGTACGTCCGAAAATGACTTATGGGGTGGGGTACTTTTCAAGTGGCCACAATACTTTTGTTCCCGGACAGATATGGTCAAACTGGGTAGGACAGTTGATGGTGGGATGAGACGGATATCATGCTTTTAGCAGTTTCGTTATGGTCCTTTTCCTCTACAATATGGTCCACAGAATATAGGTGTAAATAATTTTTGGTGGAATATCCACATCATTATGATATGATTCCTTTCTTCCATGAACAACTAATAATTATAATAATCATAATCCTCGAATATAGAGAAGTATACAATAATCATAACCTCCATACACTGGATATTTTTAATAATTTACTTGTGCAATAATAATATTCAAAAAATTAAACTGGATATTTTATATAGCCACGTGGACGAAAAAATGAGCAGCAAAACGTTCGAAAAGGAGGTCATCAAGACTCGTTGTCTCATGATGAGAGCAAACGCCGTTCTTCATCAACTGCACAAACCTCACCCAAGGTACGGTTCACCTAAAAGCTTCTATTTTTAACTCTACAATTAGTTGTATCTAAAAGAAAGACTGGAATAATTAATTTTAAAGGTCGTTACTCTCTGTTTGTAATATATAGTCTCAGAGATCACCGAGACACGAACAACCCCTGAGCTACAACAGGCTTCACACTGAGGAGAGAGCAATAAGGCGGGCTGGCTACAATTATCAGGTTAATTAATTACATACTGATAATAAAGATTTATTCTAGCTAATTATATACCACCAAATTTAAGTCAAATTAAGAAACTAACTTGTGAGGGGGGCATGCATGTCTTGCTTCCGGCCAGGTTGCAAGCAAGATAAATACCCAGGAAATCATTCGCAGATTTGAAGAGAAGCTTGCACAGGTACTCTCTCTCTCTCTCTCTCTCTCTCGCTGAAATGCTCATATGTATGGCTGTACCGAAGTATGTATTTTTAAACACAAAATAAATTTTGTGTGTGCATGTATATATGCAGTTGATGGAGGAGCGCGAGATAAAGCTGATGAGGAAGGAGATGGTTCCCAAGGCTCAACTTATGCCAGTATTTGACAAGCCATTCCACCCACAAAGGCAATTATTATACTATATAATATATGAGCACATATATCGTGAACTCCACATATGATTGAGCTTGTTAGAAGATAGATAGCTAGACATCATCAATAATTGGCTTGGTTCACCAAATCTTCATTAATAATCAGCTGAAGCGAATATGAGGAACAGGAAAGTGCAAAAATTAATAAATACTAAAAGAAGGCAGACATTAGACAAGTTCTATCCTTTTTGGATGGTAGTTGTTCTAGGTACACAAATTAATTAGAGAGTAATGCATTGAATTCCAAGTTTCCAACTGGGGACAAATAAGATAAACTCGATCTACAATGATCAGCAGGAATGATTATTGTATTTTGAAGATGAATTTTCTATTAGCACGTATTCCAGCCTCAAAACGTTATCAACAATATAATAATATATATTTACGTTGCTGATCTTGTCACAAAATTTTTTTTGCATATATGCCTTGTTAATTGAATATATATATACGAAACAATTCAAATTAGTCAATTGCTGGATGCGTCCAACTATTATTAAAGCCTATATATGTAACTTCAGTTACTTTTTTTACTGTATGGACGTGCAGGTCGACGAGGCCTCTGACGGTGCCAAAGGAGCCAAGTTTCCTGAGGCTGAAATGCTGCATCGGTGGAGAGTTCCATCGCCATTTTTGCTACAATGGAGCCAATAATAAGGCCATCAAGTAGTCCATATATACATGCAGAAAATACACCTGTGCCTATACAAGTACAAGACGAATTGAAGTATTTTTGCCGTTGCACAATGAGAGCCTACATAAGTTCAATACAATCCACACAAGCATGCATGCATAAATAGCAGTGTCCTCCCACATGTACGCACGAATTTTCACGTAGCACACAGATGTGGTTGCTGATGACGCATGTAAATTTCCCCCGGCCCCCTTTAACTTTCACTTTTTTTTTCATCTTTATTAATTTTCCATCTTTCTCTTTTCCTTATTAGCTATAGCTTGTTCATTGTAATTTGCCCCGAGATCCATCCACAGCACTGCGCAATTGTACTGAAAAGCTAGCTAGGAAACAAAAAGGGGTCATGAGGACGCTGCATGCGCCATGTATGTCTGTTGGCAGCAATAAAGCTTGCATATAGTAGAGTGCCATGATATGAGCCTTGCCTTGTTGCATGCATTGTGTGCACACATATGCACGTCACTTTCACGTAACAAATTTGTTGTCGCCCGCCCTTGGATCTGGAAACCGTTGAGATGAACGTACCACGCATGCCTGCATGCATGCATGGTTTCCGACCGATCGATCTAAATGATGCGAGGTCGACGACGACATGCATGGCCGCTCAGGTTTCATTTGCATGCATGCATGTCGATCTCATCTACCCCATCCATACGTTCTCTGTATAAAATTTAGAAGTCGTTTTAGATAAAATTTGGATTAAACATTGGAAATATAAATTATCAATAATTTTTAAATTATTGAGTTTGCAAATATAAAAATTATATAAATAGATTTATCTTAAAAAGTACTTTCACAAATATATATATATATATATATAATATTTTTATAAAAATAAGAGATCAACGTTGTGTTTTGGATCGACTTCTAAATCTTGGATCGGAGGGTGTATGCGCATGCAGCTTGAGTCAATGATTATATGTATTCTTACGTACTTTCTAGTCGTCATCTCAGTATCTCGCCGGGGGCATGGACGATGCAGTTTGACCAGCCAGCCAGCATGCACTCTGCAGGCAAGGCAAGGCATGCATGGCACGGTACAGTTTACAATAAGGGCTCTGACCTGAATGATGAATGCCTGCGTACGTGCAGCTTGATGCAATTAGCAGTTGTCTTTCTCTCTCTCTGTGTGTGTGTGTTCATGCATGCACGCCAAGCGCCGCCTCTGGCATCGATGATTGCGTGAACGTGTCACATCCCTTTCACGGCGAAAGCTTGTTATTCCAAATGTATGAAGGGGGCGAAACATGCTGACAGCGATTTGGGGACGACGCGCAAAGCTCACCGTGCGTACATATATGCTTTTATTTCACTACCGTACGTACTATATGTTTTGACGCGCAAAGCTCATCAGGTAGAGCGTCTCATAATGTTTTGTAGTCCATTTACTATTATTTATTTATATATAGGACGAGGAGAAGACACTCCCGCTATACTATTTCGATTTTATTACTACGTCTTTCCATACGGATATATATACCAAGTTACCATTGCACAAGAGAAACCAAGGACCAATGATGGGCCTTTTGAGCCCATGAAACGGCCCAATAACAATCTTACCATCTAGATCATATAGAGGGGGAAAAAAAATCCATTGTACCTCTCTAAACTATTGTAGTGTTCTGATTTTTGTTTTTCCTCTTAAACTAAAAATCAGTCATCTTACTTAAACTCTCACCGTTCACTTGCCTCTCTACATGGTTTAAAGTGGTTTTTAAATCGCATAAAATGTCTCTAAGCTCTTAAAAATTCCAAGAAAACCCTAGAGAAAGATTGTGATACAACGATTCCAAATAAATTATATAAGGCTCATGAAAGTATCTTGAGAAGCTTCAAGAAAATATATTCAGCTCCATGAAAATGGGAAAATATCCGAAAGACCTAGAATCATGAGAAACAAATATGAGGTGCGGCAAACAACAATGCAACATATATTAGTGTTAATGCATTAATGCTACACATTTGTGTGAATTGTCTACTATGCTTTTTGTTGCCAAAACTGTTCAAAATGCATTTAAGCATCAATTACAATATTTTTAGAATTTTCTAGATTTGTTTGGACATATTTTCATTTTTATATAATTAAATAATTTTTGAAGCATCTAGAGATATTTTCATGAGGTCTACTATTTTATTTGGATTCTTCCTATTCCATTATAAATCTATGATTTTTCTCAAAAATTTTAAATACTTAGAGATATTTTCTATGATTTTAAAATTGAATCAAGTATTTACCAAATTTATAGAGATATTTTCTTGTGGTCTCAATCTTTTGTTTGGCACATGTATCCCAATATTTATCTAGGACTTTTCTTGGAATTTTTAAAACTTATTAGACACATTTTTATGACCGTAAAACCTCATAAAATATTGACCAAATTTGTAGAGATATTTTCATGAGGTCTAAACATTTTATTTGGATTTTTCATATCCCAATATATATCTTGGATTTTCTCAGATTGTTTTTCAAAATACATTGAGACATTTACTATGATTTAACCTTATCAGGCAAGTATTACTGAATTTTTAACTGAAAAAGATAAAGCTGCCTTTAAAACCACTTCGAACCAGACCAGGGAGGTGATTTGAATTGTGTTGAGACTTTAAGAGGTAAGTTTTCTGGTTTTGAAATTTGAGGTGAAAAAATCAGACTATGACAATAGTTCAAATATATGGAATAACTTTTTATCCATCATACAAATCAAATTTGGTTGTTCTACATGTATGCATGTCTTGTATCTTATACAATGCATCATCCTCCATCATCCATATCGTTTTCATCTAATGGTAACAAGCTGCTCTCTTTGAGGCCCCAGACATGCAATTGCATCCTAGTCACCTTTATCCAGTTCATATCACAAGTATGACTCTAGCTTCCTCATATTATCGCTTACATATCAACTCCGCATCATTCAAGATTGATGCACATGCATTCTGTTTAGTAAATTTTAAGTTTAAAATGAAAGTTTATAAAACAAAATTGGGAAGTGAAACGTACCATCTAAGGGACATTGAAAACCCCTATAGAAACTAAAGCAAACTCTTTAAAACAATATGTGAAACTAGTTATGACAATGTTGGGCAACAAGTCAGCTCAAATAATGGCCCCTGGAAGAGGATCTCATATTTTTTTTCCACTTTCCTTTTTCCCTATCTAGAGAAGGAGAGCTAAGGCCCTTCGCGGCGCTCAAAGCACCCCACTTCTTGATAGATGGCAACAAATCCTTCATGTTGGCGCCTTTGTCCCACTCGGTGCAGGTCCTCGACGTTGCGTCATTGCCTCAGCCAACAGTGGTCGACGCCACCGCGCCTTTTCCTTTCCTGGGAACACAGGTCAACATCGCCACACCTTTTGTTCCGCCCAGTGTTGTGCATTACGCATCTACGTCTTGGCGTTCAGGCCATGCGGTCGCTGATCTTTGCCGCACACATGAGGGGAGATGGAGGCAACGATGGGGTTTGGGAGAGAGGAGGACGTGAGAGTTTGGAGGAGAGGAGGAGGCAAAGTGGGCAAGCATTTGGGAGAGTATGAGGCCGTGTGGACGAGGATCTGATTACATATATTAGAATGAGAAGTGACTCACTATCTAGCCACCTCTACAAACGTTTCTATAGAGACGACTGAAGTTACAAGCTACCTCTAAAAATGATTGCATTTTTCGAGGCAGTGGATAACTCCAGCCGTTTCTATGGAGTCAATGGTAGAGGTGGCTGAATAGCAGCCGTTTCTATGGAGTCAATGGTAGAGGCGGCTGGATAGCGAGTCGCCCTTGAAGATGCATCCGTAGAGTGGCTCTTGATTCAGTCGCCTCTATAGTAGAAATGGTCCTGTTGCTGAAAATCGTTTTTGTAGTAGTGCTTGTAAACACCGAGCATACAAGGTAAAAGATCTATTTTCTACTAGATGTAGGGTACACGCGTACCACTAGTATACATTATTGTCATGCGTGCTATTGATTCCCAGTGCATGATTTGCTGATCTTCATATATGGACCTCATCCATCTGACCCTTTGTTACTCCAAGAAATAAGATTAGGGTTAATTAGCTACTCCCTCCGTCCCTGAAAGCTTCAACTCCTAGAATCCGTGCCAGTCAAACTTTTTTAACTTTGACTAACTTTATAGAAAAAAGCATCTATATCAATGATATAAAATGAGTATCTTATGAAAATATATTATATGATAAATATAATGGCATTAATTTAGTACTATAAATCTTAGTGTTTTTTTCTATAAATTTAGTCAAAGTTTTAAAAGTTTGACTTAGGACAACTCTAGAAGTTGTAGCTTTCAGGGATAGAGGGAGTATATAATATCCCCTCGGTTCCAAAGAAATATCATGAGGGCTAACTTGTTAAGTTGTTGTATGCTATCTATATATGACAATCCCATATAACTGCATGTCTCATCTTTCGCGGAGTCAATCTTTTAAATACACAAAAAAATTATAAAAAAATAGTCAACTCTAGAAAATTGAGAAATGTGACATTATTTTATGATGGAGTACACACTACGGGAGAAGGGAAATTTGCTGAGTGTCGCAGGCTTTGCTGAGAGCCAAAACTCGGGCACTCGGCAAAGCCTCTCTTTGCCGAGTGTTGCACTCGGCAAAGATTTGCACTGGGCAAAGAGTGGCTTTGCCGAGTGCCAGAAAGAGCCTGGCACTCGGCAAAGAGCTGCTCTCAGCAAAGGTATTCGGCAAAGAAGGGCACCCAGCAAAATAAAAGGAACCTAACGGCCGCCCCCGCGTACGCTGTTAAAAAAAATGTATTTTACCGAGAGCCGGCATAAGCACTCAGCGAAGACACTTGCTTTGCCGAGAGCCAGGATGTGGCACTCGGCAAAGAGGACTCTTTGCCGAGTGCCGCTGCCTAGCAGTCGGCGAAGAGCCCTCTTTGCGAGAGCCGCGGCCTAGCACTCGGCGAAGTTTTTCTTTTGTTTTTTGTTTTTTTGCCCATGTTTTTTGTGAGGCCTTACCACATTATTTAAAACTCTATGTTCAAATTTGGGACAATTTTGAGTTTTTTAAATATATTTCTTTATTATTTTCCTCCTGTTGAATTTTTTGGAATATTTCAGATTTGAACTGTATGTTTATGGAATAATCAAATTTGATCGTTATAAAAATAATATTCGTGATTTTTGGTTTATGTTGAGGTTGTATCCAGGACCTCACATGAAATGTCAAGCATCTTCTTGACCTAACATGACGAGGTATTTGCGAGGAAAATGTTATTAAATTATATAAAATCCGAACAAAGTCCAAAAATCACGAAACTTGTTGATGCGTCATGTTATTGCATATAGTGGCTATGATAAAAAATTGAGAAGGTTTCGACAAAGTTGTGATGTCGGATGTCTAAAACTCATACATGATTACATGTGATCACACTCACCATATGCATGGTCATGTTTAGGTTTTAGGCATTCGACGTGACAACATTCTCCAAATCGTCTCCAATTTTTATCATAGCTTCTACATATGATAACATGAGACTTTGTCAAGTTTCATGTTTTACGGACTTCATTCACATTTTATATAATTTTAAAACATTTAGACCACAAGCCGATGGTCATGTTACATGAACAAGATGTTTA
>Ga0182004_10002695_pt1 | contig 13916 bp, 8 predicted proteins | sample Sormic07211540_1_FD_120479 | JGI IMG/M metagenome (GOLD analysis project Ga0182004, IMG submission 120479) | Endophyte microbial communities from Sorghum bicolor roots, Mead, Nebraska, USA - 072115-40_1 MetaG | ecosystem: Host-associated > Plants > Roots > Unclassified | place: USA: Nebraska...
GTGGTCTCGTTCCTGCGCTCAAGTTTGGTTCGGAGATGAAGGCTACGCCCGCTGATAAACTACGCCGACTCTGATGATTGCCCGTGAAGGAGGAGCCTTCACCGCTGACGCGCTACATCAACTGTGATATAGACCGTGTGTGTTTCCGCTAGAAAAACGATGTAATAGGCTTGTTGACCAAGAGTTGTAAAGTAAATGTGTTGTAATCTTGTTTTTTTCATGATGTATGACTATGATAACAGCTGATATATGATAATGTGATGGCTCAATTTTTGAATTATCACATTATAATTCGAATCTGAGGAGAAAAATCTAGGTCGTTTCACGCCTCATCCTAGCGACTGCACCCGTCCCCAACGCTTCGTCCTCGGCTCCTCACGCCCGCGCTCGACGACCACACCCAGTAGCCACGCATTCACCTGCTCGAGCTCCGACGAGCTAGCCCTGATGCCTGCTTCGGCGACTGTGTGTGTGGCCGTGCACCCGCCCGCCATCCCCACATGCACCTCCATGACATTGGGGGCAGTCTCGACCTCCACATGCTAGGGTCTACCGGTGGCGGATGGGAGCCGGGAGAAGCTCCATTTTTTGGCTCCGACTCCTCAAAACTGCTCCTCTCATCACAATTTCTAGAGATTCGTGGTGGGAGCACTTTGGTTCAAGATCGTTTAGGCCTTGTTTAGATCTAAAAACTTTTTAGATTTTGACACTGTAGCACTTTCGTTTTTATTTGACAAACATTGTCCAATCATGGAGTAACTAGGCTTAAAAGATTAGTATCGTGATTTACAGGTAAACTGTGCAATTAGTTATCTTTTTATCTATATTTAATGTTCCATGCAAGTGCCGCAAGATTCGATGTGATGGAGAATCTTGTAAAGTTTTGGGTTTTTGGGTGCATCTAAACAAGACCTTACTTGTTGGAGAAAAAAAAAAATTATTTCGGGAGCTGCCTAAGGAGCCACACCAAACGGACTCTAAAACTTGTTCTTTTGTTTCCTATAATTGAAAAGGATTGGGACATCTACCAAAAAGTAATGCACATGAAGGGGAAATGCTTAGTGTAACAACAAAGTCGCACCACGCCTTTTTACATATTAAACCAACTGGAATAACTAGACCACCACTTGCTAAGCTGCTAGATAGTCTAACACGAATGTTTTCGGTTGCGAGGATCCACGGAGAATCAGAATGACATTCTTAACTGTGTGGTGTTGGGAGCCGAGTTTCTCAAAATTTCGATGTGTCTTGACCTAGATACGAGCATGATCTGTTCGATCGCGAAAGGAGCATCTAGGCAAGGTTTTCAATTCCGGATTCGAGATTTTTTCGCCACCATCCAATAATTATCGAAATTCATGTTTTTTTGTGCAATTTCGTTGAAACTTTTTTAAAGTCTTTAACGAGAAATATAATTTTCTAAAACTTTTAGCTCTAAACAAACTATTAATATGATTTATGATGTACATCTATTAAGTAAAAAAAAATACACAACATAAATAATAGAAAAAAAGCACATGCAGTTAATACAAAAATTTAGATTTATCTTTTGGCCACCCTTAAAATTTTTATAAAAAATCATACTTCATGTTTAAGTCCCTAAAAAAATACAATGAAATTGTAGTCGAATTTCACGGATTCAGGTGGTTTAGGGGGTGTCCCAAAAAATTTAATACCAAAATATAAAACCCTTCCCAAAATAATCCTTTGGAAAAATATGCTCATCATATTCCAAACGGCATCTTATAACCGTTGCATCAAATTTATACATAGTAGTACTAGCGTATGAATTCATAATTCCCTCCCCAAATTGGCGCCATCCAATTTATGACGCCCAAAACACCAGCTCATGGTCATGGCATCGTCACCTCCGTCCTCCGTCCGGCTGGTCACGAGTAGTCTGTATTCCCTTCCTGTATCGTCCGCTTGGTGTGGGGCCCGCTTCCTGTTGTGCTGAAGCAGCCTTTCTTCTTGGCACTACGCCCGCCCGCCCGCCCGCCCGCAGCAGAGTCCACTGTCCACAGGCAAAGGCGACTCGATAGGGAGAGACAGAGAGCACACGGGATGGGTTGAGAAACGAGAGATGGAGGCACAAAGTGGGCAGCCTGCTGGTGCTGGATCTTGGCTTCTCGCCGCCGCCGCTCACTTCCGCTCCACCTGGTATGCCCTTCCTCCCCGCTCCCCCGTCTCACTAGACAGACTCTGCTCGCTGCTCCAGGATTGGACTGGATTGGATTGGATCTTTGCTTCCTTCACCCGTGCCGTGATTGTTGAGTACTACCCGCTTATCGTATTTCTTGACCTGTGTGTTCGCGCCTGGATGCTCCAAAGATCCATCTTTTGCTGCCGCTGCTGCCCCGTGATTCGGTTTTGCTGGGAATTGGATTCCCGGGAAATGGTTGGTGTTGACGAGTGGGTTTGGTTGGTGGAGCAGCAGCCAGCAGGCGTGGATCATGTGATCTACTATATCCTCTCTTTTTCTTCTTGCTGAATGGCGCCTGACTCGCGAGATTTTGCTTCCAAAACCCGCTTCTTGCCTTCTGCGCTGCAGCATCGTGCCTAGCAGAAACATCGCGCCTCGATGGTCCTGTCTTATCGGGAGGTTTCGTTTCTGGGGAAACGGATTTTGGGTTCTGTTGGTTTCCTGTTTATTTTTGCATATAAAAAAAGAAATCCTTGATTGGATTGCTCCCCGGTTCTATTGGTTACCTTGCTTATCGGTTAGTTCGACAGAATTGTGATTGCTCTTTTTACGTCACACGAAGGAGGCGTTGCACTATCATTTCGGTAGCGCTTACTGTGCATGCACAATTTTTTCTCGTCATCCAGTTACTGAGGGCCAGTGCTATCTTTTTCTTGGCTCCAGTTTGGTGCAGTGTGGGCAAGTTATCTACTAGTAGACAGTATCTTCGGGCCAGTTCAAGACTAAAGACTTGCCGCTGGTACGTACTAACTCATAGTCATAGGCATGGTGTCCTTTACTCCTCTTCATCATTGCTGTTGATACCTTGCTTTTTTGATCTTTTCAAGTCATTTCTGTTTGTAATAACTATGCAGGTGCTGATTCCGTTGATCCCACAACTGAAAAGTGGGGGAGTCGACGACCCTCCTGGTTTTGAGGATATAAGATATTGCATCTCTGCATTGTTCTAAGTGCTGAGAAAATAAGGCATTATTTATTGGTTGGAGTAGTCTGTGTTGCTATCTGGCACCAATGGCGACTGTGGTTCGTCATGATTCAAGGCAGTACTCTTGGTTGTGGGTTAGCCATATCAGCCCCAAGAACTCAAAATGGCTCCAGGAAAATATCACCGGTGAGTTCATTACTGTCTTCACTTCATCTTTAGCGAAGAGCATTTTTCCTACATTACTTCGAGGCAAAGCTTACAGTCAGCCATGCTCATGCTCATGCATTGTTTATGTCCTTTCTATCATGATATTCCTATCATTGTTCTACAATGTATATACCGGTCAACCTGGAAATTCAATGCAGTACACTTATTATTTAGTTGGAACAACATTTCTGAATTTCTTTGCTCATGATCAGTCTTTCTTTTGATATGAATCTTTCTGCTGCATTGGACTGTTTTCTCAATGTCAGTCTTTCTTTTGATAAAAATTTGCACATATGGTATTTGAATTTGGAAATATTTTCAAAATCTGTTAACACTATTTTCGAAACTGTTGGCCATATATTTGCGTAAGAGTTTCCCTTTGATGTGTTAAAGAATTCTCTGGAGAGAGTTTCTGCTGCATTGGACTGTTTTCTCAATGTCATTCTTTCTTTGATAAAAAAAATGCACATATGGTATTTGAATTCGGAAATATTTTCATAATCTGTTAACACTAGGTCCTAAACTGTTGCCCATATATCTGTGCAAGAGTTTTCTTTTGATGTGTTAAAGAGTTCTCTGGAGAGAGGCATTTTTATTGGTCCAGTTAAACTGAAGTCTATTTCTGTTGTAAACACTTGGACGGCGTAAATGTTTCGTTTGATGCCTTTTTTTTGTCACTGTGGAGTAACTAACATTGGTCCATATATGTTCCTTTTTTCATAACTATGGAATCAATTTGAAGATATGGTTGCAATGAAAGGACTGCATTTATAAGTGTGGTCCATGAACTAATTGGGTCTTGTTTTGTGCAACAGACATGGACACAAAGGTTAAAGCAATGATCAAACTTATCAATGAAGATGCTGATTCTTTTGCAAGGAGAGCAGAGATGTACTACAAGAAACGTCCAGAGCTAATGAAATTGGTGGAGGAATTCTATCGAGCATACCGTGCGCTGGCAGAAAGATACGATCAGGCCACTGGGGCACTTCGCCAGGCTCACAGAACAATTTCTGAAGCATTTCCAAATCAGATGCCGTCAATGTCAGATGAGTCACCCTCTGCTTTCAGCCAAGAGATGGAGCCTCATACTCCAGATATGTCTACTTTCACACGTGCGGCATTTGATTCCGATGATCTTCAGAAGGATGGAGTTGGTTTGTCACCACAACATTTAACCTCCAAGAGGAATGGTACACACCCTGAGGAAACCAGCGCATTTTCAAGTCGAAAAGGTCTAAAGCTGTTCAATGATTTGTCATCGAGTGGTGAAAATGCTCCTCGTGCTGGTTTTGATGGAAAGGTACGGAAAGGCCTAACTTTTGAAAGCCCAGAAGTTAAAGGGAAAGATGATATCAGCAACGAGATGGCAAATTTGCAACAAGAAGTTGCAAGACTATTAGCCGAGAGCCAGACTCTGAAACAGCAGATGTTGTCAGAATCCGAGCGGGCAAACAAAGCTGAAAATGAGATGCAAATCCTCAAGGCAACAGTATTGCAATTAAATGCTGATAAAGACACATCACTTATGCAATATAATCATTCCTCTGAGCGAATATCTACATTGGAGTCCGAGCTCTCGAAGGCACAGGCTGACCTTGAGAAGTTAACTGATGAAATGGCTGCAGATGTCCAGAAGTTAATTAACGCTGAAACACTCAATATTGCTTTACAGTCTGAGGCTGAGGGTTTGGATCAGAAGATGAAGATGCAGCAACAAGAACTAGAAGAAAAGCTTAAGGAATTGGAGAGTTTCCGTTCAAGCTTCCAGGAGGAGCATGAAAAGCGCATGCAAGCTGAAAGTGCTCTACTTTCCCAGGGGAAGGAACTTGCTCAATCTCATGAAGAAGTACAGAGGTTGGCTATAGAAATAAAGATGGCAAATGAAAAGTTGAATGAGCTCAAGCAGACCAAGGAGGTCCTTGAGGACACTGTTTGTGAGCTGAAGAAGGATGTTGAGCGCCTTACAGAACAAAACCTGTCCTCTGAGGTGCTTATACAGAAACTTGGTGACGAGATAAATACACTCAAGGATTCAAAAAATGAACTTCAAAGTGAAATACAAAGCCTTAAGAGCACCATTTCACAGCTAAACACTGAGAAGAATGCAGCTGAGCTTCAACACCAGCAGTCTGTGGAGCAAGTTTCGGTACTCGAATCTCAGCTGTCAAAGCTACAGTCAGAGCTAGATGAGACTGAGCAGAAAGTACAGTTGCTGACACAAGATCTTGAAAAGAAGAAAGAAGAAGCCGACAATGTCCATTTGAAGCTACAAGATGAATGCCATAGGCGTATGCAAATTGAAGCAACTCTTCTCATGACAGAGGGTCTGCATTCCCAGTTGCAAGAAGAAATGAAAACACTGACACAAGATTTTGATGGATCAACAAAGAAGCTTAGTGAGTTGGAAAATAATAAGTTAGACCTGGAGAGCACACTGAAAGAACTGAATAACACCATTTTAGGTTTGAACTCGGAGAAGGATGCAGCACTCCTTCAGCAACAACAGTCTTTAGAGAAAGTATCTGATTTGGAGTTAGAACTCTCAAAGATGCAGTTGGAAATGGAGAAGTCTGAACAAAAAATTCTCTTATTGGAGCAAGAAATTGCACGGAAGAATGAAAATGTCGACAGCCTGGAGATAACTTTGAAAGATGAATGTGAGAAGAGGCTACAAGCCCAAACATCGCTTGTGTCATTGGATAAAATGTATTCCCAGTCACAGGAAGACGTTAGTAGGTTGCAGATAGAGATTGAGAAGCAGAATGTCAAGTTGAATGAGTTGGAGAACTTGTCATCCGAGCTTAACAACACCATCCTACTGATAAACACTGAGAAAGATGCTACCCTCCATGAGAACCAGCAGTCCTCAGCGAGAATATCGGATCTTGAATCTGAACTCATGGCCTTGAAAACTGAACTGGAGAATGTTGAAGGGAAAGTTCAGATGCTAGAGCAAGAACTCATATCTAAGAAACAAGAAGCGGATTACCTCCAAATTAGCCTACAAGATGAAACTCAAAAACGAGTTGAAGGTGAATCATCTCTTCTTATGATGACAAATCTTCACTCCGAGTCACAAAATGAAGTGAGAGGGTTGGCACTGGAACTCGAGAAGCTGAATGGTAAGTTAAGACAGGTGGAGAACAGTAAGGTTGATCTTGAGAACATTGTAACCAAGCATTCAGAGGAAATCCATATCCTTCGTGAACAGAATCTTTCTACTGAGCTTATGATAAAGGACCTTCATCTTGAATTGGACGCATTGAAGGATTTGAATGTGAAACTTCAGGCAGAAATGGGGTTACACATAGGTGAAAAAGAAGCACTTCAGAGAGAATTTACTTCTCAAAGGGAAGAGAAGGAAAATCTAGAGGGGATACATCACACTCTGGTTGATGAGATGGATACCCTAAAAACTACTGCAACAATGAACCAGAAGTTGATTGAGGAATTGCAAATTACAAACTCAAAACTGAAGGAGGTGTGTGCAAGGAGTGAGGTTGAGAAGGCACTTCTCTCGGAAAAACTTCAAGAGGTGGAGAAGCTATCTGAAGAATATTCACTCTTGGAGAACTCACTTTCAGATGCAAATGCTGAAATGGATGCATTGCGGGAGAAGATAAAAGCCCTCGAGGCTTCAGAAAGCTCTCTCAAGGATATAATTTCCTGTCATGTTTCTGAGAAGGCTGTTCTTGTATCAGAGATAGAGATCCTTGGTAAAAGATTATCTGAGGCTTCAGAGAAGAATTCTATCTTGGATATCTCATTATCTGATATGAAAATGGACCTAGAAGATTTGAGAACAAAGCTGAAATATTCTGAAGAATCCTGTCAGGCTCTCCTTGCAAATAACTCAGCTCTTTCTGGTGAAATGGATGCATTGAGGGAGAAGATAAAAGCACTTGAGGCTTCAGAAAGCTCTCTCAAGGATATAATTTCTGGTCATGTTTCTGAGAAGGCTGTTCTTGTATCAGAGATAGAGATCCTTGGTAAAAGATTGTCTGATGCTTCAGAGAAGAATTCTATCTTGGATATCTCATTATCTGATATGAAAATGGACCTAGAAGATTTGAGAACAAAGCTGAAAGATTCTGAAGAATCCTGTCAAGCTCTCCTTGCAAATAACTCAGCTCTTTCTGGTGAAGTGGATGCATTGAGGGAGAATATAAAAGCACTACAGGCCTCAGAAAGCTCTCTGAAGGATGCAATTTCTTGTCATGTTTCTGAAAAGGCTGTTCTTGCATCAGAGCTAGAGATCCTTGGTAAAAGTTTATCTGAGGCTTCAGAGAAGAATTCTATCTTGGATGTCTCATTAAGTGATATGAAAACTGAGCTAGATGAACTGAGAACAAAGCTGAAAGATTCTGAAAAATCCTGCCAGGCTCACCTAACAAATAATTCAGCTCTTTCTGCTGAAAAGAACCACCTGTTCTCTAAGGTACATACTGATGTAAACCTACATACTAAGTTTTTTTTCTTATTGAAGTAGAAATTAATATTGTTACACTGTCATAATTTTTGAACTGGTCTCATCTCATGTCCTTCTGTACATACATTCTTTTTCTCATATAATGTATTGTGTAAATTCTTTGTTTCAGCTGGAGAGCATTACATTGGCCATGAAAGCCCTAGAAGGTATGCATGCCAATCTGGAACAGAAGCACTCCTCTGTATCCAGAGAGAAGGATTTTGCACATGATCAAGTAAGGGAACTGCAGGATCAGTTGAGAATTAAGAACGAGGAATTTGAAGTGTCAGCAAAGTCACATCAACTGCAAGCAAACAGCTATGAGAAACAAATTTCTTCTCTGCAAGAGAAAAACCATTATATGGAGGAGGTGCTTCAACAGGAACAGCAGAAAAACATAAGTGCTTCTATTAGCACAGTTATTTTGGAGAACTGTTTGGTCGATGAGCAAGACAAGAAGGTCACTCTTTTCACTGAATGCCAAAAGTATGCTGCGGAAAATCATTCAGCCAATATGTTAGTTTCAGAGTTGATGGAGGAAGCTAGATATCATGGGGAGGAGAGAAAAACATTGCTAACACACAATGGAAAACTGAGGGAAGGGATTTCAAAGCAAATGAAGGTTCTGAATATCTGCAAAGATCTAGGACCTGCTGATTTAGCTGAGGACGAAGTTCTGTTGCAGACTGTTTCAGATGAAACCATTAACATTCTGAGACTTAGGGATGAAACTGAAGATGCGAATAGGCTGATGGACACTGAGCTCTCAGTTCTCTCAGTAGTTTTGTTGCAAGTAGGGATGGAGCTCAGAGACCTGCACTTACAGAAGTGCGCCCTTGAGAAAGAAGTGGAGAGTGGAGAAGCAGAGTCTCTTTCTTTGCAAAACAAAAACCAACAAATGTTGGAACAGAATGAACAACTAAGGAATGGATTGCAGGAAAGCAGTGAAAGGGAGGAGGTGCTGAAAACTGAAGTATTCATCATACAAGAGAAACTATCTTGCTTGAGGGAGTCCTACCAGACCTCACAAGATGAAATTTCCAACCTGACCGAAAAAAATGAGTCCTTGTCTAAGGAATATCAGTCCTTGAGTGGGAAGTACAATTCCTTGGAAGATGAGAATGATACTGTTCTTGAAGAATGCATGATGCTCGAGAACTTGTGCCTGTTCTTTAGGGGACATAATAATGAGATTGTATCTGCATTGGCTTCTCTTACCGATGAGATGGCTTTGTTGAGTTTGGCTAAGGGTGATCTTGATCTTAAAGTCAATGAACTGAGCAGAAGGTCAGTGGTGCTTGAATCAGAAAATAGCCACTTAAAGGAGTATCTCATCTACTTGGTAGAAATTCTCAGAACTCGATTAGTCCTTTCAGAGTTTGATTTGGACATCAATCAAAGTGTCTGCCAGGAGTTGGTTGTTGAACTTGAGAATTGCATGACACAGTTGGTGCAGAAGGATGATGAGCTAATGGAAGCAGAAGAGAAGGTTCAACTCTTGCAAGAAAAGAACCGGGAACTCTGTGGAGTTGTTGGGTCTCTTCAGGTTGCGATTGAAGGTGCTAAAGTGGTGAAAGGAGAACTGGAGAAGAAAATCACAAGACTGATTGAACAGTGTTCTAGCAAGGATGACGAAATTTTACTTCTTCACCAAGACAATGAGGCATTGCAATCAGAGGTTGAGCAGCGTGAGAGGGAATTTGTTGTTCTGATGGATGATGCAATTACCTCTTCTGTGAATTCTGCGGTTTATGAAGAAAAAGCATTCGAGCTTATGATGAATGGTAAAGCTACAGAGAATAGAGCAATATCCCTAAAGGAGTTGCTAATGAAGGAGATCTCTTCCCGAGATGCTCATGTTGAGGAGTTGCAGAAAAAGTTGGCTGGCATTCAGGAAGAACATGCAGAACTAAAAGCTGAGTTGAACACACATCTAGCTCTCATAGCATCATTGTCTGATCATGTCAGTGTGCTGGAAGAAGATACCCGTTCTCTGTCAAAACCATGTAGTACAGAAGGCAAAGAGGTAAGCTTCTTTGTTTGTCCTTATTATTAACTAGGCACCCTTTTTGAAATCTTTCATGTAGTTAAAACAATTCTATTCTTTCAGCAAATAAAAATTTGACCATTTCTTAATACTTATATTACTTGATTGTAATCTTTTTTTTTTGGCAACTGCTCTTCCTTGTAGCATCACTTATTATTTGTTGGATATTTCTACTATGGTTCGTGCACTACATGGATGTGACACTTTATCAGGCCACCTCCAGTCATATATGCTATCCTTCCCCTTCTTGACAAGTGATCTTTGATTGTTACAGGAAACTGCATGGGTACATCATGTGCAAGAGGGCAACGACGGGCTGGAATCTCATTGCTTACCCAAAGGAACTCCAAAGTTGCAAGGGTTGATTGCAAGAATAGAAGCACTTCAAGTGGTTGTATTAAATGCTAAAGATCGTCAAGATCAGGAGTCAGCCAAGTCTGCAGCTAAATTGGCAGCAGCAAGTACAGAAATTCAAGAGCTTAAAGCAAGAGGCAGCTCACGCATGGAGGCAAAAGAAATATATTCTGACCTTGAGAAACAAGATGTTGAGGTCTCCAAAGGGAAGCAAGTCCAGATCATGAAGGATATTGAGCTGGACAAAATATCTACTTGTCCACCATATGGTGCTGGAGCTGCCCTCTATCCCCTTGGAACTGGTGCAAATGTTGAACTTGATGACGATATGCTTCAGCTGTGGGAGGCTGCAGAGAGGAGCTGCAAGAACGAAACGGCCAAGTCCTCGTCATCTGAGCACGACATACAAGCGGTCGAGGATCTGAAGAGTGAATACCCTTCGTCTGAGCTAGTAAGGGGAAGGGACCTTGGAATCAATAAGCTAGAAGTGTCAAAGGGAGCTGTAGAGCCTCATGAGGCGTGGAGCAAGAACGTACTTGAGAGGCTCACTTCTGATGCTCAGAGGCTGTTGAGCATCCAAGCGAGCATTGAGGAGTTGAAGCACAAAATGGAGGGGCCGTCAAAGGGCAAATCCCCAATGAATTCTGAGTACAGCAGTGTGAGCACGCAGCTGCATGAGACAGAGGGTTTTGTCTTGGAACAGATCAATTTCAACAACAAATTGACCAGGAAGGCTGAGAACTATCCTGCGTTGTCAGATAATATGAACACCGAGCGAGAAGGGTATTCCAGCAGGAGGAAGATCTCCGAGCAGGTGCAGAAAGGGTCAGAAAATGTGGCAAGGTTGGAACTGGAACTTCAGAAGATACAGTATGTCTTGCTCAAGCTTGAGGAAGAGCACGAGTACAGAAGGCTCAAGGTCTCTGATAAGCGCACCCGTGTGCTTTTGAGAGACTATCTGTATGGAAGGAAGGACCGTGGTGGCGGGCAGAAGAAAAAGAAGAAGAGGGTCCCGTTCTGTGGTTGTGTTCGTCCGAAATCAAGAACAGAGCCGTAAACTTTTTTGTTGTCGCGGGCCGAAGAAATCGAGATGCTGGCACCTGCACCTCCAAGAGGTTGGTTAGTGTCACCTGTGCATTGGAAGAGGAGGTGGTGTTCCTAGGATCTCCTTTGTAATTGAGCTAGCATTTTCTTAGTATCCTAAGAAGCTTATGTACTAAAATTTTTGGTTCCATGTCTAAATGAGGCCATTCTAGCTAGTTCCATGTCTAAATGAGGTGATATAGTATCAATGCGTTCTCTTTCCATCTATTATATAGCACATGCACATGCAGTGCATTTTACATCCAGGTTCTGACTGCAGAAGCAGTGCATTTGATAACCGAAATGCTATTCGAGATTCCTTTGGAGTCTCCGAATCTATTGTTCGTTTTGGCAACGCCAGCACTGGGAATAGTTGGAGCTGCAATTTGCATGGTGCTCTGAAGTCTCAGAAAAGGGTTTTCTGGCTTTGCAAATCTGAAAAAGTTTGTCTATATTCAACACGTGCAATCATTTTTATATTACTATATATACTAATAGTGGAACTTCTTTGGACATTATTATATTACTATATATACTGAAAAAAATAGGATTAGCTTTTGCTATTCTTCCATCTTCAAGGCATACAATCAGACATACTGTAGATCATAGTGTCAATGTCAATGATATTCAGACCATCTCGTCCGGCGGCACTACAGTTTGCAAAGTAGTTGCAATCTTGCAGTTTCTGTGTGCATAATCTGACGCGTCGGCTACTGTCAAGAAGATCCACTCGTCGCCGATGATCTGAAGCACCTTGGACTTGTCAAGTTTCCTCATAATCTCACTGCCCGGATTGGCCAATGCTATCTGGAGGCTTCTCCTGTCAAGGCTCCTCTTGAGATCCTCCAGCATGCCAGTACCAGACGAGTCGATGCTCGTGACAGCTCCCATGTCAAGCACGACGCACCGCAGGCTCTCGCCGCCACAGGCCCTGATCCGGTCCTCGTGGTCGTCGACCCACCGCGAGACCCTCTCCCGCAGGTAGCTGGCGTTGGCGAAGCAGATGGGCGAGTCGACGCGCAGCACGAGCACCCCCGGCGTGGCCTGCGCCATGGCGTACTGGTCCATCCTCCGGTACGCCGTGGAGCCCGGCACCTTGCCGAGAGCCGTGGTCCTCGGGCGTGCGACGGCGAGCAGGATCCGGAGCACCAGCACGCCGACGGCGACGACGAGGCCGACGTCGATGCTGCGGAAGACGACGCCCAGGAAAGTGGCGACGCAGACGCAGAAGTCGACTCTGTCCACGCGCGCCAGGCGCGCCGCGGCGCGGACGTCGATGACGCCCAGCATCGCCGAGGTGATGATGGCCGACAGCGCCGCCTGCGGCGTGTGGCGGAAGAGCGGCGTCAGGAAGAGGAGCGTCGCCGCCACGGCCACCGCCATCACCGCGTTGGACGCGGCCGTCCGGCACCCGGCGTCGCGGTTCACCGCCGAACGCGAGAAGGGAGACGCCGTCAGGTAGCAGGAGGTGCAGGAGCCCGCCATGTTCATCGCCCCGAACGCGATCATCTCCTTGTTCCCGTCCACGTGGTAGTTCTTGGCCATGGCGAAGCTCCTCGCCACCGCAGATCCTTCCTGCATTAATTCAGACATGCAGTGCACACACGATCGAATTAAACCATGCATCATGCATCTGCATGCCCCGGATGATTGATCATTCGATCTGTGAACAAAACGAAGTGCTTACAGCGAGTGAGATAATGCCGGTGATGATCCCGGTCCTGGCGGCGAGCCATGTGTGTGGCGACGACAAGAGCAGACTCTTGATCGACAAGGGATTTATGCCCTTCTTCACGGAGCCGATCTAGCAAGCACAGTTTGCAGCAAGTTTAGCCATCAGCTAGCTAGTCTCATACATTAATATTGTACTACTATATTTTTTTATAGCTATAAGGATTCATGTCTTATTTTTGGTCATGCATGCTCACCGTTTGAATACTGTACTTTTCGCCATTGATGAGATAGACCAGAAGTGTGGAGACAACGATTGACGCCAATGGCGCCGCCACCGATATCCAAAACAGATTGGGCCGCCTCTTGCTCTGCAAGAAGGAAGATTCATCATTAGACAGGGGATTCATTACTTATATATATACTATCATTTTTGTATGCATCTTAATCTTAACTGTAACAAGAGCAGCAATGAATCGTTGTACTAGGACTCACGATGTAGCGCGTGATCTGCAGGAAGACGAAGAGGCAGGCTCCAAGAAGGAAGGGTTGCCAAAGCCAGTGTCCGGACTGGGAGAAGACGGAGCGCATGACGGCGGGCAGGTCGGTGGCGTGCGTGAAGTGCGGGAGGCCGAGGAAGCCCCTGAGCTGCTGCAGGGCCACGACGGTGGCGGCGCCGCCCATGAAGCCGACGATGGCGGCGTGCGAGAGGAAGTCGATGAGGAAGCCGAGGCGGAGGACTCCCAGCGCCGCCTGGAAGGCGCCCGCGAAGAAGGTGGCCGTGAAGGCTAGGCTGGCGTACAGCGCCGGGTCCTCCACGGGCGACGCCGCCGCCGCCGGACCCAGCATGGACGCGAACAGCAGCGAGATCACGGCCGTGCTGCCCACCGCCAGCTCCCGCGAGCTCCCCAGCGCCGCGTACACCAGCGCCGGCACGAAGCTCGAGTCTGTAATA
>Ga0182004_10002696_pt1 | contig 13916 bp, 8 predicted proteins | sample Sormic07211540_1_FD_120479 | JGI IMG/M metagenome (GOLD analysis project Ga0182004, IMG submission 120479) | Endophyte microbial communities from Sorghum bicolor roots, Mead, Nebraska, USA - 072115-40_1 MetaG | ecosystem: Host-associated > Plants > Roots > Unclassified | place: USA: Nebraska...
TAAATCCCAGGACAGATCCAGGTAACTGCAACGCCTTGACACATTTGTGTATTGCAGTTGACATCTCATTCTCGCGTTTACAATCAATGGGGACACAAATGAGTTCTAGAAACTTCGATGTTACTTTTTTGTTAAAGTTCATGGTTTAATATGGCATTTCCATTACTATGTCTTCCCTTTCGTAGATTATGAAAAAATCAATCCAATCAAATATATTCCAGCATTAGTAGATGGGGACATAGTCGTTTCTGATTCTCTCGCTATCTCATTGGTGAGTTACAAATTTTGCTTCAGCAGATTTTGATTGTGCAATTATGTATATGTTCTTTGGCATGCCAATGCATGCATTTATTAGTCACTAACAAGCTATCGCATTGACCAGTATTTGGAAGATAAATATCCTGAGCATCCTCTCCTGCCTAAAGATCTCAAGAGGAAAGCTCTTAATCTTCAGGTCGTGTCCAGATCAAAATCTCGTTGTATCTTGTTCACAGAAGCAAAATAAAAATCTGACCAACTATTTGTATGTGGGGAACCTATATTTGTATCTTGCATTTACCTTTTCACTATGGTATCATATATACTTGCTATATATTGAGGATCTAGTCAACTGAAGAGGTCAACACTCTTATCATCATGTGGCATCTCCTTTCCAACGAGTCTTTCACTTCCTTGGTACAGATTGCAAACATTGTTTGTTCAAGCATTCAACCTCTTCAAGGCTATGCCGTTATTGTGAGTATTACCAATACCTAGCCACAGCTGATGAGACTTTTGGGCATGTACAAGATCTATTTACATAACTACTTTACAGGGTCTGCATGAGGGTAGGATGAGCCCAGATGAGGGCCTTCATATTGTTCAAACTTATATTGACAAGGGATTCAGAGGTGTGGTTTCATGAAACTTAATGTTTGCAGAGTAAAATTGTCTCTTCTTTTTCCAGTACATAGACTCAAGTTATGTTTTCAAATCTAGCAATGCAGCTGTGTTGGAAATTAAGCTACTTGTTTTGAACATTGAGCACTATAATGCACCTTCAATCCCAAATAAGCAAAAATGTACTTTGTGTCAGTTTCATTCTTTCAATATTACTTACAATGGTAATTTTGATTCAACTATTTTTGTCAGCGATCGAAAAGCTCTTGGAAGGATGTGAGAGTAAATATGCTACTGGAGATGATGTCCAATTGGTTTGCTTGTCTACCCAACCTTTTAATAATACACATTGTTTTGCTTTGATCAATGACTTAGAAATGGTCTCCAGAGTTGCATCATCATATCAATCATCCGTGGTTTTTTTCTCCAAATTACATTCCAACAAAATTTCTCATTTAGTTTAGTCTTTTGACATCCAACTTTGAGAAAGTGTCATCTTACTTGAATTTTGATATGAATTAATGTGCTGCAAAACAATTTGGCATCATTTGTGTTTCCTTTGGCAAGTGATCTGAACTAGTCCGATGTTTCCATATTTTGTGCTCATGGACAGGGAGATGTGTTTCTTGAACCACAGATACATGCTGGCATAAATCGCTTCCAAATCGATATGGTACCTAACTTTCACATGCTATTCCATGTAAAACAAAATGGATAGTGTGGATCACGGCCACCCAACTTATTCATAAACTAGCTTCAATAAGTTCTTGCTTTCTTGCAGTCGAAGTACCCAATCTTGGAGAGGCTCCATGATGCATACATGCAAAATCCAGCATTCGAAGCTGCGCTTCCCAAAAATCAGCCAGACGCACCTTCATCATAAGCATCAAGATTGTCTGAATAATTTGCATGTCCTTTTGTAATAATTTGGATAGGGAGACACCGCTTCCTCCATCCTGCAGTACTCTGAGTTATAATCTAGCTTACCCTTCTGTCATGGCTCAAGAGTAATTAATTGACACTTTCCCTAATGATGCCCATACTTTGTATGAAGACCGAATGCTTCTCATTCTAAATATTATGGAAAGTACGGTGATTTTACATGAGACTATATATCATGGGCTACACAACACAAAAACAAAATGGAATCATTTTTCAAAATTAATTTTGAGAAAGCTTATGGTAAGATTAATTGGGATTTTTTACAACTAACATTAAGACTAAGGGAGTTTGATCCTGTTGGGCCAAGCGGCGGAGGAGTGACCCAAGAGCCTTCGCCAGGGAAGGCGAAGGTCCCACATCCTTCTTCATTGAAAGGAGCTTAATGCCTGCATCCTGTGCAGAGACGTTTCTATTCGTTGGTAAGGGTGAGGGCTGACAACTGCGAGGCGAACCACTAAGACCTTCGGCATAAATGGCGGAGGCTCCAAAAGATAGAGGCCTCATCGGTGGAGATGGAGCGCCTCAAAGGGTAAACCGGTTTGAGCTGATCGCAAGTCTGTTGTTTCCTTTTCTTGTCATCTAGCAGGTGGTGGAGGCATGACCTCCTATGTTGGAGTCCGGAGGCTGCTGTGCACGGAGATGCTGGCGAGGAGATGGTCAGGGGGAGCAAAAGTGTGCTCTCTGCCTTCTCCCTAGACAGCTTGAGCTAGTTAAAGCCCAGGAGCAAGGGCCCAACAACGGAAGGCGGCCCATGGAGGATGTCTAGAAAGCCCTTGCTACCATAGGACTAGAAATAGAATATTCCTGGGAGTGTACTGCCACCGTAATGGGGCATTGAAGTAAATGGTGCGTATATTAAACCACACCCTATAAAAGAGGCACAGAAAGTTGTAGAGACATGGTTGGTGAATTCATTAATACAACCCCTATAATCCTTCATCATTATCCATTTGTCGTGCAGCCCCTGCCCCATCAGAGGAGGTCTCGTCTTGTTGACTCGGTCGCCAGAATGTTGATTCCAACATTGGCGCCCACCGTGCTTAGCCAACAAAAACCCACTGATGGCAGGATAGAGAAAAGCCTCCGAAAGAGCCACAACAACCTCCTCCCCAAGGGGAAGGCCAAGGCGCAACACCCGCAGTGCATATGCATTAACCCCAGAGGAGGAAGCAGAGAATGATCAAATGGTCCAAGACCAACCTCCGGCCGTGAAAGAGCAACCACCACTACAACCAACAATAGCTTAAGAGCTCCAACAATTGCAAGCCTAGTTGTAGAGCATGCAACAAGAAGGAGATAGAATAGCTATGGCCTTTGCTATAAACCAGCAAGCAATTCAAGCCTCAGCACATGCAGCAAAAATCGGGCAGCAGATGAATCTTTTGCAGGTAGAAATGCAGAGCATGGAAGCAGCACAACCACCCTCAAGCACATTGCCATGAGTAAACTTGGCAAGCCAAATGCAACCTAACCCACTACCAAATTTAGTAGTGCAACCGGTCTTTGATTTACCACTTGCGATTCTACAGGCACGCAGAACCATAAATCCAAGGTCCCCTCTATATGAAGGCATTCAAACCACCCCATGGCTGGCAAATTACAAGCCGATCGCACTCCCCAAGTTCAATAGAAAATTTGACCCACATCAGTTGAACATGAGCTTAGAAGCAGCAGTAGCCTCTGCCAGAGGCAATGACATAGTACTTGCCAAATCATTTGTCATTGCAGCAGAAGGGGATGCACTTGCGTGGTACTCAATGCTCAAACCCAATATAGTCTACTCGTGGGAAAACCTCCAGGACAAGATCCTAGCAAATTTCAAAGGTTTCTTTAGTGAATCAATGATGTCAATAGATTTGTTTCAGTGTAAGTAAGGTCAAGGGGAGCCCATTAGAGACTATTTCTATAGATTTATACAAGTCAAAGCAAGAGTACCTAAGGTACAAGAAGAGGTGGTCATAGAGACAACAATCAAGGACTTCCGCATAGGACCCTTCATAGCCCATCTAGCAAGGGAAAAAGCTGCTCTTAATGCAAGAGTTGTATAGCAAGTTTGAAAAGTATTGCAAGTCAGATAACGACCTCTGCAAAAGGCTTGATGAGAAAAATCAGAACAAGCAACAAGCAAATAACAAGAATTCTAAGGGGAAATGTAGGCCATAGCTAGCAACAACAAAGACAAACTCAAGGACAACAAGTCTTCAACATTGCTCATCAAGGCACTAGTCAATAGAGCCAACCAATGCCAAAGACAGGAGCACAAGGTACAAACCAAGGAATGCATCAAAGGAAAGGAAATGGCCAGGGAAAAAATGGGGCAAGAACCAAAAGCAAAAGATTCACAAGCAATATTATTTTTTCCACGGAGAGGAAAAGGGCCGTGTTACCAGGGATTGCCTAGATGCGAAAGAGACTCGGGATCAAGAATAGAACAAATCATCAACCTTTGCCACCACAGCTAGCAAGGGAAGTAAACCACAAATTTGTCTTACCACAACAAAAACCATACTGTCCTATCTACTTAGGGCTAACCTCCACCCAAATCCACCCCTCCACCTTGGAACCCACCTACTACCCAAACTTCCTACCCACATGGTGATTGACACCTATGGCACAAACACAACATAACGCCCAACGCCCAGAAGCAAACTTGACCTACATAAACCCCAGGCCTCCGCACATAACATATATTGAAACAAGCCACCCACAGCAAGCGCCAAACAGATTCGAGGCACTTTCCTCACCATCAAAATAGCCTTTACCTTTGCCACCACACCCAGCACAACTTCCACCACCTAACAATGAACCTAACCTAGACAACCAAATCAACCCTCATAGCCTACCTACCATCGACATGATCTTTCCCATAGCTAGAGGCTCCGCCATGGAATTCTAGTCTAAGAAGCAGAAGAAGAATCGCCTTAGGCTAATCAACAACATAGCAGTACAAGGGCCTATACGGTGCACCAATTGGTTGAAGGCATCCATCATCTTCATAGAGCAATATTTACAACTCAACAACTATCCGCATGCAGACGCAACGGTAATGGAGGCAAACATAGCAGGATGGAGAATAAGCAGGGTTCTGGTGGACTCTAGTAGCTCCACCGATATCATTTTCATTAATGCCTCCAACAAAAATGAAGCTTAATAGGAATCAACTGCAAGCTTCGGATTCCCCACTCATCGGAATGCAAGAACAGAATATATCACCTTTGACATGGTAAACCTCTACTACCCATATAACACCATCTTTAGTAGAGGATTTACAAACAAATTCTGCAATCCACATGAGCTATCTGTGCATGAAGATACTAGCCCTCCACGGAATCATTACAGTGCATGGCATCAAGAAAGAAGCAAGGAACATTAAAAGAGCAATAGAAACATCAACTCCGTAGACTCAGCCAAGGGCGAAGGCCTGAAACCTCTAGACATGCCAAAGGGAAAAATAAATTTGGCTGGCCAAGATGAAACCAAAACAGTACTGCTAGGGCAAGAGCCAACAAAAAGTCACCATTGGTGCCAATTTGTCCAAAGAAGAAGAATCAAAGGTCATGCAAACACTAGCAAAGGACAAAGATATCTTCTCTTGGTCAGCCTTCGACCTCTAAGGAGTCAGCAGGGACATAATACAACATGCCCTAGAATTGACCCAAAAATGAGACCCAAAAATCAGAGGCAGCATGGAGTATTGGCAGCCAAAGCCGAAGTACAAAGGCTACTAGACGCAAATGTGGGGGGTGCAAATGCACCACCCCAAATTTAAAAAAAAAATAGTTTTAGCTTAAATTTCACCATATATGCATCATCCATTATACAAGTATATGCACCTACAAGGCAAGTGCACCACCCTTCGATTTACTCTAGCTTCGCCACTGCCACAAGCCGGTGTCATTTCGCAACCCACCAGAGATTTCGGCGGCAACAACAACAGCACAGTTCTCATTCAGAAGCCGGAGTCATTTCAGCGCAACAGTTTGTTCAGGCTAAAAGAAGATTTTTTTTTTCTTTTTTGGCTAGTCGTCAAGAATCCACCAAAGGGTGGAGAATGGCATCACACACTCCGTTTTCATGGCTAATGGCGATGACTGTCCACTTAACCATTCGCCCATTTGCATTTTCTATTTATTGAATACTTCCAGGGGCTCGTCTCGCTTCTATGTACATAGCGACATATATGAAAAGAGCTTAGTAACTTTGTGTTGCCGAGAATACATGCAACAACATCAAAATGCAAATAACTGTATTTGCAAACTTTATTTCGCAGACAACACTACGCGTCATCAACCAACAGCTTTCACCAACATCCTGGCGAGGAGCTTTGCCATCAGGAACACTGACAATGAGTTAATGTCAAAATAATTTAAAAGCGCCAGAGGAGCTCATTTCACCGCTCCTCGTGTATTCCCCCATAAAAATGAATAGGATAAGACAAAAAATCACTCAGTCAAAAAAGCACTTCACATATGAGTGTTTAGGTGCATCACAGATATGTCAGAGAGGGCGTCTTATTAAGAATATCTACAAACGTGCGTACCTATATGTGACTGTGATTAAAATAGAACACACATCTGTGTGAATAACAACACTCAGACATGTGTACTATACACGGGTCTGTAGTATGGATAACAGTACAAACACGTTCTTTAAGCGCATCTATTTTAGTGAACATTATATAGACGTTCATGCTCTACACGTGTCTGAAGGTAGATTACTACTATAGACGCCAGCGGTGAACGTGTCTGTCAACATGCATCTGTAATTGTGATGCTAATACAGATGTTGTCATTATGCGTCTGTAGTGAGGAGCAAACTACAGACTTCTATTTTGTCAGTGCGTCTGTAGTAATGTTTTTCTTACCATAGACGTGTCTAGGACACATACCCATCTGTAGTAAGAAAAATACTACAAATGTGTATCATAGGCACGTGATCATGGTCGAAAAAATGTTGTGATCATCTACAACTATTTCGCATGTATCAACTGTTGGAATATTTAGGTGTTATACATGGCGAGGTTGTTGGTGTGTGGGATTGCTACACAAGGCATGTTGTTACGGCTCCAAGATATAGGATAGGATAAACCCTAGGTTGTTGTAATCTTGTTGTAAATTGTTGTCTAGATACATTGCTTGTTGTTTAAGTTGTATGTGCCGTGCCAAGGGCTGTTCCTAACTATATTAACATGGAGCCATTGTTGACACTTCTTCATGTCACTACTTAGAATAGAGCTTTTGTTCTATCCCACAACGGTGCTAGAAATGCTTCTCGGTATTTAGTAGCGTCAGTTAGCAGGGTTGTCAATCCCAACAAATATGTGACGATGGTTCTGTATGATATGAGAGATTCCACAAGCACACAGAATTAAAGTGTCAAATTTATTTGATCCAAAAGGAAGGCGGGGTAGGTGGCTCCTTAGGTTGAGTGGGCGAATCAATGAGCAATGGCTTTAGATAACTTTAGCAGTGGCGATAAGTGGAGAAAGGATAACTAAAGATAACTAAAATAACTAAGGATAACTAGAGGTAGGTTGATCTCTACTTAGCTCTAGAGGGGGAGAAAGGTGTAATCTAGGTAATCAAGATAACTGAGTGACAAGAATGACCTTATCTAGTAAAGAGGCATACGTGCTCCTAATTAAACTAGACACGACGTACAACAAGCCTTACGACTTAATAACTAGCCCCAACGTGGTGGAATACACATGCAAATAGGATTGTCACCACGTATTGCTACCACAAACTGTCTGGAGGGCTAGCCGTATCTAAAGGGAAGATATAGCCTAAGCACCACGCTTAATCTATAAACTTACTATCTCTACTTGAGCTCAAAGAAGAGACACCCTAACCAGATGATAGAGCAATTACTAGATATGATAAAGCTATCACTAAGGTAGCTAGATAACCTATGGTGGAAGAATAAGGACCCAAACTTAATATTAACAAGTAGATGCAATAGTAAGACTTGAACTTAAAGGCGTAAAGTAAATATTTAATAAGTAAAGTACTAAAAGCAGTACTATATTAAGTAAGAACTGTATGATTACAAACGAGCTATACAAAACCCAAAGACTTCAGAAGACTCTTCCAAACTCCAAGGTAGAGGGTCCACCTGAGATTTTTTTTATTTTTAGCCCAAATTTGAAACAAATTTCAATTTTGACCCGGTTATAAAAAATTTTAAAACTAGACTGTTTGGCTCCGCCACCATGCATGGCGGGGCAAATACACTGCACCCCGCCATGCATGGTGGCGGGGTAGGGCCGCCACGTGACGTGCATGGCGACGAGGCTGCTGACGTGTACCCCGCCATGGACCACGGCGGGTTAAGGGTACCCCGCCATAGATCATGGCGGGTACGTACCAGCTGCGTTGCAATGCATGGAACGAACCCAACAAGTGTATGGCCTTGTTTACTTCCACCTAAAAATCCAAAAAAATTTAAGATTCCCCATTACATCGAATTTTTAAACGTATACATGGAATATTAAATATAGACGCAAATAAAAACTAAATGCACAGTTTGGTCGGAATTTACGAGATGAGTCTTTTGAGTCTAATTAGTCTATGGTTGGACAATAGTTACAAAAAACAAACGAAAATGCTACAGCGTCACAAAATTTTTTACATAAACTAAACACGGCCTATGTGCGTAAGCAAATGCAATGCACAGGAGGCCTATGGGCAAGCAATGCAATGCACAGGAGGCAGAGAGGGGCCTTGCTTAGTTCCAAAAAATTTTGAGAAATCGGTACCGTAGCATTTTTGTTTGTATTTTACAAATATTGTCTAATCATGGACTAACTAGGGTCAAAAGATTTGTCTCATCAATTTCGACCAAACTGTATAATTAGTTTTTATTTTTATTTACATTTAATACTGTTTGCATATGTCTAAAGATTTGATGTGACGAGAATCTAAAAAATTTTGCAATCTTTTTGAAAACTAAACAAGGCTGACAAGACTTGTCCACCCATCGTGGTCTGGTGGTGTTCAGGCGTATGATGTGATGATGTTCAGGCCTTCAGCATATGATGACGTTCGGCTTGTTTAGTTCCTAAAATTTTCAAGATTCCTCATCAGATCGAATTTTGCAGTACATGTATGGTATATTAAATATAAATAAAAATAAAAACTAATTGCACAATTCATCTGTAAATCGCGAGACGAATTTTTTAAGACTAGTTAATTTATAATTAAACAATGTTTGTCAAATAAAAATGAAAAAGTGCTACATTATCGAAATCTAAAAAATTTTGTAAACTAAACAAGGCGTCAGGCTGGCCCGTGTTGCTGCTGCTGCCTGCTGCATGCAAAGACCCGCCATGATGCAATGACTTTGGTCTTGTTTAGTTCCGAAAGAATTTCGAATTTTAACACTATAGTATTTTCGTTTTTATTTGACAAATATTATTCAATCATAGACTAACTAGGTTTAAAAGATTCATCTCGTAATTTACAAATAAACTGTGCAATTAGTTTTTATTTTCATCTATATCTAATGCTTCATGCATGTGCTCCAAAATTTAATGTGACAGAAAATCTTAAAAAAAATTTAGTTTTTGGGGTGAAGTAAACAAGGCCCTTGCCGCATAGCCTGACACCGGCTTCCGTCACATTCTCCTCAACCCGCCATGATCCACGGCGGGGTTCGCTAACCCGCCATGGATCATGGCGGGGTCCACGTCAGCACGAGTTGGCAGGTGGCAGCCACGTGGCATCCCTACTCCGCCGCCATGCATGGCGGGGTACTGTGCATTTGCCCCGCCATGCATGGTGGCGGGGCCAAACGGCCTATTTCTGAAAATACTTTCGAAAGCGTGTCAAAATTGAAATTTGTTTCAGATTTGGGCTAAAAATAAAAAAAATTCCCACCTGACTCTTCTCCTCTTATTGGCTAGCTGCTACTTCTAAGCTAGAAGAGCTAAGCTAAGCTAGAGCCAGCGCTAGCGCTAGAGCAAGAGAGCTATGCTCTACTACTAAATGCTAATGTGGAGCTTGAAGTTGATGATGTATGCTGATTCAATAGCCGAGGGCCTCCTTTTATAGCACTAGAAGGCATGGGGGTATTTATAATCATGTTGGAGGTCGGTGGATGGAAGTAAGGCAACAAGTGCCGACAAGGGGGCGAACCATCGCCTTGCCATCCAACAATCTTGGGTGCACCCGAATGATGGTTGTGAAGTTGGTGGATGTCCAAATGCCAATTGGAATAACGGTTTGCATGCTCTTGGAGTATGACAGTAAGCCCATGATCCATAGCTAAGGGCTTCTATTGGGAGGGTACATTATATGTTTGGGACCCAGTGTCATGTTTAGGGCCCAGTTACATAGCCTAGGGCTCACTAATTAGTATGTGGGAGGTTATTTGTGGCCCTTAGTGGCATTTTTGTAAAAACAAACTCCACTGGGGTCCATTTATAGCCTCGAGTGGCATTTCTATGAATACAAATCCTAATAAAGGACATAAAGAGAATTTCTTCACCCACCTCCCCTATAAAAGGGGAAGAGGGAGAGGTGGAGAGGGGCTTATGGTTGGCTGATCACTTGTTTACTTCCCTCTATTCTCTCTTTCACTCTCTCTTTTATTTGTTGGCAAAACCAATACCAGGAGCTGAAAAAACTAGCAATCTAGATTCTTAGAAGTTGGCTAAGCAGCAGATTCTTGAAATCTTAAGCTCCCTAACAATATTTTACTTAGTAGAGCTCTTTTGATATAAACATAGACCATTAACTATATATATAAAACATTGTATTGTTATTAGGGGGAGGCACGACCCTCACACATCTTGACTCTGCTACTAAGATACAGGGCATCCTGCTTCAGAGTCATCGTCCAATCTTGCATCATCCTTTTCCAAAGGGTTGTAGGAGGGAGAGACCCTCTTGCAATGAAATCCTAGTTCCAAAATCAACCAAGAACCTCCTTTTCAACCTTTTTGTCAACAAACACCTCCATTCCAAATTTTTTTAAAATTCAAATCACCTAAAACCGATCTTGGAGCAAAGAACAAGAATAGAACATAAGCTCAACTTAGTTCCAAAAATTTCCAAGAACAAAACAAGAATCAAATATTAGCGTAACTTAGTTCCCAAAATTGCTAAGAATCTTCTTTCAAAACCAAGAAATCTACTCCCCAAAATTATTATAGGGCATGAAATGAAGCATAAAAACTAATGAAGTGTGACTCCTGTGGACGTGGTGGACACCATTCTAGTGGAGACATACAACATAGACATAGGGATGGAGGTGCACACCATCTAGGTGGAGTCGTAGACCACAGATGTGGGAATGGAGCTAGGGGTGGCAGTGGAGCTCCATCGCCACTACGCCTCATGTCGCTCGTGTGGGGGACAACACCGAGCTAAAGTGATCCACTTGAGCGACGGAGCCGCTTTAGCACCATCTTTTGCAAAGACAGGGACAATTTTACCCTCGTCTGATGCAATTTTTGATGAAACCCTTGTGTCTTTGCAAATTTCTAGGAAGTGTTAGTAATAATGGATGGAGGGGGTCGAGACAAATATTTGGGGAACTTAGGAGCTTAGACTTAGATAGTTGAGGATACTTGCGGGAGAGAAATTTTGATATTTAGGGGGTGTTTGACACTCCTCTACACCATGTTTTTGAGCTCTGCTCCATGTTTTTTAGCCAAAAACAGTTTTAGCACCACACACTCCATTCGGGGAAAAATGATAGAGTTGTGAGAGCATACAAAGAGATGTCTAGAAAGCCCTTGTTGCTATAGGACTAGAAATAGAATATTCTTGAGAATATACCGCCACCATCACGAAGCATTGAAGTAAATGGTTTGTATGTTAAACCATGCCCTATAAAAGGGGTACAAAAAGATGTAAAGACACATTTGGTGAATTGATTAATACAACCCCTACAATCCTTCATCATTCTCCATTTGTGGTGCAGCCTCCACCCCATTAGGCGAAGGTCCCGTCCTGACTCTGTTGCTTGAATGCTGATCCGAATAGATCCTTTGTGGTGTCAAATGGTGAATCATTTGTGCAAGGAAGCAATATTAAGTTGAATTTAGCAATTTGTGTCTTGTTTCCAAACTAGGAAAGGACATAGGGTGACTCTCTTCCACCGATCTTATTCAATATTGTGGTAGACATTTTGGCTATCATCTTGTCTAGATACAAGGGGGAAGGTTTGATAAGAAATGAGCTAATCTTACATTGGGTTGAAGATTGTCTAAGCATTCTACAACATGCAGATGGTGATGATATTGAACGTGCAAATAACATGGAACTATTACTTTAAGCCTTTGAACAATTATCAGGACGTAAAATTAGCTCTAACAAAAGGAAGCTCTTTGGTTTGGACAAAGAAAGGAGAGTGAGGAACAATCCCAAAAGGTGTCTAGGATAGTGGTTAGAGCACTTGGGTAGCATCTAGTAGACTTGAATTTGACTCTTCATGAAAGCCAATTTAAACAAGTGTAGAATAAAAGAAAAATATAAAAAAATAGGTTGGGATTTTCCCTACCTACTTCAATCAAAAAAGAGTGAGGAACAATTCTCACAACTCTTTGATTGTAAAATGGGTTCAAGCCCCTTTCATTATTTAGGGATTCCCATGACTTTTAGAAAATTGAACAATAATGGTTGGAAAATGATTAAAGATAGAATTGAGAGGAAATTGTGTGGTTGGAGGGCTAAAAATCTATGGTGGTAGACATGTTGATAAATTCAGCATTGTCGACCTTAACATGCTGTCGTGTGAAATTATAAAAGTTCTTAAAAATATTGACTATCATCGACAATTAGTAAAAAAATTAGGTTTTTATCTAAACCAAAGAAAAAAGAGGGCTTAAGTAATACAAAATTTGGGTCTACAAATCAAGTGCTTATTGAGTAAATTTGTTTTCAAGCTTTGTAATGAAGAAGGTCAGAACTTGTTGAGAAACCAATACCTTCGAACAAAAGTTTTGCGTCAAGTTAAGAAAATTGTTGGTGTATCACACTTGTGGATGGGTTTCATGAGGGTAAAGGACCGATTCCTTAGTCTAAGAAAGTTCTAACTTAATGTTTGAACATAAATCAGATTTTGGGAGGATAAATGGTTGCCGTGAAGCTCTGAAATTCAATATCCAAATTTATCTAATATTGTGCACAGGAAACGTGCAACTCTAGCAGGGGTTGTTAGTAACTGAAATTTGGCCCAAGGAAAACTTTGAAGTATTTATCTGATGTCATAACAAAGTTGCTAGAATGTGCAAGAAGATTCGCACAAAGTGAGCAACAACACAGGGTACATGTAGTTTGTGTTAATTAGAGACATGTTTGGGGCGCACGCAAAATGAAAACATGTTTGGTCTGTCATGAGGCAAATTGAAAACATGTTTGTTCTATCAGAGGCAAAGTTATGTCACACCTAGTAGCACTTAGATAACAATTTGTTTAGAGTTCTCAACATCCATCCTTCCTCCAGATTGCACAGCAAGGATGGGAAGAAGTTAGTACTCAGCTAGATAAAGCAAAAAGAATCACTGCTAAATTCAAGAATATGAGGAATGTCTTAAGGGCATGGCAACAGAATCTCTCTGGTCTCAAAAGAAACATTGAAAATGTCAAAACTATCCTCTCTCTTTTGGAAATTATTGAAGAATCAAGAGACCTCACTATTGCAGAGTGGAACTTTAAAGAAGTGCTGAAATCAAAGTTGGACCAGCTTCTTGACCAGCAAAGAACGTACTGGAAACAAAGAGGAAAAATCAGATGGGTAAAGGAAGGAGATGCAGGAACTAAACTTTTCCATGCATGCGCAACTATCAAGCATAGAGGCAACCTAATTGCTCAGTTGCAGAAAAGTAATGGAGAAGTTGTTCTAAGCCACGCCGAAAAAGAGAAGATCCTATGGGAAGCCTTCAAAGATAGATTGGGACAGTCATAATTCTCTGCAATGGCTTTCAACCTGAGTTTCTTCATAGAGAGCACCCCAGACTTAGATTGCCTGGAAACCCCTTTCACAAGGCAAGAAATTGACTTGATAGTCAAATCCTTGCCAAATGACAAAGCCCCAGGACCTGATGGCTTTAATAATGAATTCATCAAGAAATGCTGGAGCTTCATCAA
>Ga0182004_10002697_pt1 | contig 13913 bp, 15 predicted proteins | sample Sormic07211540_1_FD_120479 | JGI IMG/M metagenome (GOLD analysis project Ga0182004, IMG submission 120479) | Endophyte microbial communities from Sorghum bicolor roots, Mead, Nebraska, USA - 072115-40_1 MetaG | ecosystem: Host-associated > Plants > Roots > Unclassified | place: USA: Nebraska...
GTAGGGCTTTCTCTTGCCCGAACCAGGATAAATCCCTGTGTCTTCTTGCATCACCATCTGGGAAAGGGAGCACGCATACAAATTTACTTGTTAGTGTGACCCCCCGTGGGGAAAACACCGACAATTCTCTTGGGTTAATCTGTGAGAGCCACTCGTTGAGTAACATATCATGATTAACTTGTAGGCTGTTAATTTATCGCTCTTTCTTTTGTTGGAACATGCTTCTTTGTCCTACTGCTCATAATTTCTACCCAAACTTGTGAATAATGATTTTAGTGGTCTGACTATTAGGCTGTTGCTGCTGCAAGAATGAAGGGAGAATATCCTCAAAGAATTGGGCAGCCTGAATGTCAAGTGAGATTCCTTGCTTCTAGTTTTCCCTCTCTGTTTCTTTAGACAATGCAAAACATGATTGTTTTTTTATATCCACTTGTGCCTGCTCAGGAGGACCTGCCATGAATTGTTACTTGAGATGTCTACTTTAAGACTTCAGATCACTATTTTTGTTTTAATGTCGTTTAACTGTCATTGTCTTCTTGTGCTTGAAGCTCGTACAGCTTCATATTGATAGGTCTTCGCTGAAGGTTTTCAGTCAAATGAATATATATAACACTAATAATACAGCATATGGTTCTAGAGTATGAGTTGTTATAGTTGAGCTTGATATCTGTTAGTATTAATTAATTTCATGTTGTTTCTTGGGGTTGCATAAATGGCGCTTATTGTGCTTTTCAATGCATTTGTCATTCCATTTTGGTCCATGCATGAGTATAGTTGTAACCTTTTAAATGAGGTCACATAACATTCTCTCAATTGAAACTCTGACTGACATTGTTACCTGTACATTGTTCTTTAGCGAGTTTGCATTTTAATCCAAGTGTCAGTTGATTTAGGTTAATAAAATTAATTGTGCATGCCCATGTTACAACTATATTTTGCTTGCCTGAATGACCTGAAATTTTGTAATTAAGTTGCCCATACATTTTTTCTCCTTTTCTTTTCTGTGTTAGCATATCATTTTTTTTAAAGTGTGGTTACATTATTGGTGAATTTGCATTTTTATTGTTTTCATATCCCCCCCCCCTTTTTAGTACTACCTGAAGACTGGCACATGCAAGTTTGGAGCAACTTGCAAGTTTCACCATCCCCGAGAAAAGGCTGCAATGGCAACTCGAGTTCAGTTGAATGAACTGGGCTACCCACTCCGCGCGGTTTGTTCTGAATTTCTATTACGATTCGCAATGTTTCATGATATGGATGCATAGTGTGGTGCCACATTTCTATGCAACTTTTTTGCAAGATTTGCGTCGTTTACTTGAATTTTATTACTGCAGAATGAAAAGGAGTGTGCTTATTATTTAAGAACAGGGCAGTGCAAGTTCGGAAGCACATGTAAGTTTCACCATCCACAACCATCCACCATGATGGTTGCTGTACGTGGCTCTGTTTATTCACCTGGACAGTCTGCAACTTCTCCTGGCCAGCATGCTTACCAAGGGGCTGTAACAAGCTGGCCCTTGTCGAGATCTGCTTCTTTCATTGCAAGTCCAAGGTGGCCAGGTCATTCAAGCTATGCACAAGTGATTGTTCCTCCTGGGCTTGTTCAGGTCCCAGGGTGGAGTCCTTATACTGTATGTTCCCCTGACCTCTGTTTCACTTTTTACATAGCCTAACAAGTTCATATTTCATCGCCTTATTACATGGCACTTAACCGTTTGTTTATCATGAATGTTGTGAAAGATTGCGACCTTGTTTGTAGTAAAAAAAAACTTCGATTACTGAACTGATTTTAACAAGGCAGTTAACCCAAGACATTTGGCTACAGTTTTCTTTGTTTTTCTTGGTTCCTTTTATTGTCCTTTATTTAGCTACGGAAATAAGGGTAATTTTGTTTATCCATTAGCTATCAAAATTCTTGTGTTCCCATTAACTGTTTGATGGTTTTTAATGTGTGAAAGTTCCAGGATTACAATTGATTATCTGAAGGTTTAATTTTTTTGAGTCCAACCTGATTTGGCATGGAGGCGGCGTAAATTTGGCTACTGTTTTTTATGCATCTACATCTACACATAAAAAGCACACCTTCCTTTCCATTCTCTCCTTAATTCATCAACTTGAAGCATGTCCAGCTAATCAACAGTATGTAATGGGCTTACTAATATCATGTCCTTCCTTTGATGCATGGTGGGCAAGCACAAATTCTGGTAGTTGATGACCAAACTAAAAAAGGTCTGAATTCCATCATCATTCTGGGAGCTTGGTCTATTTGGAATCACCACAATTGTGTGTTTGATGGGATTCAACTGAGCCTAAATAGTGTTCTGGTTTCGGTTAAAGATGAGGTTCTCCTTTGGAGTTTGGCCAGAGCTCGGGGAATATCCAATCTCCTTGCTCTAGAGCCAGCCAATGTGTGATTTTCTCTCTAGTGGTCTTGGGTCAAGTTTTGACAAGTGAGAGAGAGAGAGAGAGATACACCTTTAGATATAAAAAGGTGTGTATGTGTGTGGCTGTATGGGGTTTCTAAATCCACTCCTTTACTGATCTTAATATAATGATATGCAGCTCTCCTGCGTGTTCGAAAAAAAAAATCATGTCCTTTCTTCTTTCAACAAATAAAAATGTTAATTTGCCCCCTAACTACCATCACATCACCTAACTATGAATACTAATGCTATCAACGTATCCTCCTAATCACCAAACATCGCATTATTTAGAACATGCATCTCTTGTGTACGGTTGCTTGTGATCATAATTTCTGAGGTAGCATTACCCTGATTGTTACCTAATATTTTCGTCATGCTATGTGTTATATACTTATATTATTCATTTCATTTGACCTGAGCACTTGTGGTGATTATGGTGCCCTACTTTTATGGTAACCATAATTGAAAAAACCTAACTGCACTCTTGTATTGATCCACGCATACATTGTTTTAATATTAGTGATAAAAGTTCACCCATGTGGACACTATAATGAGGCATAAAATTGTTACCATGATGTGCAGAGTCAAATTTAACCATGATGTGCAGTGTCAAATTTAACCATGATTTTAAAACTGTAAATAATTAGTCATGTGTATGTTATTCTCTGCCTTTGATGTTATTGAGGGTAGGTATCCAGGGCTGACTAATTGAGCTTGCGCACCCATGTTAGATGTCATTACTGTGATGTTTCATTTCTAGAACACAAATCACATCTTAATCTAGAAATATTCCATGTTGAAAAACTAATCTAGAGGGATTCCTAATTCATGGCTATTTTGTTATAAAACTTGGCATCTTGATAAGGATCATTGTCTTTTTTGTGTGAAATTTTAGTTTATTTTCTTCATCATGCTCATGCTGGTCTGGCTGCCTAGGGTAATGAGCTCATAGCTTGTACTTGGAATAGGAATTATCTATAAGTCTTCTTGAAAGTTACTGGCTGCTTGAATCATATTTGTAGTTTCCACGTAACTTATGTCATTAGTTTTTTTTTAAAAAAAAAAAAAAATTGTAGGCACAGATTGGTTCTTCATCCTCGGATGACCAACAACGGACACCCGGAGCTGCCCAATACTATACTGGCTCACGCCAGAGTGGAACAGCTGGCATAGGCGATCAAGGAATGTTTTCATCCTACCAAGCAGGTTCTGTTCCCGTTGGACTTTATGCAGTACAGAGGGAGAATGTATTTCCAGAGAGACCTGACCAACCTGAATGTCAGTTCTATATGAAGACCGGAGACTGCAAGTTTGGTGCTGTATGCAAGTTCCATCATCCTAGGGAGCGAATAATTCCTACTCCCAATTGTGCACTGAGTCCATTAGGCCTACCCTTGCGCCCGGTAAGAGTTAGTATACATGTCTTTAAGTATGCTCTCTCAGATGTGTATTGCAACTTTTTGGGTAGATTTGTCTAGCTATCTTGGCTTTGCCTTTTTAATCTAACTAAAGCAGATTGCTTCTTGGGTTAACGAAAGCTTGTCGGAGTATTGGTATTGACATGGCAATGGTTATCCAAAAGATCTAAAGATATTCTAGTAACCTTAGGAAGAATGGAAGAACGACACTCCCTTAGTGGCAATAGCTATATATAGAGAGAGCCTCGTGGGCCATATGGGCCTATAGTAGATGTACAGTTAACAACCCCACTTTCAAACTCAAGGTGGACATGGAGGATTTGAAGCATTGAGTTTGATCAAGTGAAGCCGCCACCGCTCTCTAGTCTGTGCTTTAGTGAAAAGGTCGGTCAACTGCATCTCTGAGGGCACATACTGAATAATTGTTTTTTTTTAATGGCAATGAGATGGAGTAAAGAAGGTCGATGCCGATATGCTTTGTTAATTCACACTTCACAGAGAAGATGTGTGGCGACATCACAAAAAATACCAAAATCGGCCAACAACCATTGAAGCCATAAGTAGTAGTAGTAGCAGCAGCAGCAGCAGCAAGTGCTCGAGTTCTTCCTCTATACTACAACGAGGCATCCAGAGTACTAGAGTAGAGTCTGAGTAAGCATAAAGCTGAGGCGGACTATCACGAGCATAGAATAAACTTTGAGTTGATGTCTCCATAAGTATTGCAGCGTGCGAAGTAAATTTCCAAAATGAATGGGAGTCTGATTGTGGACTGCATGAGCAATATCAGGCTGGGTAACAGTGAGATAAACAAGGCTGCCCACAATATGCCAATATCGAGAGGGATCCTCAAGAGGTGCTTCATCAGTGGGATGAAGCTGCAAGCGAAGATCCATAGGTGTGGCAACTAATACCTGAAACGAGCAATAAGATCATGTATGTATTTGGACTGAGAAAGATAATATCCCTTTGGAGAGTACAAAATCTCAACCCCTTAGAACTCGAGGACCAAATCAGACATTTTTGCTCACTAAATTGCTTCTTCATATGAGAAATGTGCTCTGCATAACTGCATCCTCTCCCATAATAACATATCATCGACGTATAGAAAAAGAAGCAAAATGCCTCCATGAGGAGAGATATGAATTAATAAAGCTGCAGCGGCCCAAACAGCGCTTGTCCTTGGTGCGGAACATGGTAGCCTCACTCTAGGTGGCTGTGGTGGCGGTTTCTTGCTCATTGGCGATGGCCACAATGACCCCGAGGCGGTGGGATTCGAAGGACAGGAACTGATCCTCACGCCTCACGACATCAAGCTTCCCCTACAGGCTGCGCTTCGCCACACGGAGGCCCTTGATCTCAACCGCCACATTCTGGAGTTTGGCGTGCTGTCCCCGCTGTTGGTGGCAAACACGGAGTCTGCCGCGGCGTCAGCGGTGGTGGAGGTGGCGATAATCTCTTAGCCATTGTCTGTCGGGTGCCCTCCTCTCTTCTCGGTGTGACGCAGACCGCTGACCACCTTGCAAGCCAGCGCAGGCGCACCTCTGTTTTTCTCAGCGTGATGAGTGGTGACTGTTATTGTGGCTAGGTCACCCAATTGGATGGGGTTGGGCGCGGGCTTTTAGCTAGACAGGTTGGATGTGGAGAACAGGTGCTGTCGGCTGCTGAGGTGGTGTGGTCTCTTTGTGACGTCAGCCCATTTGAAGCACGTGAGACAGGCAGTGGCAGACCGCACCGAATAAAAAAACTGAAATGAGAACGTGGGTGGATTAGATTAGATGAGTCTAACCCTAACGGCCTAACCCTCATCCTTGGCTGTGATACCATGTTACTAACCTTAGAAAGAGTGGAAGAATGATGCACCATCAGTGGAGATAGCCTATATATAGAGAGAGCCTCATGGGCCTGTAGTAGATGTACACTTGTCAATTCTTTGGTGTAAAATTCAATTGCTTAAGAGGTGTTTGCAGAAATTGTAATCCAGGGGTGTCATGTCCCAATAGTTATAGCTCCTGGTTCTCTTCTATATCTTGATTTTAGAGGAACTAGTGACTGCTAAACAGAATTCTTGCCTGGGGCTATACAGCTGTCCCAAGAGCCAATCCTGAATGAGATGTTGTTTTGCAACGTATACTCTTAACGGAATGCTGCTGATTGAGTTGGCCTTAAATTAGGATCAGTATGGTATTAATTTCATACAGCAGTTGCTATTTTTTTAATGATTCTTGGTCAATTCATTGCATGATGGCTTACTTCCTTGATCTGGCTGCGGTTTGCCTGATAATTTTTGTTTATTCTCTGTTCTGTTTCACTCATGATATGCAAAACTACTATCACACAGTTAAGCTGAACATGATCCACTTTTGTCCACACATTATTTTACTATCTGGTAAATACATGCTTGAGGAGCAGTTTTTTCTACTATACATACATGTTGCTTAAACATCTGTTTTTCTGCTTACAGGGAGAACCAATATGCAGTTTCTATAATCGCTATGGCATGTGCAAGTTTGGTCCAAATTGCAAATTCGATCATCCAATGGGAAGTGCTATGTATGGCCATGCTTCATCGCCAACTAGTGAGGCCCCAACTTCTCTGCGTATGCTGGCACATGTACCATCGCATCCAGAAGTATCACCTGACAGTGGCTCGGGAAGGTCTAGGAGGATTGCCCATTCTGATTCCCAGCAAATACCCTCTGTTGAAAGGAGCACTGAGAGAGAGGCGTCCTAAGCCATCCTCGGTGTTTTCGTTCATGCTGCCTCCCATTCTTGACTGGAGTAATTATCTGCAACAACATTTGAGGATCCGAAGCTGTACAGGTCTTTTGCCTCACCTTTGAGCTTTACATACCGGAGCTTGCTTCAACATGTATTGCATTCAGGCAGGAAAAAGTTCTTGCCTGTTCGGGATGCTCATTTGCCCCCCATTGAAAACGGGAACAAACCTACCTTATTTAAACATATGTATGGAACCAACTCACACCTCTGGACATTCAAACCCATTCGAGTAATGTGCCCTGGTCCCGGTGTTGTAGTTATAGAGGCTGTGTTTCGATGGACAATGCTTTTGCGAAACTGACTGGGGATGCGCAAGCATAACCTCTTTTGTTAATTATTATCTCGTTTTTTCTTAGTATTTCTCTTTTCATAAGGGCAACCCCGCGCAATCTGAAAGTGTGCGTGTTGAAGATTGGGAAATAATAGGTTGCCATCATATGCTCTGTATTACCCATCATATTTAAACTCGGTTACTTGAGAGCCATTTTATCTGGGTGGTTCTGGCTTAGTCGGTTAATTTGCCTGGAGATTTTGATTCTATATCCTGTACAAACTGCTCTTGGTGCTAATAATAAAGTGATGGTAGAGTTTGATCCTGGACCAGTGGCAACTTGTCCGACCATAATATTTTGTTAAGTTCACACCCATTTCTACCAAAAGCAAATAGACTTGGGCCTTGTTTATAGTTCACCACGAAATCTAAAAAGTTTTCAAGATTCCCTATCACATCGAATTTTGCGGTAGATGCATAAAGCATTAAATGTAGACGAAAATAAAAATTAATTACACAGTTTGACTGTAAATCTCGAGACGAATCTTTTGACCCTAATTAGTCTATGATTGGAGAATATTTACCACAAATAAACGAAAGTGCTACCGTAGTGAAATCTAAAAAATTTTCATATGTAAACAAGGCCTTGGTTAGACACTGCACTGACCACTGGGTGCCTACGCTGCACCAGCGCTTCTTTTTATAATTTTATCCACCAATGGCAGATGGCTCCTGTTACTCAGTTAACTGCCCTGCCGTCCAGCCACTAAGGCCTCTTTTAGATCCTAAAAGTTTTTTGCATTTTAATACTGTAGTACTTTCGTTTGTATTTAGCAATTATTGTTCAACTATAAACTACTAGGCTCAAAAGATTCCTCTCGTGATTTCTAACATAACTGTACAATTAATTATTTTTTAATCTATATTTAGTACTCCATATATGTACCGTAAAATTTGATGTGATAGAAATTTTGAAAAAATTTTGAATTCTGAAGGGAACTAAACAAAGCCTAACTATGCCCTATCGGAATTCTTTTATTTTTAACCCTTTATAAACTATTTTCGAATTTGACGCCAATCTTTTTTTAAACTAACCTTTTTTGGCCGTGCCACCATGCATGGTGCGGCATTATAACCCTACCGCGCCATGCATGGTGGCGCGGCAGGGGCGGCCATGTGGCACTGGTGGTCACCCTGGCGGCTGACGTGGCGGCCCTACCACGCCACGGGCTATGGCGCGGCAATGCTGCGCCCTAGATCGAAAATAGTTTGTAAAAAGGTTAAAAAAAAAAATCCCCTGTTGCAGGAGCAACGAAGCTACATCAATTTAGAAAAAATTGCACTTACCTTATGGTGCATAGACCTATATTATAAGAGAGTGTATACGGTGGAATTTTAATTAGAATCATTTGTTTTTCATTTCTACGGGGTGATTTGCACCCCTAATGACACATACCTTGCCCCTGGCCTCAGCCAACACAGTTGTGATTACTTAGAATAATATTTTTCTGCCATAACAAATCAGCATTAGCTTTTTTTTCCAGCCATCAGAAGGGTGGGGCGAAAAGCTCGTAGCTCGGTAGCTCGCTTGACTTGGCTCGTTAGTGGCTCGACTCGGCTCGTTTATACCTTTCAACAAGCTGAGCCAACATTTTAGCTCGTTTAGTTAATGAGCTGGCTCACGAGCGTAATGAGCCAATGATATTGACATTGAACTCATATTTATTCTGTAGTGTTGCACTTTACAACTGGATGATGATAGGCCTAGACCCTATAAACATGGGATTAGTACAACTCTATCATTTTATTTTTAATAAATATATGGATAATTAATAATAGATTATGGATGCATTATGTATGGTATGGAGTATGGACCATAAATGTATGGTGTAATACTATATTATATTGTTATACTTGTATATATGTTAGCATGGACTGAATTTTTTGTTGATCTAAGACTTATGGATGTGTTGCTTTTGCATTATTAATATTCTAAAGCTTCAAATAAATACATATCTATTATTTGTTTAGATCTTGCTGGCGAGATAAATAACTCAACTCGAGCTCGTAAACAAGCCGAGCCGAGCTGGCTCAGCTTGTTATCTTAACGATCCGAGCCGAGCTGGCTCGTTATCCGGCCCTAGTTGTGGTACCCATTGTAGCTCTAACCACCGCCCTCATGCACCACCAATGGCCGTCGGCACTTGGTTCTTTTCCCTACACCGTTGACCACACGCCAAGAGAACAAAGTCTGGTCAATTACCGCTGCCCGCCAAGATGTATGTTAGATAAACATGTTACTAGTATATTATATGTGCTAACGTTAAGATAAAAAAAGATAAAATTTGAAAAAAGTAAGACGAACAAGAGATTCATTAGCATGTCTTGTATATTGTATAACAAAATAAATTTTGTCATGTCACGTGGTTCACTGATTCAAAGCTGACGGTGCAACCATAAGCTCTGATTACCACTTGATGTGAACTAGGGTTCCTCATCTTCTAAGAGGTTCTAGTAACTATCGATTTGGTGGAGTCGAATCACAATTCGATCCGTCTCCTAAACCACATGTCTTGAATCCCGCAATTGCAGCACCATGTCTCCTTAGGTTATTATTGACGGTAATTAACTCAAACTTTTAACCGGCAGTTAACCTAGGAAGAGATCTGAAATATTATATAAAGTAGGGTTATAGGGATTTATTCTAATGAGTTTCACGAGTTGTGTTGTTCTCACCTGCCTTAGAGAATATTCAATATTTTTACCATATGAAAGTATCTCAAGTGAAGAATCTGATCACACATTGCAAAGAGCTCGTCGAGATGACATATCATTTGGTATATTCGGAGCACCGGAGAGAAAGTCCTCGATGGCTACGACGCGGAAGACTCTAGAAGACCCTAGAACCATCATCATCACAAGATCAGGGATTAAACCGACAATATTCCACAACTCTATAAAATAATATTGTCTTGGGATTTATCCAAAAGCTAGGAAAGGAAGAATCCATCCACGATATGATACATTGCGCAAACGAATCGGAAACTAGCACTAGAAGGATGTAGAAGACACCAGAAGGCACGAGAACGAAGCGGAGGACTAGAGGCCGCTAGGTGGGGCCCACTAGCCCCACATGCTAGGTCGGCCGGCCTATTCCTCTGCCAAGTGGGCTCTCTTTCATGTGACGGCCTCTGTCGGTGTTTTGACCTCGGGGGGTAACACCAACGAGTGAATTTGTGTGCGTGCTCTCTTTTCTAGATGGTTATGCGAGAATGACACAAAGATTTATCCTAGTTCAGGCAAAAGAAGGTCCTACGTCTAGCGGGTGGGAGAGAACGTGTATTATCTCGCACCTAAGTGCTTGTACAGGGGTGAATACAAGTGAATGGGGCCAAGAGCTCTAAGTCCTCGGCCGGATATGGTGTTGTGTGTGTTGTGTTCTATGAGTGTCCCTGTTTGATATCATCCTTTGCGTCCCCTTTTATAGTTTCAAAGGGAGGCCTAGGTTACAATACGTAGGTGTTTGAGTAGAGCTTCATAGGGGTATGGCGCTGACCTACTCGAGGCCTCCGTACCGGCGTGGCCTCGAGCCGTCTTGTTACAGGGTACTTCGGTGATGATGGCGCGTGCGTTCCCTAAGTTCAACCCCCGTACATCGTATGGTATTGGCTTGGGTGCGTGCATGCCTATACGTCATGACAGTCGCCATGCCCGGAGTGGTTGAAGCGCTGACTTCTATCGCTCGATCCTTCCCTGGGAAGTAGTGTGGCTGTTCGAGGGTCAGGCGACATGGGCGGCCTTGTTATGCTGAGCGCTGACCTTGAACGCCTCGAGGTGTGCCGTGATGGGATGTTACACATGCCGCACTATGCCGAGCTGTACCTTTCTCCAATCTTGAGGATAAAGTTGCAATAAGTGGGGATTTGACGGATGGTTATTCTCCTATCACGCTTCCCGTGACTGTCGGGTTAGGTGGGAGCATGGCAGTCGCATTAAATGCTCTGGCTCCCGTACCCACGATAGGCAGCGAGGAGCGCTTTTGCGCTCGAGGCTTACCGATTCGCTCGACACTCTTTCTGTAATCGATGGCCGCGGGCTATCAAGCTCTTGATCGCTCGCTCAACCGTATTCCATATTCGAGGCTGCGGTCGACACCGTGCCCTGATTCAAGCCGCGACTTTGGTGATCCTGTATTTATGCTGGACCGTCAAGCTTGAGCCTCGAATTACTCGTGTATCTTTTTATTCTGAGAGTTGGCTGGGGTATCCCCTATTGATATCCTCAACAGTAGCCCCTGAGCCCCTGCTCGAGCACTTGTGCTCGATAAGGGGTTCTTCTAATGGTCGAGTTTCCGTGGGGGTCACACGAGCGACCCCCGCGGGGGTAGCCCCCGAGGCCTTGAAGGAGTCTTGGACTCCTTCGAGGGCTGTATTGCTTTTTTAGATGTGACCGCTCCCAATTTCTCTTTTCACTGAAGGGCGTTCGTTCTGGAAGGGAACCTCCGACCCTCGTTGGCCGGTTTTACCCCTTTGAGGCTAGGAGCGTGACGTACTCCCGATGGAGCGAGCATCATCGTCCTGGGTGAGCTATTATCGTGTAATCCAAGCGAGAACCCATGCCCCATTCGATGGGGTTGGCTGCAGCCCAGAGGCGTCCTCATTAAAGCCTGGCTAGTGTGGTCGTGGATACTGGTCTCGTTCGATAGAGTCCAGCGGCTCGACGCCTCCCTCCGTGGGGATTCCTCTCGACCTTCTTGCTCCTGCCTCGGATACTCCCAGCGAGTCCTCGAGGCATGCCTCGTTTCGACCTCTCGCTGGGTGCCCCTGACTCGGGTACTCGAGGGCGACTGTCAAACCCATCCGGTGGGTCAGTCTACGCTCCCTCGAGGTTCTTACGGCGGCGTGTGCCCATCTTACCTTGCGACGGAAGGAAGAGTTATGGCGGTTCGCTTTCTTGCCCATTGGGCGCGCCTTTTTAGGAGGGAGTCGTTGCGGCGCTGTTCTGTTGGCGGAATCCATAATGTCCTACCAGAGAGAAATAGGACCATTAGGCGGCACATTCATTGAGGAGGTTACCGCGATTGTTGGATCTTCCTGTTGCGGGGTGCTTATAAATATCAGAGCTCCGCCTAGCTGTTGTCCCTTCCGCATTCCACCATTGCCATTGCTCTTGTTCCCCTGCACTTCCCTGCGCACCTGTGGCACAACACATTCTTGAGTAGAGAGATTCGTAGAGTCGTCTTCCACCACCCAGCAAGATGCCAGTGAGGCTCATTGCCGTCGTCGAGTGGCACCTGTCGACCATGACGGAGTGTTGGTTACGGGATTTGGAGAAGGAGGGGCTCCTACGCCCCTGTGTTTCCTCGACACGGCCCGAGTGGATCACGCCGCCGGCGGAGCATCGAGAACCAAACCTGCTGGAGGGTTATGTCATCTCCTTTGCCAAGTTCCACCGCCACGGGCTCGGATCTCCTCCGAGCCACTTCATGAGGGCGCTCTACCACCACTACGGCGTCTAGCTCAAACATTTTCCCCCAATGCTATCTCCGCCACGGCGATCTTTGCCGCGGTGTGTGAGGGCTACTTGGGGGTGATGCCGCACTGGGACTTGTGGCTCCACCTCTACCGGGGTGAGCTATTTCGTGCTCCTGGTGGGGCCGCTGGGGTGAGGAAGCTGGTGCGAGTCGGCTGCCTCAACCTAGTCCAGAAGATGGGCCATGCGGCAGAGCCTCGAGAGTACATCCCCATTGGGCTGACGTCCAACCATGCCCAGTGGGTCTCTCAGTGGTTTTATCTCCGCAACGACGACGGCCTCTTCCCTGTCTACACCAAGTGGTTGATCTTGGAGCGCCTAGACAATTGGAACTACGGCGCCGTCAAGACTCTTCAGGCCTGGCTTTCACCCCCTTCTTGATGCTCTGAGGCGGCTATGCGAGGAGGGCTTGACCGCCACACTCGTTCACTCAGCGGTCCACCATCGACGGGTACTCCCGTTGATGTCTCGACCGCTAAGAATGGATAAGATGGGCCCTCGTGTTCCACTACGGGACCTCGAGGCGTGCCGAATGTTTAATGAAGTGCCCCGAGGAGGTCGCTGCTAGGGTTAGGGCGGCTATTTCGGGTGATTTTCAGCCGGAGCAGGTGAACGACTTCCCCATGAAGCCCGAGGAAGTATACTACGATCTGGTAAGCCCCTCGAGTTATGGTCATTCGACCCTTGTTGTTGGTTTCGTTGTTTTCTTTCTATTTTTCTTGAGACTTGTACCTGTTTTGCCAGGGGGCGATTGACGCGTGGTCCTCTAAGCCTCCGGTGAAGGAGGACGACGCCGAGCGTGAAAAAAGGCGCGCCTCTGTAGAGAAGCACAAGTCTATGCGAGACATGGAGAAGAAGAAGGAGAAGAGGAAGAACCTCGAGCGGTAGGTGTTGGCATTTCTTAGCGTCACTACTAAAGATAGACTATAAATCCATCATTAGCAATGGCACCAGAAATGTCGGGTGTTGGTATACAATAACTATCGTTATGTCAGAGAGATAACCCAATGCCTTTAACGGAGCCGGCCTTAGCAGTGCAGTCTGGTAACAATAATTAGGAATACCAGATTGGCCATCCTAACCATCCTTACTTACGATATGCAAAGCTGTAGCACGGTGCTAGATAAATGCACAGAGTTTACAATCTTAAGTAACGGTACTTAGGTACGCCAATCAATAATTCATGAATATAAAGAATAAAACTGCAAGCGAATAGAACTATCATTGTAGCATTTCAACCCGTGAGTATTCAAGGGTTATCGTATTTAATCCGGTAGGAGGCGTAACAAATGCATCTAGCTTGGTTTGTAGCATGATCACTTATTGAGATGCATAGGTAGCCATAGTCTAATCAGGGGTCGGCGGGCGCTTAAAATATGGATAGTGGACACACTCATCGGGGCAACCTCAAGGAATAAAGAGAAAATAAGGAAATAAAAGAAATAAAGAACAACTACTTGAGCCGGCATTGATCTTATATAACTATGCAAA
>Ga0182004_10002698_pt1 | contig 13913 bp, 5 predicted proteins | sample Sormic07211540_1_FD_120479 | JGI IMG/M metagenome (GOLD analysis project Ga0182004, IMG submission 120479) | Endophyte microbial communities from Sorghum bicolor roots, Mead, Nebraska, USA - 072115-40_1 MetaG | ecosystem: Host-associated > Plants > Roots > Unclassified | place: USA: Nebraska...
AAATAAATAAATAAATAAATAAGGTGCATAAAAATAGGTGAAAAGGTAAACTGAGAGGGATCTTGCTTTCCATAAAACAAGACTCCACTTCTTTTGTTTGGTAAGGCGGTATGAAGGACTTGATTCAAACCTTCTATTCCAGTCAATGGGCGATGGTGATCTTGTGACAGGAAGTGCTCTAGTGTCATTAGGTTTTGGGATTGGATGGTGAGTATGGGGAGACAAATTTGATGGCTACTAAGGTTAGGGGTATGGTCTCCTTTGGTAGCGGTGACTAGAAAGGTGGTGAGGTAGAGGTGGTGGAGGCCTCAAATTAGACGTCTTTGCACTCGACAAGCCTTGTCAAAGAGGTTGGTGGTAGTAGTCACCTACCTTGAATAGAGATTGTAGCAACAGAGACGGTGTGCCGCACGGTGACGACGACAGCGGCAGCGGTGGCGAGGAAGACACCGAACACCACAGGAAGTAGGTTCGGTATGTGGGAGCGATGGTCTATGGCGAAAATGGTAAGGGGATGGGAAGAATTGTGTTAGGGAGGTGAAGATAAGGAAATCGGTGGGTGGATGGGTGGGTGATGGGGGGATGAATGTGGATGGGAATGTGGCTTGTAGGTGTGCTCTTTGCGTGCGGAAAGGTAAGGTTTGGAGTGTGGGGAGGGCTACTGGCATATCAGTGTGCGTGACACCGCCCACCTTTTGCAGGGCCCACCAAAGGATCAAGCTTATTAGGCTTTAAATTACATTCCATGTGGGTCGATAGTTATCCCGACTTATGAATGTGGATGGGAATGTGGCTTGTAGGTGTGCTCTTTGCGTGCGGAAAGGTTGGTTTTAGAGTGCGGGGACGACTATTGGCATATCGGTGTGCGTGACACCACCCACCGCCCACCTTTTACAGGGCCCACCAAAGGATCAAGCCTATTAGGCTTTAAATTACCAAGACATTCCATGTTGGTTGATAGTTATCCCAACTTATGAATGTGGATGGCGCTTGTAGGTGTGCTCATTGCGTGCTGAAAGGTAGGGTTTGAAGTGCAGGGACAACAACTGGCATATCGGTGTGCACGACACCTCCCACCACCCACCTTTTGCAGGGCCCACCAAAGGATCAAGCTTACCAAGTCATTCGATGTTGGTTGATAGTTATCCCAACTTATGATCTATCTCAAAAGTTTGATTCCACTCTATGGGACCATTTCAATAGCAGAAAATAGACTAGTGAATGTTGGTTCTTCTACAATTTTCTACTAAATATAGCACAATAAGAAACTAAATACATATTTAGACACAATTATCAATTTAAATTTAAAGCCTTCATCGATAAGATTGTATGGAACGAGCGGTATCCATGTAACCCAATAGACAGACAGAGAGAGAGAGAGAGAGAGGGAGAGGAAGAATTGGGCCACTTAAAACTATCCTAGGTTCTACTTAAACTGCTTGCTAGATAATTGTTTACACCAATGGTGGCAAACAGATAAAATCACAAGTGCACAACTGTTAATGTAGCTTTCACCCAGGACCAAGAGTATTTTGAAGTATTGATTTCCATGGAGAAAATAAAATGAACTAACAAATAATAAGGTTCATCTTAGGATGCCACAAGGGTATATGATAAACTAAGTAGATAGGATTTCTATGTTTATGAAACAACACGGTAATAAAGTAGAAACATATTAATGTTGTTCACTTTGGGTTACTAGATGCCACTTAGCAATGAAAAGGGATGAGAAGGGTGCTAAACCACTAAGCACGGGTGGACCTACGCTTTAAGAACTTTCCCAAACATGTTGAAATATAGAGATCAGACATGGTTGTCACCACCTCACCACCTGCTAACTACCAAAACAAATCATAAGGTGTTGCATATAGCCTAGACACCACATCTACACTATATCTTACTAATTTAATCCAAATCTCAATGCAAGTGATTAGAGCACTTGGGTGTGAGTGGTGAACCCATGGACAACTAATGTAAACACTTACCAAACCTTAATGATCAATTACAACAAAAAATGTCGAATATTTACTTACAACAAGCCCGCATCCGCCGAGCTACAGTTTAGGAAAGATATCAATAGGACGGCTCTCCCCAACACTCTACCCACTCTCTCTCTCTCTCTCTCTCTCTCTCTCTCTCTCTCCTATTTTCTAATCTCTAAGTGGAGTACGACTTCGCCTATATATGATTGGAATGAGTTGCTTCTCCTTTGGTGTGTTGAGACTGAGGGAGTCCAGATCTTTAAACTAGCTCTCCAAAAATTAGACTATGCCACAACTAGATGTCTATGCGGACATAATGATTAAAGTTGCAAAAATAAAACTCCTTTCGACTCTCTCCCTTTGCAGTCACTCTCCCTTGTAGTCTACATCTCTTTGTTTATTCCATTGGTTGTTGAGTGTGTGGTTCCAGAGCACAGGTGTACCCGCAAAGGCCAGGGGTATAGGCAAGCACGTGCCGTAGCTACGAGGCAGGCGTGGACCAATAGGAGACAGAGTAGGGAGTGGACGTGGAGGAGAGGGGAAGGGAGGGATTTTTGCAAGTTTTACTTGGCCTCGTCCACGCTGGCACAACCATGTAGGCATATAGAGGTGATGCAGTGGGATTTGAACGTCTACTCGCACGACATCAGTTGAAGGACCCAAATGTTCCATTTCAGGTGATAATCCATAGAATAGAATTAAGCATAGGTCAAATCCATCGAAACAACTAATCAAAAAAGATCTATGCCGCTCATGACCGAGTGCACACCTGGTAGTTTTGAATAACTCTATAGAGCTTATGCAACTTCATTCATGAGTTCTGGTACCCATCTGCCTAAAGTAGCAACTTCATTCATGAGTTCTGGTACCCATCTGCCTAAAGTAGCTAGCTTCTGAAACGCTTCTAATGTGAGTCGATAAATATCACTAGGAAGCCCTTTCCAAAAAATACCCCAACAAGTTAGTAGAAAACCACTTCTTACAAATAAATATGATGGTTTACTTTCCGCAAGTCATGTACTGTTTACAATTACTCATACAATTCTTTAAGACAAATGTTGTTACTATGTTTTTTTCTGAAGATACTATCTTTTTTGTTATTTGTAGTAACATATGAATGTTTAGCTATTCATTACACATATAAGGGATCGTAGTTTATTCTAAATTTGACCAAATTTATTTTATCTATATCTACCACATTAAAGAAGCAAATTGTAAAACTAAATCTCGTAGTTGTACCTAGTGAAGTTGACTTTGTGTCCTATTTTTTTTGTGTAAATTTAGTCGAACTTATGATAATTTAACGTAGGAAGTACAATCATTATTATGATGATAAAAATCCTCAATAAATTAAAACCTGTATCTATAAAAAGCTTATTATAATGCTCCATACAGGATTCTCCCAAATTCATGATTTTTTCCCTTAAAAATCTTGCTTTTTTTCTTTCAAACACTGTATACATTTCTGAAAGTTCAATCCTTACTTTTCAGACTTCTGCAAACTTCATCCTTGAACACCTCTAACTCAAGCGGTGGTAGAACATATACCACACAGAAAAGCGTTCTGACGTAACTTGACTATAAATTATGGACAAACCAGCATATGCTACCACGCAAAATGAAAGTCTGGCAGGTCCGGTTTCATGTACTCCTACCAGTAACTTCATCTCGATTCAGACGACGCACACAGATTAGCGGCGGCGGCGGAACCCTGGTGTTCTGAACGTACTTCAGCTTTGCCCGTGCGGGCGTGCCATATGGCCATGTGGAAAGTGGAATGGAGGGAGCTGGACGATCCCATTCAGGCCAACATCCCGTGAGCTCACCTTGTCCGGACTCCCGACAGACTCCAATCCAACACATCATCCATATATTGTTGTGTGTGTATTGCGTGTACACTTTTGTCCTACAGCAAATATTGATCTGTAAATTGTTTTATTGGGGCAAACATTTGCTTCAAACAAAATAAGAAAATAAAAGAAAAAAATTAGAAGTCCTCACTCCGAAGAAAATTCAGGAGTCGCTCTTGGAGTATCATGCCGTCATGCGTATCACAAGAAAACGGGATAAAAACCAAAATCGCTGCCACTTTACGAGAGCCAAACCATATTGGGATACTAAAAAAAGAATCTGGACTACACCGCACAAATCTGAAACAGGGATCTGAACTCCAAGATTAAAAAAAAAATTGTACCAGAAATTGCTCAGCATGTTCACTCTGCGCCAAATTCTGCACTCTGCACAATAACCAGCATATGCTTTGTATGCCGTCCACCAGCAGTAAGCTGCATATTCTTCGGCTCTACAAAGACAATCAAACCATGAGTTACTAAGACTATGTTTGTTTAAGGAATTAAATCATTCCAGATGAAGGGTTGTACCATGAGTTCATTACTTAAATTGAGTAGAATGGCTTTATTGTTCATACTAGTAATTATTACTCCTCCTGTCTATTTTTAAGTGTCGCCTAGATTTTCATACATGCTAAACTTTCTTAAGTTTAACTAGATTTATAAGAAAATATTAATGACATTTGTATCTCTAAATAAGTGTATTATAAAAATATTTAATGATTAACCTAATGTTACTTATTACGAACAAATATTAATAGTTACCTATATATATTTGGTTGTATCTCCAAATAAGTGTATTATAAAAATATTTAATGATTAACCTAATGTTACTTATTACGAACAAATATTAATAGTTACCTATATATATTTGGTTAAATTTGAGTATGTTTGACTCCTCAGTGTGTGAGAACGACACTTTAAAAAAAGACGAAGGAAGTAGCTCGTGGGGAATAAAGTGACGACACATTAACATATTCTATTCCATCAATCAAATAAAAAACTAAAAAGTGGGAAGATGATAGATTAACTCATTTCTCAAACCAAACACCCTATAAAAGATTATGAAAATTGAAAACCGGTACAAGACGATATGCTAGTTACAGAAAAAACAGCTAAATATTTCCAAAATTTATTAGGCATGCAAGGGCCCTCTAGCCTAGAATATAATAAGCACCAGGGAGCGGATTAAAGCGGAGGCAAGCAAACCGTTCTGATGGCACAGGCACACCCTGTTCTACTCCTCCTGCTCTTCCTCTCCTCCACTGCCGTTTCTTCCTCCAAGAGAATTCAGCCGAAGTTCTCGGCTATCTTCTACTTCGGCGACTCGGTTCTTGACACCGGCAACAACAATCATCTCCCCACGGTGGCTGTAGCGAACCATGTTCCTTACGGAAGAGATTTCCCAGGGAAGAAACCGACGGGGAGGTTTTCCAATGGCCGGCTTATCCCAGACCTGCTCAACGAGAAGCTGCAACTCAAAGAGTTCTCGCCGCCATTTCTGGACACAAGGCTGTCGAGCAACGACATGGTGACAGGGGTGAACTTTGCATCAGCTGGTTCAGGATTAGATGACCAGACGTCGCAGCTGTCCAATACTCTACCAATGTCCAAACAGGTGGGCCTCTTCAAGGACTACCTCCTCAGGCTCAGGGACATTGTTGGGGATAAGGAGGCTTCCAGGATCATTGCCAGCTCTCTGATCTTTATCAGCTCAGGAACCAACGATTTCTCACATTACTACCGTTCGTCGAAGAAGAGGAAGATGGACATCGGTGACTACCAAGATATTGTTCTCCAGATGGTACAAGTTCATGTCAAGGTGAAAATAGGCATTTCCTCTTTTTGAGTTGTCTCTACTGGATTCTTCTATTACACTTCAAAACTAGGCATGGCATTACTTTCAATCCCCTAAATTTGAATGCAGGAATTATATGACCTTGGGGGGCGACAATTCTGTTTGGCAGGCCTTCCACCGTTTGGTTGCACACCTATCCAAATCACATTGAGCAGAGACCCTGACAGGGCATGTGTGGATGAGCAAAACTGGGATGCTCAGGTCTATAACTCTAAATTTCAGAAGTTACTTACAACGTTGCAAGGCTCACTCCATGGAAGCAGAATTGTGTACTTGGATGCATACAGAGCTCTCATGGAGATCCTGGAGTACCCGGCAAAACACGGTAACATTTTCTCTCTTAATGCCATGGCTTATACACTAGGAGGCTCGCAAAAAAAAGAGGCTACAACTGTGATGGGAATTGATCAGACTTAAAAGTTCTGAAACAACATTCAGAGAATGCCTTAAATCCTAGCCAAAACCTAGTGGCTTGCAGAAAACCATTTAGTAATTTCAATTGCAAAAATGCGTGATTATTAGTAGTGAATATTTTAATTCTTTCTTCTTGTCAGCCCAGAGTTTGACTTGCTGTTAACCATATCAATTCTGACAAAGGTTTGCCATGGTAACAGGATTTACAGAGACAACACGAGGATGTTGCGGGACTGGGCTCAGAGAGGTTGCTCTGTTTTGCAATGCATTGACTCCTATCTGCAAAAATGTGTCATCCTATGTATTTTACGATGCTGTGCACCCAACAGAGAGGGTTTACATGTTAGTAAATGATTACATAGTCAAATACGTTATTCCACAGTTTTAATTAATCAAATACCTAAATAAGGTTTTCTCCTTGTATTGATGCACACAACTAATTATTTTGCCTTCATACTTTTCAAGTCCAGTATAAAAGAGCTTCTCGTATGCATGATGTATTGATGTGTTATTGGATTACTGAACAATGGATTTATGAGCACTAGGTAAATAACTCAGTCTCCCCCCAGGATGTCAGTTGTGCATTTTACAAGTTTTTTTTTACAAGGATTTTACAAGTGAAGTTAAAGCAAAACAGAATTGCAATGGTCAAACACAAATATTGTAGGCGCTCCGATATCATTCATCAGCTCTAATGCAAAACGAATCCTTTGTCAGTTCAGTATGAAAAGGTTAGAAAACCAAGTAGTGAGGAATAATATACTGGCTATATCATGCTCATATTAGTCATCACAGACGTTTGATCGCATACAGAGCAAGTTTAGTAGTGAACTAAACTTCCTTACAATTTTAGTCTTCTAGGCTCATAGTAAATAATACTAATGATGGTAAAATTAGACCAACCTATGAGGAACTAATTGCTAGCATACTATGATGCTTGCAGTTGCTACAGGAGTTCATCAGTTCATGTGATCCTAGTTAGTGAAACATGAATCACTGTAACATACGTATGTCAAAGTAATAGAGATGACTGAGACCAAACAGGCCGTTCGAAACACAACTTACAGTACAAACCTCAGAAAGCCACAGCCAGAAAAGCCACTCTATGACTTGGCCATTGCTTTGAACAACCGCTGAATCCGTGACTTCACGTCCTCAGGTCGCACATATGAAACCCCTACAGCCTCTGTTGCCTTTAACATCTCAATTGTATCCCTGTACACTGGAATAACCAGCTCCTCAACCATAATACTCAAATTCACTGCTTGCTGCTTATCCACCAGTACCCACCGTGACTGCACCTGGCAAATTGCTTCCACAAAGCTATGGAAGCGGTTCAGTTTCTCTAACATAATACTCAAACTACTGTCAGATCTTCTGCCAGTCTCAAGTATTGCTATGGCCCTCCCCCAGGTAGCCCGGCGGTATTCCAACACCCATTGGTGAACCTTTGCAGATATTACCCTGGTCCAATCCTCACCCAGCAAGATCTTAAGCTCGCAACCATTGACTTTCTTGATTATATAGATCCCATTGTTGATCAGGAAGACACAGCCAAGAGGAGCATGACCATAAATCCTGGATTTGGACTCAAGATTCCCTATCAGCACATCCACAATCCAAGCAAAGCGGATTGCCAGTGATGATGTGGAACGGTCAGGATCGATTGGACATGTTTCAACACAACCAAACTCCACAAGCATCACTTCTTCCAGAGTATGGCGAGACACGCAAGCTGCCATAAGATAGTTCATCACATACCTTGTTATTGGATGCAATCCACCATCTGGTGGTGAAGAATTGCATGGATCACAGCGTATCAGTTTTTCTAGAGCCACAAATATGCCCTTAATTGACAATCCAAGGCATTCACGAAGAGCAGCTACCTCATGATCAAAGGCTTCATCAAGGACAGGAAGAATATCAGTTAAAGCATCATACATGTCAACTATGCGGAAGAGACTCTCTGGGTTATGTCCAGCAGCAGCAATAACTTTGCCAAAGGACAGGAGTTGAAGAAATGGTTTGCATGCGGTGGCAAAGGCAAGTTTAGTGTAGGATGTAAATTCTTCAAAAATGCAATTGCATAGGTGACGCTCACTTGGGATTAAGATGTGGAACACAACTCGTATTGCAGGTATCCATCGCATGATCTGAGTCTCAAGCTCCTCCCATGATGTTGACTTGCACAATTCTTCGAAATGAGCATTAACCCCAAGTCGAGCAATACTCTCATCAATGAAGTTGCGGCGTGCAGAAGCATAGGTCTCCGCACATGTATCACCAAAACCAGCAGCGATCATCCTTCTTGCGATTCGATTTGCCTCAGTGACTACACCCTCTGGTAAGGCATCAACAATGATGTCAAAGTTTCTTACTGGTTGGGCTACAAAGGTGTGGTTGTCATCTTCATTTTGGCTTCTCTTGAAATTGTGGTCACCACCACAGTCATCACTGAAGCCAGATGTACCCACCAGTTGCTGGAACTCATCCTTAAGCCTCGTGGAACATCGCTCTAGAAGGAGGTCAAAGCTCTCAAGGAGCACATGATCTGCAGAGGTGTTCTCAAGGCCATGGATGGTGGAAGTTAGTTCATCCACAGCTTCTAAAAAGGAGTCAGCATCATCAGAACTGGACCAGAGAGACCGATCCAAGCTCAGAAACTGGGAAATCAGATCATCGAGCGCTTGCAGAGTTTCCTCCATGCCAATCACCAATGCTACAAAGCAAACACTCCTTAAGTCTAATTTCAAATTTGTGAGCCTCCTATGTCTTCAGGGCAAGTCATAGAAGAGGCTGGTGCAACGCAATCTCCAGTCTCTAGCTGGCAAAATGGACCAGTTCAAACATTTCATATTCATATGCATATCATAGAAGAACTAAGAGTGTGAAACGTACCTCACAGAAAGTGAATCTGAAATTAAGGTGCAAAACTTTCCTCCTAGTAGCACCTAGATACATCCAACTTGACCTCCATACAGATGAGTTTACTGATGTTCCGAATGATGCAAAATCACAACAGACCACCATTTATGTACGAGGTGCAATGGATGGTGGATACAGACAAAACCAGAGCATTACATCCATCTATGCTGTTGGGGGGTCACAACGAGCTTACCTCAGGATAGCAACATCCAACCACACAGCCACCAGGCATCACTTCGTGGCAATTGTACTCTTTTGACTTTTCTTTCAACCAACCAATACATCAAGTCGTTGAAATCTAAACGGCAAGCTTTGAGAAACAACACAAAGGTTTGCGTGGAAAAAAATACTTCCTCCGATTGTAAACAAGAAGTCCATCTGGGTTTGTCCTCAATCTTCTTTTTTTCGAACCAGGGAAACAGCAGGGGAGGCCCCCACTGTAAAATTTGTATTGAAAAAAAAAAGGAAAGAACAGGAAACTAAAAACTGTACAAAGAAAACAGCAAGGTCTAGCTAGCCTGAGAAGGGCACTGGAGAGAGGCAAGACCGCAAGAGAGTCTACATTCTACAAGAAGTAAAAAAGTGGGTTTCTTTGCAGCAACAGTCTATGGGCTTGGAGTCCGGCTGCTCTGTAATTGAGCTTCCAGGAGGTAAAGGATGTGCAGGATGGCCCCACTGTATAAATATTTTTTTTAAACTTGCATTATTATCAATATCCCAAAAACTATATAGATTGACGATGCAAGTTTAATGCTACTAGATTCTGCGTAAAGAATACTTTTATAATATATATCAATTTCTATTTAAGATAATACATTTTTACAAATATTGCTAGTCAAAGTGCAGTATTGAGACTGTCGCTATCCTAGTGGACTTATATTTGTGATCCGAGGAAGTCATAGGCGCTAATTACTAAATTCAAGGATGTGCTATGTCTCACTGGCGCATATGTCAAAATCCAAGATCAATTCATCCATAGTTAGAAACTTAGAATGACCAAATAAAATAGTGCACAACACAAATATATTCAGAAACAGTGTGCATTCTACTCGTCTTTCAGTCATGTCAACTGTCAACTATCCTTGAACTCTTGGATTTTCCAGATATGTACTTGCATACATGTAATTCTATATAATGCTTGATGTATTCAAGTAACCTTTCTTAATCTTCTTCCATATTCATTCTCAAAAGTGAATTTTAGTAGTTTACCTAATGGAATCCCTTATTGTGGTTCAATCTATAACACATAACAACTTTCTCTTACAACCTTATGATGCGAATCCATTCACAAATGGTAAATGAAATTGAAGATATAAGAATCATGATGCCACTGACCATTGGGGCAAAAAGGCAGGAGAGAATAGATTAGATTAACTAGCAATTGTTCCTAGAATAGGGCCTGTCACTGATACCACTGACCATTGTAAAAGCTGTGGAAGTGGTATTGAAATAGTGTTCTGTCTTTATAATTTGTTCACATACATCAAGTTACTAAAATGAAATACTAACATAACTAATTAAGTAAAAAGTACACACAGCACTCCTAATGATTACTCATCGCTAAAGGAGAAATCAAGCCAATAATAAGAAACAAACAATACGACACATTAGGTTAAAATTACCAGTTGATATTTGATACAGAAACACCTACAAATTTACATAGCTGGAGACGATAGCATTTCCTCATCTAAGACAAAGTCCAGCCCTTTTTTTAACACATCATTGAGCCCAGAAGCCAGAATGTCACCATAACTTGTGATATCGACTAAAATAGCTATAGCAATAAAATCAGATAATTAACTAATCACTTGGCCACTCCTTCAAATAGATGTTGGATGCGTGCCTGAACATCCTCTGGGGTGTATTTGATGAACAAGTCTCGGGCAGCTTCAGGAGATGACCTCAATCTCCCAATTAAGCCTCTATATGCAGGCATAACAGAATCCACTATCGCTGACTTAACATCTGCTCGTAACTGCTCATCTGCAATCACCCAATCTGACTGCACCGTGCAAATCTCCTCCAAGTAGCTGTTAAACATCTGCATTTTCTGAAGCATGGACTTCACCGTGATACTGCCAACGCCAGGACCTCCAGTCTGCAGCACTGATATGACCTTTGCCCAGGCCCCACGCTGGTACTCCATACTCCACCTGCGCACCCTGCTCATCATCTGCTTCATCCATTCATCACCAAGCAAAACCCCAAGCTCACTGTCATTCACCTTGTGAATAATGTATTTCCCATTGTTCATTAAGAATATGGAAGCAAGTGGTGGATCCCTGTATATCTTAGATTTGGTCTCCAAATTCTTGTGAAGCACATCCATGATCCAAGCTATGTGCACAGCTAGCGACGAAGTAGGGCGATCAGGGTCGACAGCAATAGCCGCTGTACCAACAGCACCCAAGTCACCTTCCATCACCTCTTCCAGTGTTTGCCGCGAACCACATGCGGCACGGAGATAGTTCATGACATACCGAGTGATTGGATGTATGCCACCACCAGGCACAGCAACGCGGGCTGGGTCACGGCGGATGAGATTTTCTAGCTCCATGAATATACCTTTGATTGAGGAGCCAAGAGTGTTGCACACAGCTGATACCTCAGAACGAAGAGCTGCAGAGTAGGGATCAGAGAAGACGGGATCGAGGTCAGGAAGGAGGTCTCGGACTGCTTCATACATGTCAATAACACGGAAGAGCCGTTCTGGCGCGCGGCTGGCAGCAGCAACTGCATCTCCGAATGAAATAAGCTGAAGCGCCTGGGTGCGCACGGCGGCAACAAAGGCAAGGTCGCCGTACGGAGCGAGGCCTTCGAAGACACGATCACAGAGGCGGCGCTCGCTGGGGATTAGGATCCGAAACACCATCTTGAAGGCTGGAATCCAGCGAGCAATGTCGAACTCGAGCTCCTCCCATAGTAAGGAGTGGACCTCGTCGGCTGTACGGGAACGTATGCCGAGGCGAGCGACGCTCTCGTCGATGAAGCCGCGGCGTGCGGCCGCGTATGCCTCGGCGCACTCGCGGCCGAAGCCGGCGTCCACCATCCGCCGGGCAATCTGGTGAACATCAGAGACCGAGCCCGGCGGGAGAGCATCGATGACGATGTCGAAGTCGGAGACCGGCCTCGCGATTGGGATTGGCTCGTCGCCAAAGCCGTCATCCGCGTCGTAGTCCTCCTCCTCGCTCTCATCAGACCCGAATCCACCGGGCACCTGAGGCGCCGCGTCGTCGGGGCGCTCGATGAGCGCCCGGAACTCGTCCTCCAGCCGGGCCATGCAGCGGCTCAGCAGCTCGTCGGCGCGGTCGAGCAGGCCGCGGTTGGTCCCGGCGGCGTCCAGCTCCTGCACGGTGCCGACGAGGTCGTCCACCGCCTCCAGGAACGCGTCCGCGTCCGCTGAGTCCGCCCATATGAGCCTATCCATGGTGACGAACTGCGAGATCTGCCGGTCCAGCGTGCGCACGGTCCGCTCCAGCGACGTGACCGGGGGCATGGCCGCGGCGGCGGACGGCGCCACTGGGGGCGGCGGCATGGGCGGCGAGGCCGGCACGGAGCGCTCCCCAGCAGCCCCTCCGACCGCGGCCGCAGCGGCGCGCGTGGCGTAGAGCTTGTCGAGCGAGAGGCGGCCGTCGTAGTTGGAGAAGACCTTGAGTATATCCTCCGTCATGGTGTCGGTGCGGCCAAGGGTCTGGACGATGTGCTGCACCGTGGCGAGCAGCTTCTCCTCGCCGTCCTCCGCCATCAGCCGCCGAGCAAGGTCGCCGGACGCCTCTCCCCTCCCGTCGACCAGCGCGAGGTTCCGTCTAGGGTTTGAATCTGCGGCGGAGAGAGCCGGGCTGCGACGTGCTGGTTTATCGGGCAGCGACAAGGATGGCCGCTCACTGCTCGGACCGGAGTGGGGAGGCGCCCGGTTATCGAATTTACCGTACCCCGTGCCCGAGAGCTGGGCGGTAAAACACTCGCGGCGTGCGGTGGATGCGAGGCTGGACTCGACGCTTGGACGGTCGGATGAAGTCGGTGACGGCAGTATAAACCGGAACGGACAGTAAAACTGCGGTGACCTCGGGAGAGGAGAAAGCCAGGACCGGTGGCGGCGGATCGGTGGGTGGGGAAAGCATAAATGCAAGCGCAACGGCGCTCTCGAAGCAGAGAGATTTAAATGCTCACTGACAGGTAGGGTTACAGCATGGGGTTTATGGTTTTGGCGTCACGTCGGTGGCAAAGACAGGACAGGACGAGGATGCCCGTGATTGACGCGAAAGCGAGATGCGGACCACACCAGGCTCGGCTTCTTTGGGCCGGTTGCTAGTTTGTTTTGTTACCAGGCCGAGGGTTGTACCATCTCCCAGCTCAATGGCAACACGGGCCACCAATTAAGGCCTGCAGTCCAATATGGCCCAATACAAAGTTAGGTCTAGGCCCACGGATTATTTCTGCAGATCTGAACGCACCCGAAGGAGAGTTATCGTGCGTTCGTGGGGAAGCCAGACTATCTCCAACAATCGTCACCCAAAATACAAGACCTATTTATCCTTTGGTAGTGCTACAGGTAAAAGGTTCCATACCTATTTTTTGTCTTCTCCAACAATAAGACCTAAAAGAACACTCTTTGCAAATGGGTCTCGAAGAGAGAGGATACCCAAATTTGGGTTATGTCTCTCCTGATACCTAAAATAGGTCTTCTGTTTGGGTACTCTGTTGGAGGCTATAGGTATTGTGTTGGAGACCCATTTTAGATTTGGGTTCACAAATGGATCTAGACAGCCTAAGCACGAGAGATATGGGCCCCGTGTTAGCCGCGTACCCACTGTATGGTGGTGACGGGCATAGAAGCACCAATCTGCTGAAGCATAAAAACCAAGGAAACCGCCGCTCGTTGTC
>Ga0182004_10002699_pt1 | contig 13912 bp, 13 predicted proteins | sample Sormic07211540_1_FD_120479 | JGI IMG/M metagenome (GOLD analysis project Ga0182004, IMG submission 120479) | Endophyte microbial communities from Sorghum bicolor roots, Mead, Nebraska, USA - 072115-40_1 MetaG | ecosystem: Host-associated > Plants > Roots > Unclassified | place: USA: Nebraska...
AATAGGAATTGATATTGTACTATCTATGGCAATTGTAACCGACTAGGATTAGTTTCCAGATCTGTAACCCTGCCCTCTGGACTATATAAGGAGAGGCAAGGGATTCCCCTAGGAGAACTCATATCATCTCAACACAATTCAATACAATCAGACGCAGGACGTAGGTATTACGCCCACACGGCGGCCGAACCTGGATAAAAACCTTGTCCGTGTCTTGCGTCACCATCAAGTTTGTAGCTTGCGCACCATCTACCGATAAACTACTACCATGGGTATACCCCAAGGTAGGCTGCCGACCAGCTTTCGTCGACATCCATCGAAAAAGGGCACAGCTCCATGGCCCATTTTACAATTCTTCCGTTGGCATCATTGTTGTGTATGATGTCCTCCAACAGAAAACTTGTCGTCACCATGATGTGGTGACCATCAAAATAGGGTTTTAATTTCCTGGAAGTGATCAGGATGGCATAGATCAACTTCTGTATCTAGGGATACCGGGTCTTGGACTCGTTTAAGACCTCGCTTATGAAATATACTGGTCACTGGACCTTGTAAACATGGCCTGGCTCTTCGCGCTCGACCTCAAGCACCGTTGAGACAACATGATCAGTGGCCGCGATATATAGAAGTAAGAACTCGTTAGGCTGAGGCATGGTGAGGACCGTGGGAGACGTGAGAAAAGCTTTAAGTTGTGTAAATGCCGCATCGGCTTCCTCTGTCCAGGTAAACTTTTCGCATGCTTTTAGCAGTTTAAAGAAGGGAAGCCCTCCTCCTAGTCAAGATATAAAACGGCTAAGAGCAGCCATGCATCCTATGAGTTTCTATACGTCTTTTACGTTCCTTGGTGGTCGCATGTCAAGAACTGCCTTGACTTTAGAGGGATTTGGGCTTATGCCGTTGCGGCTGATGACGTTGTCGAGCAGTATGCCGGAGGGAACCCCGAAAATACATTTTTTTGGGATTAAGCTTCCATTTATATCTGTTCAGTGCCTTGAAAGTCCGGTTGAGGTTGTCGATTAGAGTGCTGGCGTCTCTGGTTGCATGACGACATCATCGACGTAGGCCTCGACCAGGTCGTCATGTATCTCGTCATGGAGACACTACTAGATGGCATGTTGTTATGTAGCTCCGGCGTTTTTTAGCCCGAAGGACATGGTCGTGTAGCAATATGCCCCAAAGGGGTTGATAAAGGAGGTCTTAATCTAGTCATCCTCCTTTAAAGAGATATGGTGATAACCAGAGTAGTAGTCAAAAAAGAGAGTAATTCGCATCGGGCCATTAAGTCGACCACCTCGTCTATACGAGGGAGACCAAAGGGGTCCTTAGGATAGTGCTTATTAAGATAGGTGTAATCAACGCATATTCTCTATTCATTATTCTTTTTTACAAGTACTGGATTGGCTAACCAATCGGGATGATACACTTCTTTAATAAATTCGACCACTAAAAGCCGTGTAATCTCTTTCCTAATAGCCTCCTTTTTATCATGAGCGAACTGTTGTAATCTCTGCCTGATTGGTCTTGCGTTCTTCGTGACGTTTATGGAGTGCGTGATTAGGAGGCGGGGGACACCGGGTATGTCTGAAGTTTCCACGCAAAAACGCTTACGTTGTCCCTCAGAAAGCTAACGAGCGTGTCTTCCTATTTAGGATCCAGATTGGCTCCGATGAGAGCCGTCTCCTTAGGATCGTTGTCAACCAGTCGGACTTCCTTGTGCTCCCAGGACTTGACATTCTCCCTTGAGGCCTGCTGCTCGGGCACTTCGAACTGGTCGAGTGGGGGCTTGCGTTGCCTAGGATATAATTTCTGCCATCCGGATCGAAAGGTCGATGGCTTCAGTGACCTTGAAGCTTTCCTCCTCACACTTGTATGTTGTGTAGACGTTGCCCCTGATCGTGAGGACTCCCTTTTCTGTTGGCATCTTGAGCACCAAGTATGAATAGTGCAGAACCGCCATAAATTTGGTGAGTGATGGACGACCCAGAATGGCATCGTATGTTCCATCGAAGTCGGCGACCACAAAGTTTACGAACTCCATGCAAAATTGGTCTGGAGTTCCAAATTGCACGGGAAGCGTTATCTGGCTAAGATGAATTGAACTTTGGCCTGGTAGAATGCCCCAGAACTAGGCCTTGTAAGGCTTCAACTGTGCCTGGGTTAGTTTAAGGGTAGGAAGACTATTGTGGAATAGTATATCAATGGAACTGCCACCATCTACGAGCACACGTTCAAATCTGACGCTATTGATGCATGGATCGAAGATCAAAGGGAAGCACCCTGGCTCGAGGATGGCGGCCCATTGATCTTGTCTGCTGAAAGATATCTCTCGGTGGGACCAGGGGGAAACTTTGGGTCAGCAATTAAGCCGTCGGAGCTGTCCGCGTTCAAGCAGACTCTTGGACTCAATTGAGACTTTCTCGCCAAAGATGGAGTGGACAACGTCAGTTGGATGGATGTATTGGTGGCGTGGGTCCTGGTCCTAGCCCTCGTCCTCGTCCTCCTGGTTGCGCCTGTCGTGCTTACCCATCAGTTTAGCGGTGTCACCTTAGATGGCCTGCTGCATGTAAATGCTCTTGAGGACACAACATTCTTCCATTGTGTGGTTGGACTTGGGGTGAAGTTGGCGCAGCCCGTTCAAGGTTTTATTGTAGTCTTCCTAACAATCACGTCGACCAGTGAGCCACTTGACCGTGTTGACCTCATGGTCATTGTCGTGAGGTCATTTATCCCTCAAGTCATCATGGTGGTCGCAGCGCCTGGCCCACCCTTCTCGGTGGTCACAGTTATCGTTACGCCAAGGGTTGTAGTTGTTGAAACATTCGCGGTTGTCTCGGGTATCGTCTCGCCAAGGAGGCTGCTCGTTTTGTTGGGTTTCTCTGACATCTTATCTGATAAGCTTTTCTACGTCATCGGCGTCGGCATAATTTTTGGCCATGGCGAGGAGCTCAGTGACTGTGCTCAGCCTCTTGCGCAGAAATTGGCTCGTCGTGAGAGATTTTCGGGATCTTGAGATGCATATCCAAGAAACATCGGATGTAATCACGTAATGGTTCATTTTTGCGATCTTGTATTCTCTCGAGGCCATATTTGTTTCCTGGCTGCTCACAAGTAGCGATAGTTGTCAATGAACGCCTGTCGTAGCTCTTCCCATGAATCGAACGTATTTTCGGGCATGCCGAGGAGCCACTGGTGACCGACTTGATCAAGGACGACTGGGAAATAATTTGCCATCACGTGTTCATCCCCTATTGATGATGGAACCGCAATCTCGTAGAGAGTGATCCAATTTTTGGGGTTTTCCTTGCCGTCGTACTTTTTGACCTTCTCCAGTTGAAAATTGCGTGGCCAGACAACTTGTTGAAGATGTGAGGAGAATTGCTTCAAACCAGGAGGGCCGTGCATGGTATCATACTTGATACGGCTCACATCAATGTGCGGCTCTATCGTTCATGCGTCTGATGATGCGCTCACGGGCGTCTTTGCAGGAAAGATTATGTCGAAGATTGTAGTCTTCTCCTTGATTTACTTCCTGGTCATGGTCGTGCCTTGGCCTATGACCATGGTGATTGCGGCCGGCGTCCCGACCACGACCGTCACAATGAGCCTCTTTGTTGCGGTTGTCATTATTGTTCCTTTGGTGAAAAGCGTGTAGCGAGTAATTGCGACGATGCGCACTGGGTCGTGGTGAAGCCTGACTCCGGCGACTCCAGTCGGAAATGACCTCCGTGTAGGAGATAGCTTGCATTCTTCTGAGGAGATCTATCATCTGCCTCATGGCAACGATCAGGTGCGCCCATATGCTAGTTCGGACATCCTGGTATTTTGGCGTGTTCGGGAGTCGTTCGAGATTCGCCATGGCAACAGCCACATTAGCGCTCGGGGTCTTGAACACTTGTTGGTCTCCTACCATGTCGAAAGCATCATCGAGATTGTTCGGGACCAGTTGTCGTTGCTGTTCTTCTTCGCGTGCTCGTCATTGGGCACGACCGGCGTTGCGCTGCTCGCGTTGTTGTCTTTGATCGTCGGTTTCTCCATTGAGGACTAGTTTGTCCTTGCTGACATTGAGGAAAAGATCTCCTTGTCAGGGAGGGAAAATCACGAAGGGAGAAAACCCGAGGGGTATGGGGGTAGATCTATATTGTATTCTCCGTCTTCAGGGCGTAAGACCTCGGTAGGAACAGAGCCCATGATTGAGTGCGTGCTGGCGGTATTATTCTCCGGTAAAGTATGGACGGAGACCATGTTGACGAAGTGACATGCCAGTCGCACATGCTGGCTTGGTGTTGGATCTGCCAGCTTGAATAGCCACCGAGTATGGTGTGAGACCTGGTCGGCTAGGTTACGTAGGCCATGAGGAAAACGCCTGCTCGGGGAGGTTGCCTTGATCTAAGTGATGCGCCCTTCGGGGGTAGCCATGATCGCTAGGGACGTTCCCAAACATTCGTGTGTAGTGACAAGAGTTAGCCGAGTAGATCCGTGACAATCAAGAGGCGTCGTCCTGGTGATCTGGCCTAAGACCGAATTTACGAGATCAAAAGCCTTGAAGAGTTTGTGATCGGCGCGATCAATGGCCTCGAGCAGGTTGGAGTTGTGGATCCGCTTCCCATTGTAGCAGGAAGCAGATTGAGGGCAATTTATCGGCATGGTCAGCGATGTTGTTGGGGCAGAGTTAACCGTAGTCGATGTGATCGGGGTCGCCGCCTCTGCTACTCCCGATTGGATCTGGTTTTCTTCCAAAACCCTGGTCGTGAGGCCACCGGCGCAGGTTGTCCAGGTGATCTAGCCAACGGTGAACGTGAGGCCTTCTGCCACGGTAGTGGAAGCGGGGATGACAACCATCTTGTTCGTCTAGAGAGCTATACGCACACCCCTACCTGGCGTGCCACTGTTGGCGAAAGCTAGTCGCAGTCTACCTTGGGGTATACCCACGCTAGTAGTTTATCGGCAGACAGGTGCGCAAGCTACGAACTCGATGGTAATGCAAGACACAAACAAGGATTTTATCTAGGTTCAGCTGCTGTGTGGTCGTAATACCTACGTCTATGTCTGATTGTATTGATCTAAGATGTGTTGAATTGATTAAAGTGGTCCCCTGCCTCCCCTTATATAGTCCATAGGGTAGGGTTACAAATCTGGAAACTAATCCTAGTCGGCTACAATTGTCAAAGATAGTACGATATCAATTCCTATTCTAACCAACTAGAATCCTGCTTGATCTCCATGTCTTATTTTCTTGCATGAAACTCTAGGTAGCTGGATCAAGCTTTGAGATGTCTCGTAATTGGCCCAATCTCCTAGCCCAAGTCTAGCCGTAAGGGTATAGGGGTTTATACCCCCACACTAGGGTTACCATGACCTAGGGACATTTTTGGATAAAACCTCCAACATGAACATTATTCCAAAACACATTCTAAGCTTAGCTAAGGTATTTGCGAGGACAATAGACACTTATTTGCATTGGTCACACTATAACACACATATAATTAAGCATTCAAGCAATCATTCTACACAAGCATAACATAAAATGATACAAGATCATGGCATGATGCTTATGAATGAATGTTATAATGTTTATGCTAATGCAATGGAAATGCTTAACATGCAAGGCTAACACTAGAAGTGTTACAATCCATGAGGATAGAAAAGAAAAGGAAAAAGAAAAGATGAGATAAAAGAAAAAGATAAAAGTATAATACAAGATTAAGCATGATTTAAAGTTATCTCAGCAGACCGTCTTTCTCCCCGGCAACGGCTCCACAAATGCTTGTTGATATTAGTTACGCACATAGAGAAATCCGCAAGCGCACGGATATCGGTGAGCACTTCACCCGGGAGATATTTCAAAGTATCGTTATTTATATATTTACCACTGGGAGAAAGCGTGGATTGGACTAACTTAAATCTATGCCTAACCCCTGGGCTTCCAAGACAAGATAGTGAGATACGAGCGATATAGATAAACTCTTTCATCAGTCTTGTTCTAACTTATAGTAAGCTATGTAGATATTGTTCTAAGGGGAGTACCTAGAGAAAAGAGACAGCTCAGAGAGTGCGTAACCCTGGCACCATATATCCTACCTTACCTCCTGACGGGATGTGGATTACAAAGACACCAAGGGGATTGTCATTTCCCCTGATGCTACCACAAATCCGGCCAAGAAAGGGAGTATCTATGAGTATTTGTAACCCAAGCACCACGCTTATGCTACGAATGATTACTCTATTCCCTAGCGCTAGCGAATAAAGTAAACCCATAAACCAAAGAATAATAAGAACAAAACTTACTAGTATTAGAAGATGAATTGCCGAATGATTCTAGAACCAAGCCTCGAGTTAGGAGACTTGATCTCACAGATACAAGGAAGAAGACACCGATAGGCCGGGCTTCCTCCACTTCTATCTCCACCCTATACTCTCTCAACCTCTCTTGCTGCTAAAACCGTAAAGAGATAGATCCATTCAAGGAACCCCTCTCTGACTAATTCTCTCTGGAAAATATGAATTAGGGTTTTACAATTAGCTACTCCCTAGGGGGGTCAGGGTTGTTGTAGGGGGCATCTGACTCCTCCTCTACCTTGAACTAGCGATGTGGTACTAATCTTTCCACCCCCTAGGAAGAACCATAGCCCTTGGATCAAACCAACTTGAACATGCGCTCAAGATTACTCCTCAAAGGTGGTGGAGGCAGGATCCATGAGGTCGAACCTGATTGGTTCCCCTCAATGGGCGGCTGCCCCTACCAGGTGGGGCGCCCGCCCCTAGCTGGCTGCCAGGGAAGCTCACTATGTAAGGTCTCCTTCTTGTGTCTTCTAGAGTATATCTAAGTTGATGTTTCACGTATTCTCTTGATATAAATTTGACATGTGGACCTCCTTTTGTTCTTATTCTGATAACCCCCTGCATGAATAGACAATCACCAAAACTTGTGGAATTCTTTCAGTGATAACCCTATATCTACTAGGTGTTTTGCACATAGATCCATTTTCATGTCTAGTTGACGGTTAAAATTAGGAGTTATGTACCGTCAACATTGGTTAGAAGAATCAGAGTTGAGGATGACTTCATTTCAAGAAGGGAAGTATGATGAGGACATCTCAACCATACATGCTTCCTCAAGTATTAACCACTCACAATCCAACATAAAAGATACATATCAAGGGTCATTTCCACTACGTGCTAAGAAACACAAATGTAGGTGAATTCATTCCTAACGGATTATAATTTCAATACTTCAAAAAATGCTATACTACCTAAATGTTGTGTCTTAGTGGCTTGTCTATTTCATGTGTGAAAACAAAATTTAAATTCAAAGTCAAATAAATGGAAAATGATTAATAAAGGTGGGCATATTGAAAAGGGGACGCCTCTATTAATCTGTTAGCGGAAATGGGTGCCTTAGTGCTGCCACGTCCGTTAATAGTTAGGCTAGTCTCAATGGGAGTTTCATGAGAGTTTCATTTGCATTAAATAGGTTGCCACATAGGCTTTTTTGATGACATGGCAGTGTATTTAAGAAGGGAGAGAAGAAATGAGAACTCTCTTGGCACGGTTACCAACTCTTTATGAGTCTTGGAATTAAATGCCTATGAAACTATAAAATGAAACTCTCCATTGAGAGTGGGTATTTCATTCAAGTTTCATTTTATTTCACATGACATGACAGTCTTGGAAACAACGTCATGAAACCCTCCACTGAGACTGGCCTTATCAACAAAGGTCTTCTTACAGCGAAAACCCAGCTGCATTAATGGCAAAGTGCCCGCCTCCATAATGCCACATTAATGCAGGATTTTATAGCGTTTGCATTGCCCACCTCCCATTAACGTAGAATGCCTGCCTGCAATAAGATTTGAGTAGTAGTGAACCTAGCACTATCCGAGACACCGATAGGAAGAAAGAGCAACAAATCCTTTATTACATCTGTTGGATAGGAAGCTAGATAGACTAGAGATTGGACACTCATCATAAATAAATGCAACCTTGCAAGATTAACACCATTCATGGTGATCCATCTGATTTAAATTGATATAGGAAACCACAGAATATGTTGAATTGTGGCAACCTACCAAAATACAGTCGATGAAACGAAGGTTTGGTATATCTTTAAAAGAAAAATGTTTTCATAATGTACGTCGATTGTTTCTTAGACATCAATTGATGGTGCTAATTGCAAAGGAAATAAGTTTCATTTCATTTCTGGACTTGTTTCACCGAACTTTGGTAGTGCCAGTAGTGTGTTCAACCTCGTGAAGCTCTCCAAGGACCTTTCATCTCCACTTATATTTGATTCACATCCATCATCCACATCTTCAGGTATTACACTGCTCTTATGGAGCTTGGGCTTCCTTGACTGAGCTTGTGTCCTTTGACTTGATCCAGTTCCTTTGCTAGTAACAGAAGACACTGATAAGCTAGTAGCATTGTCCTCTACGTCGAGAAAAAGACATATTGTTGCACAATCATCAGTTTTGGACGTTGGATATTTAAACCTCCATGCCTGATTTGCTAAATCAACAATAGAACGAGCTGCAGCAGCACGCTCAGAACATGAAGCAACAACATCCATGACTTCCTGATTGGTCAAGACATCCCATACCTATAGACATAGAGTGCATATTAGAGCAAGTAGTTCACATGCGAATCATGTAGTGCATATTTGAGTTTCTATATAGTGAAATCAGATAACCTAAAAGCATATAATTAAAATAAGCACCAATGTTTTCATTACCCCGTCTGTAGCAAGGATAATCAATTCATCCTTCTTACTGATTTGCCTATAGGTGACTTCAGGCACACAAATTAACCCAAAATCCTTGAGACAAAAATCACCAAAAGCTCGTGCCATTGCTAGACCAGGGGAGTTACAATTAGGAAGCCAAAGGCGAGATACATCTGGTTCATCCTGATGAGGAAAAACCCTTCCATTACATCGTTTGATTCTCCTTGCCTCTCCTATAAAATAATATATTGTATAATTCTGAGTTTATGCCATTATGATAATGTCAAATTGTGGACTCAGAATGTAATTTATTGAGCATTTAATAGTGTTGAGTGAAAAGTCAATGCACATCACTAGTGCGATTGTACATAAAAAAACATATAATATATATGACATATTATTCAAACATGTAATAAAAAATAAAGTTTATTTCCTTTTAAATTAAGAATCCCAAAAGTTAACACATGGGGACAGGTCCCGTTTATCGATGACAATACTAAACTTGATCCTGATGAGAACATCACTCCTTTTAATATACACAACTAACACACATCACCTTGCTATGTAAGGACCAATTATTAAGGCTTGAGAATGATAATTAAATATCCATGTGACCTTTTTCCTAAGTACCTTTTTGTGATTATGAGAATAGGTTGCTACCTAACGATATTATTCTTCTTAGTAACTATGTAGAGCACTAGGATGTGTTTGGAGAGAGACATCCAGACAGAGAAGATCAGTATGGGTGTCAAGACAAAGGCTAATCCATATTACATTTGAGTCAAACCTTGGATTTCTAGAGCAATCCGTACTAAAATCATCATCCAAATTGCATATGGACTTCTTTCTGACGGTCTACATGTGTACAAAAACTTAAGGAGACAAGATTTCAATTGACACTGAACTCATGTCAAAATTCCTCATGAGTCAATAGGAGTCTTTGATAAAATGGGACGTATATAATCTGACGAGGTGTTGTGTCACCATATATTGGACAGTTGGGTATAGAGATCATTGGGTGCCCCGAGCTCTTTATATTTAGTAGTTGCCTACCAAGTTAAGGTTTAGGTTTGCTAAGATTAATCTTTATTTCATTGATCGCAATTCATCAGTTCATAAAACACTTACTTCAAGTGTTTATGTTTTTTCGGCAAATTCAGTTAAGTTAATTTTCTTTGGTTCACAAATAGAGATTGATAACTACATGACACTTAATGTCATGACTATATGGTTTGCCTTTTTGTGGTTGAAAGCCGAATCATGTGTCCCAGTTCTCCACTATTTAAAGAGTTATTCTCATGCAAGGAAAGATGAAGCTCAGTATTCCTATCAGATTTATAGATCAAAATCTCAAAGACAAAATAATAATCAAGGAAAACATATATGATCTCTCAAGTGCTCGGTGGGGTTCACCATGAGAGCCTCTCGGTGACTCTCTCCAACCTCCCTCCACGCCGGCCCTTCCTCCTGTCCCCCACCACAATGCTGCCCCCCGGTGATCTCATACTAATCGACGTTTGCCATGGGATCTCCCTCAGATCTGGCTGATCGGGACTTCAACATTAGCTTGGATTTTCGAGATGAGGTTCGTCGACTCTACACGTCCCGGTACACCATCCCCTTCCCAACTCTGATGGATCTTTCCTCCCCCTCGTCACCATCTGGCATTATCTCTTTCGCTTAACGAAGGAATCGGTTTCTCTCACTTTCCAATCTTGTTTGGCTGGCCGAGCTTTGGATTTTTAATTTCAAATTTTTGAGCACAAACCATTTTCATTCCTCTATCTTCTCAAAGGATGTCGGTTTTCATATCTACAAGCTCCGCAGAATAGTCACTTCCAGTTTTGATTGCTATTTCCACCTCTAGAATAATGGTACTCCCCACTGGGAAAAGGAGAAAGGAGCTTGGGAATTGGAACACGAAAAGAAATGGATTGAAGTTCTTTGTAAAATTTCAAAGAAGGAGGCTCTGAAAGCCAAATCCTTTAAAAAAGTTAGCTTTGCTAAGAATTTGGTTCATTGTTCTCTATCCCCTAAATCCCCTCCCCAACACTCTCTTGTTCATTAGCAGATATGCTTAGGTGCTTTCACAACCAAGCTCGAGATTTCTCCAAATCCCGCCTTCTTTGGGAATACCAAAATTCTGCAAGATAGTGCCGATGATCACGACCATGTTTGTCGTATTACGAACGTGCATGTTAAAATGCAACTGCAGGGAGCCTTCCCTATGTCTGGCAGCCTGATAAGTCAGATCCACAAGATTTCAAACTCTCACTTCCCCAGGCCTTGCTCCCATTGCTCTGGTTTGGGCCACTCTGCCCGCAAATGCCCTAGAGGTATTCGTTGCTGAAGATGTGGAAATTTTGGTCATACCCGAACGCCTTTCTATCATGTTCTCAAATTACAGTGGGGCGGATAAGACAAAGGGTCCCCTTGATTCCGGTGCAGACCTCTTGGATGCACCTCCCCTTAATTCGCAACAAGATGAACTCAATGATGATTCTCATCTAACTTCGCTGCCCCAGTTAACAAACCTTGTTCCAGAAAACCCAACCCCTGCACCGTTGCTCTCTGAAAGCGCCGCCACGTCGCTTGACGGAGAGGCCACCATGACCATCTTCCCGGTTAACCCAAGGCCCTTTCTCATCAGCGATCTCCTAATCGACCAAGGCTGGAACCACCCGGCACGTGGTTGGGTTGCTCTAGGTGGAGAACCGACAAGGGAACATGAAGATTTTGCCATTTTCTCCATTGACCCAATGCCAATTGAGGATGATCAGATCTAGTCAGCTCTCACCCACATATGTATTTTTCTCAAGCAGAATTAGAATGTCCAGTCATTGAATCTTATCGATCACCCCTTGGTGTTTGATTGATTAAGCTACATATGGAAATTTAGCGTGATCAGTTTGTTCATAATTCCCTTTTCATATTCATCCTAACCATGTGGTTAGTGTCGTCAAATATGATGAGGGTATCAATGCTAGGTCCTGTGGTTCTATCAAAGTCTGTTAGTTGAAGCTCCTTTTGGTAGACTATTGGAATGGTACCGGGATGCTAATAAGTCTAGAATTACACTACATGCTCTCATTCTGAGCCCAAATAGAGTTCAAAGAAGTCTAGTGGTCTCGCATGGTACTATGATTGGGGGCATGGGAAGGTCATGGTCAGTTCATCCTAAATTACATTTTCCCTGATGCATTCCCAGCTGATCAGGATGTTATGTCTTTTGACAGTGAGTTACACCTGGAACATCGTCCTGTAGTTCTTGGTCATAACCATTTGGAGCCCTATTGGCAGAATGACCATCAGGGAGCATCTCACAACCTGGGTTTGTTTGGGGCCAACCCTCACCGAGGTTAGTTTCACCATCACTTGGTAAATCAGAGCAAGCAGAATTTGCAGCAAAATGGTCAATATCAGGAACAAGACAATCTAGAGGAAGCAGACCCTATGGAGGAAGATGAAAATGAGGATGAACGGCCATCCAGGAATCCAGCCGCATTTGCTGCTGATAATGGTCATCGTGTTCCACAGCACCCTGGTCACCATCAAGACCACATCAATCTTGACCTTTCTGGGCTAGATTCTCTTGATCAAGTATTTGTCAATGCAACAGCGGGTGATGGCAGCTCTTCCTAAAGTGATGCCACTTCATCCTCGCTTGAAGATCATGCCTACAGCACAATGCCAATGTGCTAACATTCTCATTTTTTGGGAGAAAAGGCATGCCAGCAGATGTCTTCACCAGGGGCTCTAGCTTAGCAAATCAACCAAAACGAATAATTATAGGCAAAGAAGTGCTCCAGCTAGTTCTGCTACAACTTTTGCTACTGCTCCTAATAGCCTAGAGATAGTCCCTTGGAAGCTGGTCCCACATGTCATGGCCCTTCAGCTCTGACCAGCTACACCTGTCATCCTCCTTGGTGATGTGCCAAGAATAGAACAGCAAGGCCTAGAAGAATCAGGCCCATCTGATTTCAAATCCCATCCAGTGCAAACCCAGCACAGCCCAATGACTCAACGAAGCGTCACAGCTGCGGGAATAATATTTCTCAAAAAAAAAGTTGTGGAAATAATATGTCTCTGCCTGTGACTATTGGGAGTCTGGCAACTCCCATGGTGGATAGTTCAGCTAGACATACCACAAGGTTCAGCAGTGATACAAATGGCTTCCATAATGTCCTGCTTGATAAGGAACCATCCAAGAAAATAAAGGGCAACATTATCTTGATAGATGAGAAGACTAGAAGCTTTGGACCAGTCTTGATTGACATTCTTCAAGGATGGGGCATCGACTGTGGTGTAGCTCATACAGAGTTATCCCTTGAGGCAATGATGAAGCCACCATCTTCTGGTCTGTCTCCTAATAAAGGTTTCTCCATCTGAGCACTGCTGTGCTAGGGTTGTTCATAATGACCCTAGTACTACCCTAGGAAGATTTATTTCAGTTTGCTTTATCTATCGTTACACTGTCCAGTGGTGAAACTCTGAGTCCCTTCCTTTGTTTAGCACTATGTCAAACTTGAATAATCTCTATGTGAACCCTGTTTGGTTTCTGAACATCATTCCTTCTTCTTATGTGGGTTGCTTTTGTTGCCTGTATTTCTCTTGGCCCTATGTTTCAGTGATGGTATCCAGCTCCAACATCTGTTTACCTACTTGTGCTAGCCACAGCTGATTTCTTAAGTTGTCCAATTTGTTTCCTCATGAATACTCGTGATTGTAACATCCTTTTGCTGCAACATTCATGGGATAAATGGGACAGAAAAGCGGGATGCAGTGCATGACAAAATTGAAGAATGCGCCAACTCTATCATTTGTCTGTAGGAAGCAAAAAGAGAATTCTTTGACATCTTGTTTATCAGAAAATTTACACCACATCATTTTGATTGCTTTGATTTCATTCCATCAGTAGGCGCCTCTAGAGGCATTCTAGTCCCATGGAATAGTGCCATCTTTTCTGGGACTGTGCTAGATAAGCAGAGCTATGGTATAACAGTCAATTTTACATCTGTTCATAGTACCGAATTTTGGAAACTTACTTTGGTCTATGGCCCTTGTGATGATCCAGCCCATAAAGAATTCCCCCAGTGGTTCCATGACTATGACATCTTGGACTCTGAAAATTGGAGTTTTCTTGGTGACTTCAAGTTTTACCATTCGCTCGGTAATCATAACAGACCTGGAGGT
>Ga0182004_10002700_pt1 | contig 13912 bp, 13 predicted proteins | sample Sormic07211540_1_FD_120479 | JGI IMG/M metagenome (GOLD analysis project Ga0182004, IMG submission 120479) | Endophyte microbial communities from Sorghum bicolor roots, Mead, Nebraska, USA - 072115-40_1 MetaG | ecosystem: Host-associated > Plants > Roots > Unclassified | place: USA: Nebraska...
AAGGGACCTGATGGCTACGGTGAAGGCTTCAGGAACAGCACCAGCTATGACAGAGACGATGTATCTCTGCATCTCCCTGTGCTCCCTGCCACATCAGTAAATTTCGTAACTACTACAAGTCACTACAAACACCTATGTAGCCAAATAGCAAAGTAGCTAAGGGTATTTGATGCATAGTGCTATGCAGTAAGCTTAACTATGCTAGCTCAAACACTATAGAATCAGATTACTTCTATAAATGATGTAAATATCTACAGAAGCTAAGCTCTACTATATAGATTCCACAAACTACAAAAGTTTCCCAAAACTACAGAGCTACACTATAACTATAAAAGAAAAGCAGTAACTATAGAATATCTGTGTCTACTATAAGTCTCTAGTACAGTTGCTTTGTTAACTATCTAGTACTATCTTCTATATAGTTCTGACCTAATTCTATAGCAGCTATTTCTGTTGTATCTTAGTGTACTTTCTAATAGCACCTGCTTTCTCAGACTCAAGATATCCAGGAGGATCAAGACAACTATACATTTCTATAGCCTGCTACACAGCTACTGTCACCTACTATAATAGCCATATAGCATGTTATAGTGGGCTTTAGTTCACCAAAGCCATTAGATAGAAATCATGAATTCATAGACTAATAATGTATATGGACTACTATGGGCTACTATATGACTACTATATGGCAATGTAGTAGCCTATAGTGGCCTATAGTAGCCTATAGTAGCCTATAGTAGCCTATAGTTTACTGATGCGGCAAGATTATAAGCTGCTATGCACTTGCTATCATCTCCTATGAAGCAGTGTATAGCAGAAACTAGCAATTGTATAGTTGACTGAAAGATCCCAGTTAGCTAGTGTAGCCAGATAGCATCCCATGAGAATAAAATATAGAAAGTTGGAAAGTATATTATTCTAGCTAGTACAAAATGCTATGAAATTAATAAGCCTATTAGTGTGCAGGCTTGGGGGAATACATATTTACAGGTAGTAATGTGAAGTTCTATGTGCAAGTAGCAGTGTGCTACACTATGTGCATAGAAGTGAGAGCCTCCAATACAGTAGAGAACAAAGAATAATGAAAGGAAGAAGTCCAACACAAGGACCAAGAGGCCTATATAATAGTAGTGAAAGAGTGTTTGTGTTTAGTAAAAGAGTCCACAAATTTAGGATATAGATAGAACAAGTAAATAGGAGTATATGAACGAGTATATGAAGGAGATAACAAGATGCCTCAGTCATCTGGAAAACCTATTTCTCCAGCAAAGTCTGGAAGGTCTGCTTCCTTTTTAGGCTTTAATTCATTCCTATGAGGCTGAGTTAGCAATGTTCAGATTCATGTGAGGGGAAGAATGATACTTACATGCCCTGCTGAGCCCAAGTCTTTCTTTTATCTTCAAAACTCATCTTCCTACGACTAAGACTGGGGTCACTCTTATATCCATTCCTATAGCCCTCAATGCATTCAAGAACTTTATCATAGAAGCAATGGTAGTGTTTTGAGGAAAACTCCTTAACCACATACTTCCCATTTCCTGCCTCATATCCATCGAGAACACATCTGATCTACTCAGTCATTAGAAAATGCAATTAAGTCTAGGGTTGGAAACGTTACCAAAGTGATGACTAGGGCTATAGCCTTTACAGGGACCTTTGTGTCAAAAGCTTCCTTATAATGGGCGGCTACACCATGCTTCTTATAAAAGCATTCAACGATCATAGTTCCGAGAGCTGGGTGGCCGAAAGCCCTGCAATGCTAAGGAAATATGAGACTATGATAGATATAAGGAAGTAAGTGATATACCCACATGGTGATCGGGTGCATTGCCTGCAGGTATATGGGCGAAATTCATCCCCTTGATCTGCTCCTTGACTCTTTGCAAGATCACTCCCTGCTGAGCAGCCTGATTTGGTGCAGGAGTGCCTTCAAAGATCTCTGGATAGGCAGCTTTGAAGTTTGCCTCAACGATTGTCTTCAACTTTCCTCTGTAAGTGGACCGCTCCTCCCACACCTAGAAAGATAATAAGAAAGTGAAGATGATGAGAATGAAATAACATACCAATTTGTCCATCATTTTTGTATGCCCATGATCTGAAAAAAGTATAAGTAGACTGCAAAGAGGATAATTCAGACTTTCAGTAATCAAGAGTGACCTACTTTCCTCCTGGAGACTCCTCCCAGATATCTTGCATGCCTCATTTATAGCATAGGTCAGAACCTCTGTGGCTAATTCTTCACCACCCTCTCTAGCATCAGGGAAGGCATCCTCAAGAGCGATTTCTCCTCTCATGAAAATCTTTGATCTGAGGAGAACCGCCTGTGTGGCAGGGCTGTACCATTTGATAGTGAGTTCTGCGGGTTTCCGGAATTTGCCTGTACCCCTTTCCAACCTTTCCCTGCTCCCTTGAGAAACACTTTGGTCTTCTCTGCTTTCCCCTTGCTCGTCCTCCTGATCCCAAGATTGCTGACTCTCTAGAGCATTGTCAAGATGCATGCTTTGGCTGTTGCTACTGCTACCAAGTGGATTGGCATGATGCCTGCTAGTGCCCTTTGATTTTTGCGCAAATTGAAGGGAGGAAACTGAGGGTGGCTTGGGCATCGAGGATTTTCTCCGGTGTTGTTCCAAGACGTCCGTAGATTGACTGGCCAAAGGGTTGAAAGCTGGGATAGAGGCAGGAGTCTGCTTGGCCCCAGGCAAAACCGAGTTAGTTCCACTCTGAGTCTTGGCTGAGGCTGAACTAAGACGTGGTCCGCTGGCTTTATCTTGACTCAAGGACTTTGCGGACTGTAAAACGCAGATGTCAAAACTTCCTGCGTTTTCTAAGGCGCATAAAATACGTACCTTGGATAGTACCCGGCATGAATCACCCTCATCTGACTGGGCATTCGTGTCCTCCTCATCCAAGTCGTCACAGCCTGAGTACCGAGCTTTCTGGCCATCGCTCACTGGAAAGCTGACGTCCTCAGAGACATCCCTGTTGACATCATTGTTGCATTCATCCTCGTCGATGTTCATATCGGTATCCTCATCGGTATCTTCATTAACTTTCTCCTTGTCGTCCTTGTTGGCACACTCGTGATTCTCCCAATTTTCCTGATTACATGAAGTGAATAAGGTGAGCTAAATGAACGACTAACCAAAAGCTCTGAGCACTCACCTGACTATCACGTCTGTAACTTGGAATGCGTTTTTCGTATCCCTCCTTGACAACGTTCATGTTATCAAGCACTGGCAGATACAAGTCAACACTTTGTGATTGAAACGCAGATTTCTTATTACTACCAACCATCTTGTCTCATTTCGCTGATCTGCGTGCACTCTTCCATCAAAGTTTGAAGGAACTTTCTCAGCTCCTTAGGGATATCTTCCTCCGCCACCTCGTCCAACCCCTTTCCATATTTCGCCTAGCATAAAGACATCACTGACCGCGTTTCAAACGTAGAATAAAGAAAACTTACTCTGAACTGTTTGTCTTGTTGTTTGTATTCTTCCTTCACTTCAAAGACATTAGTTAAAAGCTCAGAGAACCAAGCAAGACCCACAAGACCTACACCTCTGTATTGACGCCTCAAACCCCCCAAGCTCACGCTCCAGCTCCATCCATCTGGTAGCTGCACTGCACCGCCCATCTACCTCTTGAAACGGAAAAGCAGATAATGACTCTTGTTCATGCTCTAGTCTCTGAGCCTGTGTGTACTCCTCGCATTCCTCTTCGTACTCTTCCTGGTACAGAGATGGCGCCTGTCCCGCTGCTTCAGACTCATGTGTTTGGAATCGTTCCTTGTCTCTAGATGGCCGATCCTCTGAATCTTCACGAGCACGCTCAGGCGTAGGTGAATAAACTGAAGCATAAAGTGTTAGTAGTTGATAGAAGATATCCCAATATAACTTCGTACTCTTCTTCCATTTCCCTTTTTCCTCGGCTTTGTACCTGCTCTCATCAACTTCGTCACTACGCTCTGTTTCTTCAGACTTTCCCTTGTAATGAGTCTCGCCTAGTTCATCAAGTTCCATTTCTTCGGGTTCTTCAGGTTCTTCACATTCCTCTACTTCCATCTTGTCAGATTCTTCGCCTTCCTCCTCTTCAGCAGAAAATTCATCTCGTGCTGGCCCTAGGACAGAAACAGGGGGACTTGAAATGGACCTCTGTCTGCGTCTACCTGTAGGAAGAGATGTCAAAATGAGGGAAAATGTTAATAAGCGTCAAACTTTCCTTGTGCAGTATTGGAATCTGCGAGTGCCTTTTTCTGAGCTTGTTTACCAGCATTAGGTAGCTTTTGCAGCTTGAAGAAGTCTGTGATCCGCCTGGCTGACTTAACAGGCTTGAGGTCGACAACTGGGACAGATGCAGAAGGAATAGCTAAACAAGTATTAGCAAATTTGTGGGTTACGTATTCGGAGACTTCAAACGTACTTTGCTTTGAATTCTGTTTAGTAGGTTCTGCCATTGAGCAAGCAAACGTGAGGTTATGTAAACAGCTGGAGGCTATTGAACGCAAACAGACTCACGAGATGGCGATGCCCGGGGAGAACCCACAGGACCTGAAAAATCCGAGATGTCCTCTGGTTCAGAAGACTTGGCTGGGACAGATTTAGAGCCCTGAGGTCCAAGAGCTGCCTTTGAATATCGTGGAGCTGAGGAATGCAACATAAGATGAACAGGCTCAAGCTCTGACATTGATGCAAAAGCATGTACCTGGAAGAGCGACATAGGGCCTGAGTTTCTCTCTTGCTGGTTTCTTGACTGGTCCCTTAGCATAGTCCGGGAAGGACAAGACACTTTTCATGATAGCGTTCCCTGGGTTACCAAACCTGATCATTGGATTCTGAGGTAGCCCAAAGCCATCAGGACGCTTTAAAGGAATGCCCTTCTTGGCTTGGGTCTTGGAAGGAAGAGGAGGAATGATCGAGTCGTCCTCAGTGTCAGAATCTGATGCAAGTACTGTCGAAGACTAAGCGATGGACGTTAGAACAGGGGAGGTCTGCAGTATCCAGAAGACTTGCCTTCCAAGTTCTTCTCTTCTTTGCTCGATCAGGATCAGGAGGGGCCATTTCATTTTCAGAGACATTCTCAGGTATCAGTACCAAGGCCTTTCTCTTTTTTCCAGCAGAAGTCTTCCCCAAGAAAGCAACCTGAGTTGATTTCGTTTTTTCAAAAGGAACAGAGGCATTCTCCTTCTCGGCATTCTTCTTAGAGACTGATCCTTTTCCAGAGTTAGATTCAGACGGGTCGAAGTATATCATGACGGTTCAAAGGCTCACTTGTTACTCGTGGTCTGGTAACAACAGCTTCATGAGTAGAAGCGGATGTTCTTCTGGTCTGGCAAGTCATTTGGTTGATAGGTTTTGGGATTTATGTTCAGTACGCAGGTAATGTTGATAAAGGAGAAAAATGAACCAATTTCGTGACTATACAGATATTTATCGTGCATGAACTTGGTGCTCCACCTTTCAGGGAAGGCGGAAGATGGGCAGACGGCGGGATTAACAATCTAGGCCGAGAGGGATCGGAGCATGGAGCCCCACCTAATACACCACTACTCCAACTCAATGTCCCTGCTGCAACGCTGAACCGAGAAAGATGGGACGCAGAAACGGAGGTATTCCAGTGCTCCAATAAACAATCCAAGCAAACGTACAAAGCCTGGGCAAGGAGAAGTGAGAAACGTTTGTAATTGATGCTATAGTTGGAGAGGCCTACCTTGCTGTTAGGATAAGCAGCCTCATACATGAATTTGGCACGCCCCAAACGTCGAGTTGTTTTTCTGGGTTTTCTGGGCGAAAATTCTATTTGATCTCATTTCAGTCAAACTCTACCAAGATATATGTACAAAGCAGAAGTGCAAGAAGTAACAAGGGCTATATACTATTCCATGTTTCTGTCTTCAGAAGAACACTTGCTCCTTGATAGCCACGTTTATTTTTAAGGACCTACACTGATTTTGGCTGCATCAGCAAGCGCATTCCAAGACGAGAAATAGAATGCATACTTTCCATTGCTTGAAGACGCTTCAGTGTAGAGCTGAATAGCTGCATAAGCAAGTCCCTGCATAAGGCACTGGCAATTTGAACGACTGGTATGAAACAATGAGCAACCAACTTGAAGGTTATCGATCTGAAATGCAGGAACATAGCCACGCATAACTCACTCTAGAATTTGCCATTGTCTTCGCATAATTGTCATTGGGAACATCCTTGGACGGCCTACAAAAGCACGACCGCGCGGCCACCAAGTAGGAAGAAAGTGGGTCCACAGCAGTTAAATGGCCAAGGCGGTACTTAGCTTGATTGGCCAACGCCAATAACCTCTCAAAAATCTTCCTCACCTCGACAATAAAACCTGACTAGATCAGCCACGTCAACTGTGTTTCCGTTGTGTTGATTTTGCAAACCTACCTGAATGAGAGACTGGTCTGGCGAGCTCAATGTGACCAAAATGACCTGGACACCCGCCCGTCCTTTCACCGCAGAATTGGCACTTCCAATTCCGGTCGATTGTCCCCATACAAGCCATAAGCTCACCAGGTTCCAGCTTACAAGTGGCCTCGTCCATGACCTCAGACGTTTGATCTTAGCAATTGAACGGGCTTTCGGTCAAAGATATAGGCGCTGAGTCATCGACCGTCTACCGAGAGCAAAGCAGTCCTTACAATCTCCTCGGGTGACAAAACATCAAACAGAACCTTCGTAACTTTGCACACTGGCGTTGAAGAATACGTGAGCTGGTAACTGAGTATCGTGACCTGTTGCGGTTGTAAGTGCTCGACGGGATTGGCTTAAAGAGCGGGTTCAGTCGCGTTTGTTCAAAGATGAACCAAACGAAACTTGCCCTTTCAATCACTTACCCGTATTGGAGGAACTTGTCTGCACTTGGTCGCCTTGATCCCACCCAAGCTGGATACCAACACGAAGTTTCTAGAAGCTGGCATGCTAGTAGCTGAGAATGATTTTGGCCAAAAATATTCTCTTGGACTCACGTTGTTTGAATAAGACGGCTACAGTCGATGACTTCTCCAAAACTCCTAGTGTTCTTTTCCAAGACTGGCAAGATGGGGCGAAACCTTGAGGATCATTTCGATCCATAAAAGCTGGCAGGTTGGTTAAACGCGTCTGCAAACCTATTAAGAGGGGTCTGTGATTGAAGGGAGAGGACAACCCTCACGACGTGCGTTGTTCCAACTTCAGAGAATTCATGCTAACAGGTCATTGCCAAGATTGTACTGGAGCAGGGGTTGAACCATGGTCTCTGGAATCAAACGGTCAGCTATGCGCAGAATGAAGGGAGTGACTGCTCAGGTACCGTAGTAGAGTGACCGGTCCCAAGTGGTGAGGACCTGAGAGACTGCAGAATGATCCTGCATTCAAACCTATCGATGTCCGACAGCCGAAACTTTCAGATTTGTTCAATAGCACTTAATCTTGTTTGCATAAGCAACACAAAGGCTTGCGCGTTGTTTGTTGCCAGTGAGACTGAAAGTTGCAAGGAGTTACTGAGGATATAACGCCCTGTGAGATACAAGTACATCGGTGTTAGGGCTATAGAAACCTGAACAAAAAACGCACCGTGGATTCTAGTGACTCCAAGGATTCGTTGGCGTGTAGTTCCATGTTGCTACATTCAAGGGCGGTTGCGCTCCACTCAATGTTTATATTGCAAGATGAGTCGGTGGGATGATCGTGGTACGGGTGAGAAGTCAGAAAACTCTAACCGAACCTGACGCGCGACAGATATTGTGCATAAAGTTGGGTGGCACTGCCACTAAACCAAGTTGGGCGTGCCTTGCTCGCATTTGGCCCAGCTCACTCTCCTTTAGCAACTTGAACACAACATTGACATGGACCAATAGTGCATCAGCGGTGCTGGACATGCATCCTATAGAGCCAACTCGGCCTAAGGTGTACGTGTAACTGTAATCAAGATACGGTAAAGGCCATAGTTGTTTCTGAAAGCATGGAGCGCTATCCGGAGAACCTTGGGCTACGTTTCGAAAACAGTTGCACCGTTCACCGCACATTGCTTGGAGAACGACTGATTGCGTACAGTGGCGCTTTGGGGTGCAGATCGGTCAGGCGGGCGGGACAACTCGCATAGAACGGGTGGATCTCGGCTTTGCTGGTCAAGAGGGCACATCCAGGATGGGAATTGTCCAGTGGCGTCATCGGTTTGGGAGAAGAAGCGACAGCCCACACAGTTGGACGGCTGCTGTTGTACAAACACACGTGGGTGTCTTAGTTGCCTTGGGTTTTCTCTGAAGCGTAGTAGACTTGAATGTGGTGTGAATGGTTTTCCTGCTGATGTTCTTGGCGGTTTAGGCTTCATATCTAACACGATTATTGTTTGAGTTCACCTTGCACGGCCTGATAGCAGTGTCAACATACCTTACAGCTTTCTTTATTCAGATCCTTGGGACGTAGAAGCAAATTCGGGTTTCAACGAAACGCACCATCAGCTCCAATACAGACTGGTGGTCTTTGAAGATGATGAACGGAGCCTTCGTCATTTCGTATTGTGTACTGTACGATGTAGTTTCATTCTGTTCCAATTTTGCACGTGATTGTGAATGAGATAGCGTCTCTAACTGATCGAGCGAACCATATAGGTTATAGAGGGTGCGGAGACCATGCCGAAGTTGGTATCCTTCTGAGAGTGATGAGTGAAGGATAACGATGCTGAGACGGACAAAATAGCCTACCTTTGGATTTGGAAGAAGCTAAAGAGCTACGGGTGTGCCAAGCAAGAGGTTATCCTGCACAAGCTAGCCACGACCTACATGAAACAATGAGCAACCGCAGTTATCAATTCGAAATACAAGAATATGGCACCCTTAATGCACTCCAAACTTCACCAGTGTCTTCTTGTGATTAGATCACGCATTGGAAGTATCCAACGCCCTAAAAAAGCAGTTTCAGGACCTGACAGTCAGATAATCCAAAAGAAAGTGGACTCACGGCGGTCTAGGTCACTGAGGCAACACCAACTTCAAACCGACTTGGTTAATCAGGCCAACGGGCGACCTTAAAGGGTACTAGTAGCAGTAGAGCAGAGGTCTTGGTATCCGTTTTAATATGGTTGATCATGGGATCCCTTAGGCCTGGGCATGCCTTGCACGGTGTCCACAATGACAGATGGGAAGGTCAATGCCAGTCCCAAGGCATTAGACTTGGAGCAGACGGAGCCTGAGGTCTCTGTTGGCGACAATTGGAGGAGGAAGGTCCTGATAAGGAACAAAGGCATTTGCATGCGCTGTACTAGGGCAGATGTGTTGCAACCCTGGTGCCAGCGCCCTTGGCAGTCAACCTATTCCCGTAACGAGTAGATATCGTTGGAGATTCAGTTGTCGCAGCCCTGACATCTGAGGTGACGTCAGGCACGTAGGGGTTGATATGGATGGTTTGAGAATGACTGTTGAATACGTTGCGGAACTGGTTGATCTAAAATCGACCTGCCAGTGCAAGGTAAGAACGAGCAACAGAAACTCAGTTTAAGACCATCGGCACGATAGACAGCCTGTTGGTATGCTTTGCAAGCGTTATTGTGTTGGATACCGACTTCGGGCGTGCAGTGAACCTATTAGCAGATCTGTAAGAGTAAGTTTGACAGCAACGTGACAGAGAAGACGCACTGGTATCAAGGCTGTTGACATAGTGCTGGCATTGGATGGCGGTGTCCCAGTTTTGGAAGATAGAGCCGTTGGGGTCCTGATGACGGAGCTAGCCAAGCTGCTGAACAACCTTGGTGTGACTGGGGTTCCTTGTTGAGAAACAGAAACACATACGACATCTTTCTGTTGCGCAAAGACGTGTCCAGTTTGGAACCAAACGTCTGCTCGAGCAAGCCACCTAAGTAGTAGGTTCCGAAGTCTTTTCGAGAAGAAGCAGTGGAAGGAGTCTTCGTAATTGTGTTGCTACGCGTAGTTGGCAGAGAATCTTGTTGGACTTGTTGAAGACAAGATCAGCTGAGGAATAAACCATGAGCTTGAATTGGATAGACGAGTGATTCCAACTTACTTCCTTCCATTGGCAAGACAAAGGCTTTCTCTGTCTCAGGCTGATTGAGCAAACAACGTCGGTCGTACTGGAGACTAGAGAACGTCGATTCCATTTTGGATCTTCGTAAGGAAGAGTGAGTAGAGGATAATGCAAGATTGTCGTAAGTTTAGCCTACCTTTGGATCCAAAAAATTCATACCAAGCTTCTTGGTGTGCCGAGTAGGCTCAGGCCGTTTTGAGATTATCTTCCTGCATTGCGTGGCAATGACCTTGGGCATCCATCCGTCCCAGAAGCGCTCTACACCCTGCCATTATCATTATCTTCGCGTGATTGAGTCCCCTTCCAGAGACAAGGCAGCGCAATGCAAGTTGAGAGATGGAATAAACCAGTATACAGACCAAGGATTAAGGTCCGCGCTTCTAAGTACTACTGGCAATGAGAAGACAAACGGCATGGTGAAATTGTGGTCATTATTCAAGTTGGGCGTTGGAGAGCAAATCGAAGCTTGGCGTTGATGAAAATGGTGTTAATGCTGAATGTATTGCAGGTCTTGATTTTCGATGGTGGGAGTGGCAGAGAGAGGAGCGAAACCGGTCCGGGATAGCCAATCGACCAACGATATTGTGCAAGATTCATGTTTCACTGCCACTTGCCAAATTTGGCAGAATATCCTTGACTGCTCGATCACATCTCGCTCGTTCAACTTCAGTATGGGTCACAAAACAAGACAACCCAAACTTAACGGAAATTGTACGTCCATCACTTGCTGGCTGGGAGACGTCCACTGATCGTACCAAGTGAGAATTGTGGCTGCCCGCCTCACTCGGGCAAGGGGCAGGCCGTCGAAAGATGGAGCCATTCCTACCTTGGTTTGGGTGAGTTAAAGTCACGTTTCTTCACATTTCTGAACTAACAATGTCCCCAAGACCTACGAAGTAGAGGTAGATCTTCCATCACTAAAGACGAATGCTGTAAATCTGATTTAGTTCCTCCTGAAAAGTTTGAAGAGCGCCAGCACATGTTTGGTAGAACTGTTCGTTACCACACCAGGTGAGCTTCTTTGTGAGATTGCAATTGAATTACCAGTGGGCTTACCATATGCAAGAAAATACTTAACTAAAATCCCGAGGTCCAGTGGACAAATGTTCATTGATAACTTCTGGGAGGTTGTGAACACTGGAGGCCGAGACCATACGGACATAACGCTCTTTGAACCTGGTGAAGAGATCAGATATAATCCAGAAGACCATATGCTGAGCGAAGAAGAAGCCGCTGAATTGGCTCAGAAGGCCGGGAGGAACTGGGCAGACTTGTCAGAAAGCGATAAACTCATATTACGCCAATTCCCCGAATACTTAGAACCATCAGAACTTTAATCTATGCTCTAGTAATGAGATCTGTAAAGTTTCTACAGGCTCAAATAGTCAGAAAGCATGGAAGTATAATTGAAAGAGAACTTGAATCCGGATATTGTCCAAATCGCGTTGAACTTGGGAGTAGTGAAGGCCTTGACTGGTTTAAATGTTGTAATCTATGAACCTTTGTATTATCATGATAGGCAAGAGAAGCAGATAGACCGCATGCACTAGCGCAAAGGTTAGCCAGGCAGGAAGCGGATGGCATATTATATAGAGAGCCAACTGGAAGCTATCAGGAGAACAGGACCTCCGAGGGGAAAGAGGCCATCAGCAGATGGAGAGACGTTTGTAGAATATGGAGGAGTGTGCTGATATGGATAAGAACAACGTTTTCTGCGACTGGCGAAACACATGTACCTAAGGGCAGGGGAATTGTAAGAACCGAGGAACTCAGGTCCTTCAATAAGCCAATTGAATGAGTTAACACAATTTGCACCAGAGGCGTTCTTGGCTGTGTCCAACTTGAAGTCCGCTGCAGATTTAGATGAGGGGCTTTTGCTACTGTAGGAAGAAGGGAACAAAGCAATCTCATTGAGCCATAAGATTTAGTTGCGTGATCACAGAAATGAAGAATGTGGGCCGCCCGGCCACTTTGCCACTCAGGTAATCCGGCTCAGCCTGGTGAAAGGTGTACACTACGCACTCATTCCGTTGTTATCAAGAATTGTCATCACAGAGGCGTTGTACTCGATAACTCGGAACGTGCAGTCTTAATGGCGAGTGTTGGAAACTTGTACTACATGCTTGTAAGTATGACGCAGTCCATTTGGTGATGAGTGGGTAACTAGATATCCTTCAAGTTGTACGTTCTCCATCGGAAGCACACCAATCCTCCTAGTTTGTTGGCCTGCCAGCCATATCACTCCTTGGCCGTACATTCACTTTGACCGGTGTTGAACACAAGAGCCTCATTGACTTTACCAAGATGGCAAGATTTGGCCAGCCTTTTCGAACTTGGCCTCTAGCCACTTGTAAACAGGTCTATCGCTGGAAATCTCATAAGCACCCAAGCCACGTTTTGAATATAGATGTAGCACCTACTTCCAGTAGAACCTGTCTGAGGTTATCACAACGAACACTGTTCTGTTCAGCCTTGGCACGCTGCTGCCAATGGGTAGCACCAAGAAGACCATCGTCCTATTCTCACCCTGCTCCATCACTCCTCAAGCCATTGCTTCTTTTACAGAAGCTTCTGAAGCTAAGAGTACACGGCCTGGGTTGTAAAGGAGTTGGGTTTACTAGTCCCGAAGGCATTCTTGGGGTGACAAAAGGAGGCAGGTCTTGGGTATCCTTGCACCTGTCAGAAGTGGACGGGACATAGTCAGTAGAAAGCCCAACACCAAAGGGCGGTGTGGGGTTGGAAAGCTGGAGGAAACCACGTCTAGACGTGGTCATCTTCGGAAAAGGGGATGTTCGGAAAACTAGATGATAAGGGGTAGGCGGATGCACCAATGGTGGAGAGACTTGGATCTAAGAGAGTACGTTGAGAAGCAGTCACGATCTATGTAGTGAGTACTCACCACCCACTAAAATTCCAGACGCCACGTGTTTAGTCCTAGCCTAAAGAATTTGAGAGTGCTATGAGGCTGGATTCTGGCGCTAGATTACTAGACTCTCACCTTCCTATCCTTGTGGTTAGGATGCATATCAACAAACTTGAATTGGTCAGAGCAACCTGGTTCCCGAGTTAATCCCTACATGTTGCCTAGTATGACAAGACAGTGATCGACTCGGAGTTTATAAGACATGCGATTCCAGACAGGTTGTTAGAAGCACAGTCGTGTCAGACTCGAGAAAGCAATAGATGTAGACGTTGCCAACGCCCGTGGTGGTGGTAGAGAGGTAAGGGGAAAGGCGGACCAGGGCAGCAAATCAACCAGTGATATTGTGCGGCAAGTACGGGTTTGCATCGCCACCAAATCATTTGTCTACCTCATTAACATGCTTCTTTTGTGTGACCTCGTGATAGTTGGCAGTCTCAGACGCATAGTTGCTGAATAATCAGCTCAATGAACGTACATGTATGTGTTTAATAACTGTACTTTCTTCCCGCCTTTCTTTTTACAGCACAAACGTGTGGGGTGGCTAAAGGTCAAACGGAGTTATGCGCAGTGCGTATTGACAGTAAACCTGATGTCATAAAGTATCACGATGCCACTCGCGTCGAACCATTGCATTTTTACTCTCCTTTCACACAAAGTTAAGAAGCAGAGTGGGCCAAATTGTTTCGTCCTCTACACAACAAGGCATTTCCATATCATTGATCAACGCCCGACTTCCTCTAGTTCTGCTAGTATGACTTTACTGGTACAGCGTTCAAAGGTCATTCAAATGGGCACAGTAAGCGGAGACGTACGAAAACTGCCAGTGAACCAGCAGGAATCATGTTGCCTCAGTCAAACAGCAACGTAAATGATCTAAGTTAAGGTTGAGTCCCACGACTCAAAGAGGCTCGGGGGCAAAGCATTGCGCTCCAGGTTCACTGTGTCCACGACCTTC
>Ga0182004_10002701_pt1 | contig 13908 bp, 4 predicted proteins | sample Sormic07211540_1_FD_120479 | JGI IMG/M metagenome (GOLD analysis project Ga0182004, IMG submission 120479) | Endophyte microbial communities from Sorghum bicolor roots, Mead, Nebraska, USA - 072115-40_1 MetaG | ecosystem: Host-associated > Plants > Roots > Unclassified | place: USA: Nebraska...
AAAGCAAAAAGTTTTCAAGATTCTCCGTCACATCGAATCTTGCGGCACATGCATGAAGTATTAAATATAGACGAAAGCAAAAACTAATTACATAGTTTAGCTGGAAATCGCGAGACGAATCTTGTGATCTTAGTTAGTCCATAATTGGATAATATTTGTCACAAACAAACGAAAGTGCTACAGTACCGAAATCCGAAATCTTTTCGGAACTAAACAAGGCCTAAACAAGGCCTTTGTGTTGTCAATTTTGGACTTCAAGGAGAAGATGATTAAAGGTAAACAACATCTTTCTGAGGGTAGGCTACTTTGATGTGGTGAAACGGCGAATACTGTATCGATTGACTGTTTGACCGGAGGCAAACTGCAGTGATTCTGTCTTCAGATTAACCTATATGGAAAGTCTGTTTCTTAGGTTTGTGTCAAACATGTCATGAATTGGTCCTGGGATGGGCTACGCTATACGAAACTGATATCGGCTTAACGATTTGTGCAAATTCGTACTGAAAGGATTAGCAAAGAATTTAATCAACCCACTTGATATCGCTCTATATCTTAGGCCTTGTTTACTTCCACCTAAAAACCCAAAATTTTTCAATATTCCACGTCACATCGAATCTTTAGACATATGCATGAAGTATTAAATATAAACAAAAATAAAAACTAATTGCACAGTTTGATCGAAATTTATAAGACGAAGCTTTTGAGCCTAGTTAGTTCATGATTGGACAATAATTACCACAAACAAACGAAAGTGCTACAGTGTCGCGAAATTTTTCACTCCATCAACTAAACACGGCCTTAGATATATAGTGCTTCTATGCACTTAGGCCTTGTTTAGTTCACCCAAAATTCAAAAACTTTTCAAGATTCCCCGTCACATCAAATCTTGTGGCACATGCATAAAGCACTAAATATAGAAGAAAACAAAAACTAATTACACATTTTGTCTATAATTTACGAGACGAATCTTTTGAGCCTAATTAGTTTATGATTGGACAATATTTGTCACAAACAAACGAAAATACTACATTACCAAAATCCGAAATCTTTTCGGAACTAAACAAGGCCTTAGGGCAAAGTTGAATGAGTCACATGCGGCCTAGACACTGACAATTATCATGTGTGGAACCAAGATGAAAAAGATGCAGTGACTTAACCCAAAAAACCCCGGATGGAACTTGCTTTATCATTCTATATAAGATTTTCGTTACAAAAGGTATATCATTCCAAGATTCACCTGCTAATTTATAATTTCAGTTCGATAAAAAAAGTTTATCAAAGAATTGCTTGCCCCTGCTAAGCTTTGACAGTCCTGGTTGCTGACTTCCCGCAGTCTTTCATGGTTCTTTCAAAATTTCAGAGTAAATTATTACCAAAGATAATTAATACAAGCTCCTCGACAACAGAAGTCTAACGGAAGCTTTGACACCAGAACAAGGAGAACAAGTCGAATTGGAAGCTCAATGGTCATCTAGGGATCTTCTGTTCCTCCAGGACCGACCTAATGGTCTGTTGAGAAGTTTTCAATACAGTGCAATTTTATTATGGAATGATGACTGATCTTTAACAAACATAATAATCATCAAGGATATAGAGTAGTTGACATAGTATTATATGAAGTTTCACACAAATTTTCTGCTCACTGGCAGATTCGACCGATAAGCTCAACCAAACAAGCTGCATGTCTACACACGTGTCCACATGTCACGAATTGAATAGTTATTACCAATTAATCATCATCTGCCCTCACTGATGACAGCATTGATGCAGAACAGTGAGTCAAAAACTCCAATATTATCTTCTTAGAAGGGGCGAATCCAATTGTGACAACTATGCATCAGAGAGGTTCAAGAAACAAAGGTGCAAGACATCTAGACAAGAATTGGAGCCTCTGAGATATGTACATGGTTACTCTTGTCAATCAGGTCAAACAAATAACTTATGATCCAGACAATAAGTCCTTGTTTAGATATATGGTACAGGCAGCACACCATTGTTAAAAAATGTGCAACGTGCAACTGTCATTCCCTCTGGAAGAAAAAGCTACAGCATCATCCATATCCATGTCACAGCAAAACGGGCATCGTTTCATTTGTGTCAACTAAAACATCGAAGACCCGGGCTTCCCCTTTCCCATTAGGATGTCCTTTGCCTCGTTGATCTTTGAGGCGACGTAATGACTGCCACCAGCATCAGGGTGGTTAGCTACCATGACCCTCCTGTGAGCCTCCTTGATCTTATCCAGTGTAGCGCGTTCTCTGAAACAACCAGGAAATAGTATACAGAATTAGCGACAACAATAACAAGCTGCAGCAGTTCTCTCCCTTCTTCTCCACAGGAATGACTCAGTTTACAAACACAGGTATTATAAAAACAATCACCTTACACCAAGGATTAATGCAGCCTCCCTTCGATTCATTTCCCCCTGAAATCCACCAGGATAGAACCGGCGCACCCGTGGCATTGCTGCCCGGGTCTGGAAGGCTTGCCATGCTCTAATCATGGATCGTCCACCCAATGCAGCAGCAGCCACTGACAACCCAGCAATCAGGGGAGTAGCCTGTTGGTACAAGATAATGTTATTGTCCCAGCAAAGGGTCAGATGACAATCATAAAATTATCAGAGTTCAATGACGGTTCACAGAGGAACGCAGTGTCAGAGACTCCTGCGAAGAAATTAAGTAAATGATCAAGCCCCTAACGCTTAAAACTGCAATTATTCAGCTCTGCTTCCCAGAGTCTGTCTGACAGGGAAACAAGCCCTGCTACTGATATTACAACTTTCGGAGTTCAGACACTAGGAACAACACATTTGAGCAATTGTGTGCGTGAATTATTCCCGCTCCAGGTTATAAGCATCATTGGATCCAAACAGCAAGTAAAATCCCATGCTTGTTATGGTATCACTCTATCCAACCACACATGGCTATCCTGAGTGAGGAACAGACTACAATCAGGGGACGGGACCAAGCAGAGAGATACGGATCATGGATCATCTACCGGAGAAGAGCAAGCGCAATCCAACACGCCGGTTTCCTACCTCGGATCGGATTGCGCTCTTCCGACCGCAGACACACCGCAATCCAACACGCTGGTACAAGCAGAACGACCGGGCAGCCCGCAAAATCGAACGAGAACGGCGCGGGACAGGAGAGCTAGCACGTACCATGTCGAACTCGACGGGTTGAGCAGCGGGTCGGCCGGCGTCCAGTTCCAGCTCGCGAAGCATCGACTGACTGGTCGTCTCGATGCCGCCGGGAGGGATGCCGGGGGCAGTCAGGCCAAAACCGCAGGACGACAGGGGCAAGCAGGAGCGTGAACGGACTGGGGGCTGCGGGGCGGGCGGCCGCGGTAGATAAAAGCGGCGCGCGTTCTTGCGCGGCAAGAAAGAGGAGGAGTGGAGAGCGAGGCGGTCACCTGTCCCGGCTGCAAGTTGGGGTCGGTCTTCTTGCCGAAGAAGAAGAAGAAGAAGAAAGGGGAGAGAAGAAGAGGGGCCCAAGTAGGATTCCAAGACGAAGAGGAATTTCGCTTCTCCGCCGGTGGCCTCTCGATGGTTCCGGAGAAGACGGGCTGGGTCGATTCTGTCTGCGGGTCGGCACGGCCCAGTTGGGGCTATAGTAAGCCCATGATGGGCTTCGCTTGGGTCAGAAAGAAACTCAGCTAGACTCTATTCAGTGGCCCGTAGAATACCCTAAAAAAAACTACGGTGTCTCATATAGGGTTTATAAAATCAACTCAAAAAATAGGGTTTACAAAAATAATGCTTTTATGTTATCTATATATATGTCTTTATATTTAAACAAATATATGTCTTGCACGTATATGAATGTTGTAACAAAAAAAGAATGCTGTAAAAAAAAGAGCAACGAAAAGTTGAATTGAGATTTTTTTTGTCACCTTCCTCCTCCAACTTTCATTTCGACTATCCAGGTCCCTCATCTTTTCTCGTAGTGCATTGATGGTCCAAAGTCAGCCACGCCAGCCGTAGCTGTCGATGTGTCCATGCCACCTGGGCTGATGAAAGCTTAGCCCATTGCATTTTTATCAAAACCCCCCTTGAAAGTTGTCTATCTCACTCCCAACTCCACTCGCTCTCTCCCCATATCTTTGTGAACCCGGATAGAAGACGAGTTGGGAGCGGGGTGGTGGCGAACTCGTGGGCAGGGAGGACCGAGCACGAAGGCGCTCGGGATTTCATCGGCAGTAGCAGGTTCCTCTTTAGGTGTCGCCCGGGCACCCAGATTGCGGCGCGGCGGCACCATGGCAGGCCAGCGACGACCTAAAGGGGGAGCGGCACCAACCTATGGTAAGTTGGCCCGGACCTCTATCGCTCTAGTGAATGAGATGTATTGCAGTCATCTTGGGGCCGTAGTAGGGGCAGGAAAATGATTTCGTGGATACACTCTAGTTTTGTGCTTAATGTTAGAATTCATTTTCGATATTTAGGGTCCAGCGATGAAGAAGAGTTTTCAGTTGAAGTGCATCATGGGGGTTCTCAACGGGCCCATGGTTCTCAATCCCAACTGGTCAGGGTTCTAGTACATGATGACAAGCAGCTCGAAGGAGCGACAGACACCATGGCAGGCTTGTACTACGGTGATGAGTACATGCCTACGGTACTACTCGCTGCCCCATGCTAGGAAGAGAGGTCACATGGGCGGTGGTGGTGGTGTAGACGAGTAGTATATCCAGTGGCAAAGAAAAACGAGTAGGCCGTCGCGGGAGGACAGACGACCCCAAGCAGATCAGTGTCGAAATAATGGAAAATGTCAGACAAGGACAAAAATTGGATATGTTATGATACAAAGACACAAATCACAAATCACAAAAAATAACAATTTACTTGATTGTACAAGAGTGTTGTCTGAAATTATTTTAAAATTCAGGAGTGGTCAAATATTCTACTACGTGTGGGTTTCCATGCACAAAAACATCAACTAATTATTAACATTTGAGTGACATGTCATGAGAAAAGAAATAAGCAAATTAATTCAGAAAGATTTCATACACTTCAGGATAGATACAAGGTTAATCTCATGCAATAGTGGCTGTGATATACCATTTATGGGCTGGTCATTGTCCCTACAGAGCACCAGGGCCTTCTTAGTACTAAGGTTGAGCTGGACCAGCCCAATCCTCCACATCCAGAAGAGCACGGTGCCACTTCTCTCCCCAAACGTACTAAACGAGATTGGCTGGTATGCATCAAGAACATAGGCGAGTGGCTTGTCAATCTCCTGCCTCCGGATCACCACCTGCCGACTCCAGCTGATGCTTGAGCCCTCGTCGGTGACAAGTGTCCACGTTGATATCACAAGTGCCTCTGCAACAACTAAGCTCAATCGCCTTTCTCCTTGCGCTATGGCAGTGGTAGCCAGGATGAGTCTCTTCGCAGGGTTTGGGCCGTTGCAGCTGCTAGGCCTCCCTATCCTTGTAAGCAACTCTTGTGGCAGCTTGATCACAGTGGCCTGTGCTGATTCGGCATGGACGGCAAGGATGACCAGGTCTCTGTCGGCGAACCAGTTGGGTTGTCGGATCAATTGCTGGGTGTAGCAGAGCCAGTGAACACTGCGCCCCATGACAACCGGGGCAGTAGGTGTTGCCTCCTTGAAGCGCTGAATGAGTGGAGGCATGTTGTGGACATGGATCATGCGGGCACCACCCCACTCGTGCTCCCGTGACGAGAAGATCTGGGTTCCCAGGCTCCAGTCGTCGTCGTGCTGGTACATGACAAGCAGCTCGAAGGAGCGGCCGGCACCATCGATGGAGAGCAAGGCAGGCCGGTACATGCCTCCGGTATCTCGCTGCCCCATCCCCATGCTAGGAAGCGAGGTCACACGGCCGGTGATGGTGTTGGCGACGAGTATCCCGTCGCAGAGAACGAGGTCGCCGACTGAGGCTACCCGCCGTTTATTCTGGAACAGAACGACAAGGCCGTCGCGGGAGGACATGGGTTCCGACGACCCCATAAGCAGCAGATCGGTGCTGAAACGACGGAGGCCACCGGTTGGCTGGACGACGATGGAGTCGACGTCGTCGGTGCGGCGGCTGATGACCGTTCCTTCATTGCTGTTGATGTGCCTGCAGGCAGCCAGCCGGTAGGACACCGCCAAAAGGAGGCTCGGGTCGAATCCGCCGTTGGCCTTGGCGCGGTCGCCGAGGAAGGCGAGCATGGCACGGAGCAGGGTCTTGGAACTCATGGCGCAGCGAACGACGGTCGTGACGTCGTCGGAGCACGCGATGATCTCGAGCAGGAGATCCATAGGAAGGGTCGCCGGTAGCCGTGAACCCATATCGTCGAGCTGCTTTTCTACGCACTGCAGGTGACGTGGGGTTTCCTGATCAGATCAGGGGGGTTGGGGTTCACGAAGGATCGATTTGGCATGCTGGGGATTATTATTATATATTAGGGTGGCGTCATCGTCGACCACGTCGGAAGAGATCGGCTCAGACTAGAATTTGAATATATAAGATTTCAGCTCGGTTAGACGTCTAAAAGTTCTTTCTTGTATTTATAGATAGTAATTACCGTACCTTTATATGTTTCTAGTAAGCTATTTACGAGTCTGCCATATGTTTTCGTTTTCAATAATAACCCCAAATTAAGCTGAGATGATGGCTGCGATCCAAGCCGGTTCTGCGACAGGAAATTTTTGGGCTCCAGCGGCCCGAACAGAGAGAGAGAGAGAGAGAGAGAGAGAGAGAGAGAGAGAGAGAGAAAGGATTGTGAGCGGCGTGGCCAGCCTTTTATAGAGCAATTGACTTGTACTATCAACCATTAACTTTTGAATAAAAACACATGTACTTGTATTACAAAAAAAAAAGTTGAGAACCGTGGAACAATTTTATGGAATAGTTCATAATGTAACATAGAGCAATGGATGTTCTACTATAAAAGTAAAAAAAATACAATTGTAAATGAATAACATAAAACACATTCGAACTTAGAATAATTAAATATTCTTAACCAAAATGTCATAGATAGAACAATTGTTTTTGGTAAAAATAAAAAAAAAATATTTGATTTACGACAAAGTTAAATTCGACATGTAAAAAAGCATTATTACATACGTTTTTGAAATTGATGATCAAAGTAAGAAAGTTTGACTTATTATAACGAAAATGGAGGGAGTAGAAGTCTAGAATGGCGATTTTCAACCAACCGCTGGTGTAACCACGCAGTGTCGGGTTGTTCCACTCGGTCCACCACAACGGCAATTATGATGCATCATTAAACCTGGTAAAATAAATATCGCGGGTGCAAGGGCGAATTTGCCGGCACATTTGGGGATTGGATTGGAGGTTCGCGGAAACGTGTCTGCCGTCGTTGACGTTGACAAGTCCGCCGGAACCAGCCTGTGCCGTCGTCGCACCCTCCGCCAGTCCCGCGGTCGGCTCATGCTCCGGTACCGTCGAGGCCGAGACGAAGACGCGCGCCGGCGGCCAGTGCACGACAAAAGCAAACCCCCCAAACCCTCTGCTCCTGTTGCTTGACCTGACCTGACCCCTCGGCACGCGTCAACGCAGGGCCCGCGCGATTCCTTCGCCGCAACGAAAACGAAACGCCCGTGCAATTTCCACGACTCCGCCGCCCACGTCCGCTTCCACTACCCCCGTCGACTGGCTTTGCAAGTGCACTGCACTAGACGAGCAGCGATCGGCCGACTTCCAAGACGGTTGCTGCCTCTCAGGCCTCGGCCGCCCGGGACCCAGCCATACGTATCGCCGATCCGCCACCGCTGCACCGCCGGCCATGTCCGGCGCCGGCGCGGACACAGCGCCGTCGAGCGACGACGGGGGCCAGCACCAGCACCAGCAGCGCGCGTTCCGGGACCGGGACGCGGCGCGTCGGCGGCTGCGGCTGGAGCGCGAGCTCGCGATCGCGCGCGCCATCCGGGCGCCGCTGGCCACCGTGGTCCGCGACCACGCGCTCGTGCACCTCCCGCCGGCCGCAGCGGCGCGCCTCCGCCTGGTGCACCCGTCGTGGGCGCGGGCGCTCGCGTCCCCGCTCTTCGCCGTCGCGCACGCCGCCACCCCGCGCAGGGCCTCAGGCCTCTTCGTCGCGCCCGCACCAACGACCGCGGGCTACTTCCTCCCGCTCGACGCCGCCGACACCGTGCCGTCCCCGGCCTTGGCCTTCCTCCCGGCCTCATCGCCGCCCACCGTGCTGTCGTCCTCGCACGGCCTCGCGTGCTGCTTCTCCCCGGCCGACGACGCCTACTTCGTGTGCAACCCGGCGACGGGGTCCTGGCACGGCGTGCCGTGCCCTCCGTGCCGGATCACCTGGCCGCGCCCCGCGGTCGTCGTCCTCTTCGACGCCGGCGTCTACAACTTCCGCGGAGACTACGCGCTCGTCTGCGCCTTCGAGTCGGAGCCGGGCTCCGGCATCTACTGCTTCGCGGTGTTCGCGTCTGGGACTGGCGTGTGGTGGGTCGCCGACGCGGTCGCGCCCGCCGAGGGGCTCGTCCCTTCCTCGGGCGTCGATGCCGGCGGGACGGCGTGGTGGCGGACGGCCATCGGCACCGCCGTCGGGTACAACCCTGTCACGGGCCGTGTCGACCTCGCGCTGTGCCCTGGGGACAGCGCCCAGTGGGAGATCGGCTCGGCCGCGGGCACGCTGCACTGCGCCGTGCGCGACGGCGGCGACGTCATGGTGTTCCGGCTCGACAGGCACGGTGGCTGGGAGGTGGCCGCCGCGGTCTCTGTTGCCGAGATACTGCAGCGGCCTTGGCAACCGGAGCTCGCTTACGAGCTGTCCGACTCCGAGGACGACGAGGAGGAGGAGGCGGCGGGTCAGGCAGAGGTGGAGCGCGCGGGGGCTGTCCTTGCCGTGGCGAACAGGTACAGCATGGTACGGGTGCCGAGCGACGTCGTGAGGCTGCTGCCGTTCCAGGGCGCCGAGGCGGAGGTGGTGCTGCTGGCCGGCAGGAGAGTGGTGGCGTTAGAGACGGTGACGCGGCGGCGGCGTGAGGCCGTCCTGCCGGATCAGCCGGCCGGCAAGGATTGGAGCGCCGTGGAGTACGCCGCGCACACCAACACGCTCGCGCTGGTCGCGCCCGTGGTGTTCATGGAGCCTCCAGACGATCAGGAAGAGGTGGTGGCATCTTGAGCGAATTTTTTCGGTGGCTCGCGCGCCCTTGCTTCGCTGCTTAGATCTACGTACAGAATAATCGAGCTTGTGCTTGTGCATGATTTCGTGTGGAGAAATTAACGTAATTTTTCCGAGCTGTTTGTTGTACATAATTAATCCCAACTTGCTTCATCAGTTATACTCCTATATATATACTCCTATATTCATTGCTGGGCAAATTCTTCACACTGAAGTTGAATTCTACAGTTGATTTTTATGACTAATCTAGATGGTAACAAACTAACAAATCAGACACTCTAGGATGTGGATGTTCGTCGGTTCCTATGTTCAATGAGATAAGACAGATGTGACTATTTTTTTATTACATCGATATGACTGATGAGTGTTACGAAAGTCCATTAAATTAAACTAGTACTAAAGCTGTATCACTCGCTGTGAAAAGAGAGTGGCAAAGGGAATAAAGCGAACTGCGATGGTGCTAATAAAAGTAAAGGCAGGAATAGTTGTTTCTAACACGAAACAACCATTCATTGGCCGCATTAGGATGAGTTCACTGTTAAGTGTTAACTTCTGTATGGGCAGCTTGTTCTTTCAGCTGGCGCCCAATAGGATCGAACATATATTGACATATTGGCTGATATAAGTTCGATTTTTTAGCTACAATCATTTAGGCCTATTGCAGATATAAATATTAAAAAAAAAAATTTGACATATATATTACTGAAAAAAAAGAATGCAGCTTTTCTCAGAAACCTAGCAGCTATTTTTACCACGGTGTTACAAGAGGAAACTGAAGGTTTTTGCAACATCATATTAACTTATATATATATATATATATATATATTGAAAGAGCAAATTTCACTATCAATCCTTTAATTTTTCCCGAGAGTTCTCATATAGGTCTCCGTACTTGTTTGAAAATTATACGTTTGGCTCTCTAAACTTTGTCATAAGTTCTCATCCGAGTATTGTTACTTGCAAATAGCAAAATTTGGCAACTTGTCGCAAGTTCTTATTATGGTCCTGGCATTTGTAATTTTCACACTCAACTCTCTAAAGTTACATTATCGTACCATTTCAGTCCATGCACCCTCAGACCGCATTGTCCTCGCCAGGGGTAGATTCAGAATTGGGGCAAAGGAAGGGTTAAATAGTGAAGATTTAGGACTAAGAGGGTGTTTGGCACAGCTCCACGAACTATGCTCTACTAACTCCATCATGGAGCAGCTCCACAAAAAACTAGAGTTCGTGGAGTATCTCTTTAGGTGCTCTCACAACTCTACCATTTTTTCTCGAATTGAGTGCGTGGAGCTGAAACTGTTTGGCTAAAAAACGTGAAGCGGAGGTGAAAACGTGAAGCAGAACAGTCCCAAACACCCCCTAAAGCTAGAGATTAATGGTAATTTGAAGCTAAGTACTATTAATTTTAAGGCATAAATCAGACTTCAGGGGGGACTGCAGCCCGGGTAGCCCACCCCGTGGATCCGCCCTTGGTCCTCGCTCCAGCGACAAGGGACATTCCCCCCTCACCTGCATAGCCACTTCATCGTGCTCGCCTTACCACGCATGCTTCCCTGCCTATGTCACACCGTTGATGTGGTGCTACACCCACGCGTTGCCATGTTAGATTTTATCATGCTCGCCTTGCACTGCCATGCCATGCGCTACACTTGCCCTGCCATGCTGTAACGACCTGAGAGAAGCATGGAAGGCTAGGAGGTGGCAAATGGGTGCGAGGAGGTGTTGAGAACGAGCACGAGCTCCTACACGATTGGGGGGATAAGGAGTGTGGTGGTGGTGGATGGGTGGGGGTGGTGTAAAGTGCAGGAGCTAGTGCATAAACCAAGTTTGTGCAAAAACGAGAATTATTGTGAGCGATTCTGGTTAACATTTCTGGCGTGCCAAACGTGCTTGACACCGTGCTGGTCGCCATCTCCAGAAGCGGCAGCCACAACACTACAACAATCTATTCATCCATGTCCCCACAAGCGATGCCTTAAGGGCACTCACAATGCAGACTTTATTATAGAGAGTATAAAGTTATTTATTACCTCGAACAATATAGACTTATAGTCTAAATAAGACTTGAAGTCTTATTTTTTCTACATCTTTCTCCAATAAATATACTGCCACATTAACAAAATACTATAAATAATATGTAATTAATTGTCTTGCACTCTGTGATAGAGTTTTGTATTGTGAGTGCTCTAACCCTATAACAAAAAAAAGTTCGGTTCCCATCTTATTGTGTAGATTGTGGACACCAGTTTTTTATGGCATCCGCCTCAACGCTTGCAAAAAAAAACCAATGCTTCAATTAGGAGAGGGAATGTGCAAGCATTGTTTCCAACACTGCAACAACCGATGCGCTGGCTCCAATACTCCAATATAAATATATGTAATACTGTTAATTTGAAATCAATATAATTATTTTTTTTGTCTGTAATTCATTTTTATATTGACGCACGAAAAATGACAGAAACAATGAAAATCTAAAAAGGGACAGGAAACAAAGAAAATGGTAGTCTGCCAAAGGCCTAAATGGCCCTGCGATGCAGTGGCTCAACATAAAAAGGAAACAAATAAGGTGGTGGTCTGGCAAGGCCAGAATGGGCCTGCGGTGCAGTGGCCCAGCATTATTATCCTTCCAAAGTTAGAGTAAGTGGACGGTTACGGCAATTTTGATGCACCCTGCTGCACTGACTCACGCATTGTTCTCCACTACTATCCAAAGGTGCTCAAGACTGCGACGCCACTACTCTTGTTTAGTTCATTTTTTTTTCAAAATAGACATTGTAATAGTTTTGTTTATATTTGACAAATATTACCTAATCATAAACTAACTAGGCTTAAAAAAGATTTGTCTCGCAAATTACAGTCAAATTATACAATTAGTTTTTTATCTATATTTAGTGCTCCATATATGTGCCGCAAGATTCGATGTGATAAAAAATCTGAAAATTTTTACAAGATTTTTTAGAAACTAAACAATACCTCATCAAACCTAGAAGGAGTAGGCAGTGAAAGCAACCACAGGCCCAGGTCCCAAAAGAGCCACAAAAGAAGAGGCATCCAGACCACATCAGTGCATTCCCAAGAAATTAGCAAAAAACACTAGTTAAATTTACTGATTTAGATACTCTTTAAAATAAATTTAACAAAAAAAATATTAGAGTACTCCAACAAACTCTATAAAAGATGGTTAGTGAGGAAGGTTATCAAAAGTAAAGAGCAAATAAGGTGGAATGAAGAGCTACTAAATTTGAAGAGTCGTTTATAGAGTCTACTGGAGATGTTTTTTTTTTCAACAATAACTAAATTTATCTTTAAAAAAATAATTTGGCTATTTCTTGAAGATGCTTTTAATGCCCCGCTTGGGTGACAACAAGCCAAGAACGATCCGAGCGCAGAATATTTAGCTAGGTCTTGTTTAGTTCCATTTTTTTTAAAAAAAAATAGATATTATAGCACTGTTGTTTGTATTTGATAAATATTGTCTAATCATAGATTAACTACATTCAAAAGATTCGTCTCGTAAATTACAGACAATCTGTGTAGTTGATTATTGTTTTTATCTATATTTAATACGCCACAAGATTTGATGTAATGGAAAATCTGAATTTTTTTTACAATTTTTTTAAACTAAACAAGGCCCTAGTTGGTACTACTGTAATTAATTAACAAGAAGTTCCTGAACAAAAAAAAGAAAACATCTCTTGACTCTTTGACTCCCGAGTAATCCCTGGCTGATCTTGCACTACCTCTGTGCTCTGCTTTCCCATGGACAAGCAGCGATAGATTGCAGATTACACTTGGCCTCTTTCTAATCCACAGATGCTTCCGTGATGATGGTCCATGCATGCGACATGCTTGAGATCTCTGTCTCTATTAGCCGCCGGCACGCATCAGAGTATACTATCAGATTATATTAGTAGATACAAAGAAAAGCCTTGATGCAGACGGGTAAAAAAACTCATGAGCTGGTGGAGTTGTGAGGCCATTGAAGGTGTCAAGACTCATAGAGGATTTAAACAATTAATGGTGGTGTAACTGTTTATCGGCTAGCAATCAATGAAGATAAATTAGCGATGGAGATCTTGGTTGTTTTGTTTTGTTGTGTGGTGCGTGTGGTGCCCAATTGGCCGTGTTGTTTGGGTCTTCTTATTTGTTGAGGTGTGAGTTGTTGTCTTAGAACTTGTGTTTACCACGTGGTGTGATATTTTGTTGCTTTTTCTCTTACAAAAGGATGTCCTTTTAAAATCGGTAGCTCTGCTACTCGATTTGTTTTTTTTAAGTTTAAAGATCTTGGCTAGTATTTTTGGGTTGAATTGTGTGTCAAATCCTTTTATGCTTGGACTGCTATAGCGTGTCAGCGTGGCAAAAGACATGGAGAAAACTGAAAGAGGCCCAGCAATGGCACAAGGCCCAGTACAACCTTCTCTGCTCTCACACGTTCCACACTTGCACTAATAGTCGGAGGATAGCGAGCCCTAATTCTGTTTTGCCTGCCACCGTTGGTGAAGAAATCAGCAGCGACTGTTGGCTATCTAGTCCGATCCAAGAGATTTTGTTTGTCTTATTTATTTTCATTCTCGTAATTATGCATAATATTTATTTTCTCAGCATGTAGGTACAGTATATGTCTCAGGCCTTAATATTACTAATTTATTTATTCATTCACATTAGAAAAGGGGGGGGGGGGGGGGGGGAAGAGAGGTCTGGGAAAAAAGGGGGATGCCCTTTTTTTTTGTAAATCCTTTGGGAAAAGCATTTTGCTTTTATTTTTTTTTTGTTGAAAAAATTTTTTTAAAAGGCCA